>Ga0137397_10000240_pt1 | contig 37351 bp, 43 predicted proteins | sample czorhiz116metaG_FD_106658 | JGI IMG/M metagenome (GOLD analysis project Ga0137397, IMG submission 106658) | Vadose zone soil microbial communities from Angelo Coast Range Reserve, California, USA - czorhiz1.16 metaG | ecosystem: Environmental > Terrestrial > Soil > Vadose zone | place: USA... | reverse complement strand
AGACTGTCAGCAGGTTTCGCAAGCTTCACGTCCTGGTTAAATCGATCGATAGAAGCGAATTGGCTGCTTGGCTGTTCAGATCATGATGCCGACACTCAATCGAATGTAGTGGTAAAGGCCCATACGATTAACATGAACCGCGACGGGCTGGGTTGCAATATGGGTATTCAGATCACTCCGTGCGCGGATGGCAGGGTTTGTATGGTCCTGAGAAAAGGGTGCAGCCGCCTACAATATTGCCAGCGCAGCAAAAAGCCGATGACGGGACGAAGTGGATCGACTCGGGTCGCGGATTGCAATCCTGTGCTCCGCATGATCACCCACCCGTCCAATCTCAATTTAACCTATCTCCCTTTGCATTCCCTCGTTCTGACTCCGCCTTTGGTGCGGATCTTCCCAGTACGATTCGTAATCGGTCTAACGCCTCGATTTTACTCCTTAAGACCAGGGTTCCCTAGAGATGCCAAAGTTCTGTACGAGGCTGTGTCCTGGTGAAGCTGATAAGGCATCGTGATATAGCTGAGTAAAATAGCATCGCAGCCGAACAGAGGGTGATCAACAGAACCGGCGCAAGACCACTTAGAGGTCTAGTCGGGCGCCCGAGGACCAGGGATCCCAGACAGTGGAAATGGAAAGAGGCCGTTCTTGAATGGACGGTGCCAGAGAAAGCAGTCCTGGGACCTCGAGGAAAAGGTGCGATGCGTGTGTGTGTACGTCTTGGGAGGCAAGGATTGAGATTTGAAAGGAGGGTCCTCGTGCAGGTCGTGCTGTTACCAGGCGGCCACGGCACCACGTGAAAGGGGCAGTGATGAACTGGAAACTGGGGATACCAGAGGGAGTGGGACATGGAGTTGGCACCCATGACACAACGGTTGGGCAATGTAGAGCGGAACTTAGCAATTGACACCGTTTTTATGTGCAAGGAACGGTCTTTCCGGGATATCGAGATACGAAACGAAAAACGGGGGATTGTTGTTGGAGTACGGCAGTTACGCGTGACTGCCAAGACCCTTGGCAGTGGCAGCAAATTGCACCGCCTCACGAAGCCTCAACTGACGTTTTTAAAATGTGCCCCTGCTGAGCGAGTTCAACTTTTCTGCCGTCTCTTCTGTCCCCACTATATTTCGCCATACTCGCTGCTGTATGGCGTCTGATGATCTGGACATCCCCCAGATCGCCGTAGTTGGCGTACCAGAAGACAATAATCACTCAACTCCCACACACTCCCCTTCTCCTTCCCCTTCCCCCGATGCTTCCCGCCGCCCCCCCTCCCCCTCATCTCATGCCGCCTCACCCATCGATAACCAGGGTTTTTTGTCCCTCCCCCCCCCAATTTTGAAATCGGGACGAAATTCTCTGGATTCGTCTGGTTCTCCTACCTCACATGCCTCTGCCAGTGACACGACCTCAATGCAACCGCCTCCCTCCCCCACGCTTTCCTCTTCGGGCTCTATTCGCTTTGCAACTGCGACTGTTTTGCGCGAGAATAACCCCGAAGAACACGACGGATTGTCATCCCTGAATCTTCTTGCTCCACCCTCGAATCGTCATCGTCGAAAGGGCAGCGTGACGACTGTTTCGAGCGTTGGCAGTAGTTCGACTGAGCGTGACACTGAGGATAATCAGAGTTTTCGGCTCAGTCCGGTACGCTCTGCTCATTCTGACGCGGCTAGTACCCTCCCCTCGCCCACACACACCCACGTGGACACTGCTAGTTCAGACGTTCCGTCCCGTCCGTCATCCCCAGCCAGTTTTTTCAAGAAGACTTTACATCGCGTCCGGCGGCCGTCTCCGTCGCCCACTGGTGAATCGGATACAAATTCTGATACGACGCGTAACGATGGATCGAAAGGAGACAGTGCAGACGTCAATCGCAATGGACCTCAACTCGCGCGCCCTGCCATGTTGGATCTCAAACAAGAAGCGGACCTGGATGCCCGTCCATTTGCATTCAAGCCGCTTCAGCTCGCCAGTCTGGTTGACCCGAAGAGCCTGGAAACCCTCGAGAGCATGGGCGGCGTAGATGGACTACTCCGCGGTCTTGGGACACAGCCCAATCACGGTCTGAGCACCAAACCCGGGACGCTACCCAGCCACCCAGGGTCACCTAAACCAGCTTTTCAGGATGATTCCGGCGGGCCACCCGCTGCGGAGAAGGAACCGCCAAAGCCAAATATCATGGTTACATCCCCCACTGGTGTGCCCCAAGGAATGCAGAGTGTGGCTAGTCTTGGAGGTGCTTCTGGCGTGAGCATTCCGCTTCAGTCTTCGGAGGACGTGTACAAAGCCTCTATCGAAGACAGGCAACGGATCTTTGGTCAAAACTTTATCCCTCAACGCCCGAGTAAAAGTTTACTTCAATTGATGTGGCTGGCGCTTCAGGACAGAGTTCTGGTATGTTGAAAGCTATCCACTCAATCCAACTCGGAAACCTAATGGTTTTATCGAATAGGTTTTATTATCGATTGCTGCCGCAGTATCGTTGGCACTCGGCCTTTACCAGGACTTTGGACAGAAACGCACTGACGGAAACCCCCCAGTAGATTGGGTCGAGGGTGTTGCTATCCTTGTCGCGATTTCCATCGTCGTCTCCGTTGGTTCGCTTAACGATTGGCAAAAGGAGAAGCAATTCAAGGCGCTCAACGAGAAGAGAGAAGAACGTGACGTCAAAGTCATTCGTGACGGCCGAGAACAGATGATCGACATACGCGACGTTGTCGTAGGTGATATCGTTCTATTTGAGCCGGGCGAGGTTATTCCATGCGATGGCGTCTTTCTCTCTGGTCACCATGTACGGTGCGACGAGTCCGGTGCGACTGGCGAGTCGGACGCGATCAAGAAGCTTCCCTACCACGAGTGTATCGCACTGAGGGAGAAGCGACTCGCGGAGTTTGATCCTGACAGTCCTGCTGGTGACGCCGAGAGTACTAGTGGCTCGCGGAGGAACGTAAATGTTTCCGGTTTGGATTTGCTTGGGCACACGGACTGCTTTGTAGTCAGTGGAAGTAAGATTACCGAAGGGATTGGTTCCTACCTGGTAATCGCTGTTGGGGAGAAGAGTTTCAACGGGCGCATCATGATGGGTACGTCCTTCGTTTCTCCCTGGGTTTATGTTCTCTTCTCTGACAAAACAATGGCTTGAAGCATTACGTCGCGATACAGAACACACGCCTTTACAACTCAAGTTAAATCGTCTGGCTGAAGTCGTCGCGAAGCTAGGAAGTATTGCTGGCGCACTCCTGTTCTTCGGGTTATTAATTCGGTTCTTCGTTCAACTCGGTACACATAACCCCCCTAGGTGAGCCAGCGTCTTCGTCCATCTTTGAGTGACCCACTAATCCCAACAAACCTGAAGGACACCGAGTGAAAAGGGAACCGTCTTTATAAACATTCTTGTTATCGCCGTGACCATCGTAGTTGTCGCGGTTCCTGAAGGTAAACTACACCCCATAATTTGAAGTTCGACTTATGACGTCACCTTGTCGATCGTAGGACTCCCCCTTGCCGTCACATTAGCTTTGGCATTTGCAACGAAACGAATGACGAAGGAGAACTTACTCGTCCGCGTGCTTGGATCATGTGAGACGATGGCAAATGCTTCGGTCATCTGCACCGACAAGACAGGGACTCTTACTCAGAACGAGATGGCCGTCGTTGCTGGGACGGTCGGGATTCATGCCAAGTTCGTCCGCAAGCTTGATGAGAATCCGACAAGGGCATGCGATGAAGAAAGAAGTGGCCCAAATTCCAGGGATTTTGCCATCGATATGTCCAACCTCAACGCGACTCTTTCACCCCAGTTAGTGGAGCTGTTCAACGCTTCTATCTCCGTAAACTCGACCGCTTTCGAGGACGTGGATCCCGAGACTGGTGCAGCCGTCTTTATCGGAAGCAAGACAGAGACATCGTTGTTGAACTTTGCGAAGACTCTTGGTTGGGCAAATTACAATGCCACTCGGGACGCCACAAAGGTTGTTCAGATAATCCCCTTTTCGAGCGAACGCAAGGCCATGGGTTGTGTTGTACAACTTGCGGATGGGGTCCATCGCCTATACATCAAGGGTGCAAGCGAGATTCTTACGCGGAAATGCAAGCGTCATGTGGTTGTATATCAGGATGGGGCGAATGAGAACCCCCGTGGCAGCGGGATCGAGACGGCACCAATCGGAGAGCTTGAGGAGGATAACATTTCGCGTACCATCACATTCTATGCCTCTCAGACGCTGCGCACGATCGCGTTGTGTTATCGCGATTTCAGACGCTGGCCCCCCGATAACGTACAACTTTTGAACAACGAAGAGGTAGCTAAGTCCTACCCCCTTCAGAATGACTTATGACTGACTACCCCTCGCAGGTTGAATACGATGATCTGGCGGCCGACCTCACACTGATTGGTATTACTGGCATTGAGGATCCTCTTCGTGATGGTGTTCGAGAGGCCGTCGCGAGTTGTAAAATGGCTGGCGTCCGTGTGACGATGTGTACCGGGGACAACGTGCTCACTGCCCGGTCGATTGCACAGCAGTGCGGCATCTACACTTCTGGCGGTGTTGTCATGGAGGGACCACACTTCCGCTCGCTGCCGCCGGACGTTTTGAAATCCATTGCTCCACGATTACAGGTCCTCGCGCGATCTTCCCCTGATGATAAACGACTACTGGTTGACACACTCAAGGAACGTGCCGACATTGTATGTGTCACCGGGGACGGTACCAACGATGGGCCTGCTCTCAAGACAGCTCATGTGGGTTTCTCTATGGGCATCACAGGGACGGAGATAGCCAAAGAGGCATCGGACATCATTCTGATGGATGATAATTTCTCGTCCATTGTCAAAGCTATCATGTGGGGCCGATGCGTGAATGACGCTGTACGCAAGTTCCTTCAGTTCCAGATCAGTACCAACGTCACGGCTGTGGTCATTACGTTCGTTACGGCCCTTTCGTCATCTGGAGAGGAGGGCGCTCTCAGTGCAGTGCAGCTGCTTTGGATCAACATCATCATGGACACCTTCGCCGCGCTTGCGCTTGCGACGGACCCAGCCTCGCCAGTCCTGCTCAACCGCAAGCCCGACAAGAAAAGTGACCCGTTGTTCACTATTGATATGCTTAAGCAGATCGCTGGGCAGTCGACGTATCAGATCATTGTTATCCTCATCTTCAATTTCCTCGGCTCACAAATTCTTGGGTTCCATCACTCTGATGACTCTTCGGTCCAGAAGAAAAATGACTCGATTGTTCAGACGCTGGTCTTCAATGCGTTTGTATTTGCCCAAATCTTCAACTCGTTGAATTGCCGCCGCCTGGACAGAAAACTAAACGTCTTTGAGGGTGTGTTGAAGAATTGGTACTTCGTGGCCATCACTTCCATTGGTTCGTCGTTTCTTCTGCTTCTGTTTCATCTCTAAGTTCTTCAAGCAGAGGTCGCCGTCCAAGTCATGATTTGCTTCGTTGGTGGCTCCGCTTTTCAGGTCACTCGTATGGGCGGAAGAGAATGGGGCATCTCTCTTGCTCTTGGTTTCGTTTCACTTCCTCTAGGCGCCGTGATCCGTCTCATTCCCAACGAGCCTTGTGGGCGCGTCTTCCGAATGCTACGGCTGCTACCTAAACCTGAGGCGCGGCCTACGCTTGTCCCCGACGCTGAGCCTGGCTTTGCCTTCGCCGTGGATCAAGTACGCGACAATTTAGGTACATTCGCCAAGCTCCGCGGTGGGCGCATGCGTGGATCATCGTTTGTCCACAAGAGCCGTTCGGCAGGGCCCGATCTTGAGGGCCCACACTTTGTGTATGTGCCATTTAATCAAATCATTCTAAAGACCGCGATAATTGATTGTCCTCTCATTTTCAGGTCTGGATTACTGGCGATGGTCCCTGCGCTGGTGGCCTCCCATATTGTCGCTCCCAACTGGCAGCACCGTGGCGGAGGTTCGCTCTCAGATCCAGCGGGATTCGATCCATCGAGATCATCTGCTGCGCTTTGGGAAAATAAGTTCGAAGTACATCCCGAGACGCCTCGCGATGACCCTGTGTTCAGGATACTCGACGCCGCGTCGAGGCCACTCACCCCACGGTGACGTATATCAGCCAACACATTGAGGCCGCGTAATGGCTTGTCGTTACCATTACCATCCGCCGTGCCAATTTTTTTCTTTCTCCTCGGCCGGTGGCGCCATCTCAAGTGTGTGCACGACAGCACCGCGGACATGTCGGTTTCACCTATACTTTTTGTGAGACCGTTTCCACGTTAGTTGCGGAACGTACCAAAGTCGTCGTCTCAAATGATGGCCCCGCCTGAGTCTCGTCGGGGAGTGCTTTTTGCTATGCACGCCTTTTTTACTTTTTAAATTCCATCACTATGACCGACTATGACACAGTCATGATGCATCGAGTCCACCAATCATACATTCCCTTACCCTCATCAACGATTTTGCTTTCTTCCGCATCTATAACGTATGACGCATTCTGCTCTTCACTAGCCTCACTCATTATTGCACATAGACCTATCATACAAATACAAGCTTACTATATGGTCTTATTTAGAAATGAGCAGCGGTTGTATATATTTACACCGACACAATAATAGACAGCAGGCTGTATCCCCGTTCGATTGGGACGAGTACGTGAGTTGCGATCGCTAGAGCAACGCTGCTTGTTTTCGCTGAGCGATCCGTAAGTGGCAAAATGACGGCGGTGCGCGCCAGGCGAGGCCACAGCAGCGGCGCGTCCAACATCTCTTTCTCTCCCCTCTCTTGTTCTCTCCACATTTTCGTTTTAACACATCTTCATTGGTCTACACATGTAGGTTCCCTCTCGCTAGATGTACCATGTTCATTTTGCCATACTTGCAATCTGATCAACCCTCTGATCGTTCAAATCGTCTCTAGGCCACTGCCCGACGAGCGACCACGTCAATCCGTTGCAAACCTCATCGGGCGCTTCGAACAGCAACAGAAGCGTCAGCCCACTCCGCCCGGTGCCTCGTCACGCGCGGCCAGTGCCACTTCCAACAATGCCAGCGACGCCGTGAGAGAGGAGCAGCGCACCGCGCGCGAGTGGCCCCCCGTCAAGACGAATGGGACAGGTTCCTCCACCTCGGTGGCGGCCGCGGCGACGACGTCACGCGAAACCGCGTCAACGCAGGCGTCTCTTACGTCTGGCGACGGAGCGCCACCGCCTGAGCGAGCACCCGCACCAGAGCCTTTGGCTAGAACTACTAGTACTCCTGCTGCTGCTCCTGGCGAAGGATCCACCATCATGCACGACACCCCAGCCCCAGCCACATCCCCAGCTCCAGCTCCAGCGCCGGCGCCGGCGCCGACGCCCGCTTCTGCATCATCGATCAAACCACGCACATCTTTCCCTACGTCGCGCCTATCCACAGCCCCACCCAAGCGCGCAAAGACACCAGCCGCCCCCTCAAAGTCGACATCGACATCCTCTGCTGCCGCTCTCGCCGGCGCACGAGCCTCCATGGCGACCAGCCGCGCCACACATTCCAAAACCCCCACGCCACGCACGCCGTCAAAGGGCACGGGCACCCGCAGCGCGCCGTCCACGCTCCCGCGAACTAACTCCGCCGCCAAGACTCACACGCCATTCTCGAATAATACAACACCGCGTCCCAAGACGCCGTCGTCGAAGAACGCCGCCGCAGGTGCCAGTGCAGGTGCCGATGCGGGTGTACCGTCCTTCTCGGCTCCACGACCTTCCTTGCCCACGTCTGGCTTGTTCGCGCCGACCGCCGCGTCACTGGCCAAGGCGCGTAATGCCGCACCCGCACTACCCCCACCGAGCGTGCCGCGTAAAGTCGACCTCTCGAGGCTGAGTAAGCCGACGGCGGCGTCGGCCGGTAAGGTCCGCTCAGTTCTCAATGTCGTTTCGCCTCTGCGGCCATCGCCTGCACGTGGGACGACGACCAGGCGAGGGACGGGCACTTCTTCGCGCGGTGCTGCTGCTGCTGCTGCTGGGGCTGCGAGAGGAGGGGCACACATGACACAGAAGAAGGCCGCTGCTCCTGCTGCTGCCACTCCTGATGCTGCGGTTGCTGCGGCAGAAGCAGATACGGTGGGTGGTGCAGAAGCCAATGAGGGCATCGAAGGTGATGACGCTACGGGAATTCCACACCCCGGGGGTATAGAAGAAGAACAACCCTCGCAGGAAGCGGAGGATGACCGCGACGAAAGCGCAGCACACGAAGAACAGACTTACGAAGAGCGAGACCACGGTGTGCCACCAGAAGGGGACGATGCCACAGCGGAATCGGATGCGGACCCAACGCGGTCACAAGATCTGGCCGCGGAGGACCATCCAGATACGGGAGAGGACGTTCTATCGGAGCAGCAAGCTACTCCAGGTGAGGGAGATGCGGAACCCTCCGTTTCCGAGACAGAAGCTGAGGCTGCATCGGAGCACGAGCCTGACTCCGCGTCGGGCGCGACGACGGAGCCCGAGGCAGGGTTGGACGAAGTCAAATCGCGGCACCCACCTATTGGCGATGACCTGGAAGACGTGGTGAAGATACTACAAGGAGGTCCGACCTTTTCGTCGTCGACACATCTGGTCGTGGCTGGAGAAATTCCGGATGAAGATTAAGAATTCGGTCGGACACGCCGCCCGCTGAACTGGCACTCCAGACTAGTACAGTAGTATGCACCTCCTTTTTTCTCTTGGCACGGGCAGTGCTTTGTGGCATAACTGATTGTGATAGGGAAATCTTGTCCGCTCCTTTCCATTTTTTGATAATATGGTGATGGCCGAGTGATCGTGTTCAGTTTTCGTATTATATTTTCACACCACCCCTACGCCATCTGATCTCTTCATTTATGACCCTGTCCTTCGCGCGGTTCACTTTACACTCTGTTCCCTAGTAATTACCCTTCACGAGCTTAGACTTGCCTGAGAAACGGAGGTTTTTTTGAAAAAAAAATAGGCGTGAAAGTGAAACGAGATTAATATTAGTCCGCGGGAAATCTGATGGTGCGACTGTCCAATTAAAAAACACTGCCACCATACCACCGTCGGGGCAATCGGGCACAGCCAACTGGCCTTTGGCGGTGCTTTTGATTCTCATTTTTACCCCTCGCCTTTCTCTTCCTTTTCCACCTCCCATCTCTGCCCTGCCCTCAAAGATGCGCGGAGGTCTAAGTGTGCCATTTTTTGGTGTCATTGCCACCCTCGCCGGACTCCTTATGTTTGTTCTCGTGCTGCACAACGACCCTGTTGACGACTCACGAGCACTGCATGTCCTCTCACCCCGCCAAGCCTCCTCTGCTGCAGCCAATACCTCACCGGCAGCTGCAACATCGCAGGCAGCCTCGACACCGCAACAACAGGCCGCCTCTTCGAACACCCCGGCTGCATCGTCATCGCAACAGCAGCAGCAGCAGCAGTCCTCCACGACTCCGTCGAACCCGTCGTCCGCAGCACAACAATCCACTACACAACCCGCGCAATCCACCAACACACCCAACAATGCCGCCAGTAACTCAGCAACGGCCACGCCGACAATTACCTCTGCCGTTGTCACGACGGATCCAGGTGGCCAGGTCGTCACCAGCATAGTCGTCGTCTCCGACTCGGGGGCCTCCTCCTCCTCGGCATCTCCCTCGGCGACCGCGGCCAGCAGCAAATCCAGTGGTGGCGACTCTGGCATCTCGTCGTCCACCATCATTGGGCTCTCTGTTGCTGGCGGCGTTGCCGTGTTATGTGTCGTGGGCTTCTTCGTGTGGAAGTTCACCAGGAAGCGGTTAGGCGACCTTGACAACAGTACGTGTCCCCAACCCCCAACCCTACCCCCTTACTACGATCACGCCTCGTGTTGATTGACCCCAACCCTACCCTGGTCCCCAACAGATGAGGAAATTAAGTGGCCAGAACTCAACACTCACGACACATCTGTTCCCCTGCCAACAAACCGCACTGGCGGCGCCGGCTTCGACACCGCTCCGGACGCAGCAAGGCGAAGTTCGGTCGGATACGCGCCTTCCACCGCGGCCAACTCGACTGCCGAGCTCCACCCAGATCCCTATGCCATCCCGCCGTTGCCGCACCTCGACCCGAACCAACCGTACCGCGACGATCCAAACGCGACCTTCTACGACCCGTACCGCGGGCCCGTACCGCCGTCGTTCGAACAGACCATCCAGGGTGGCGAGGCGATCCCGATGACGCAGCTCGCCGGGCGTCGTTCGCCGGGCCCGGGAGCGGCATATGGCGGCGATTTCGGAAGCGGACGGGCATCGCCGGGTCTGCATGCGGCCTATGGCGCGCCGGTCGACATTGGCGGGCGCGTATCGCCAGCGCCTCCAGCGGCTTATGGCACGGACTTTGGTGGGAGGGCCTCGCCTAGCCCGAGGGCTCCATATGCAGGTGGGAGGATGTCGCCAGGTCCGCAGGCAGCGTACGGAAATGCATACGGTCCGCGGTAGCAGCAGGATATTGTGTTTTTGTCTCATGTACCGAGTTAGCCTCGCTCCCGACGGCGCTTTGATACGGCATGTTGAGATATGACATGTTTTATTGCAGCTACAGTACTTATCCTGGCAGGCCTGACCCTCCAAAACGTTTTTTTGTCACACATAATCCATCTCTTTCCTCATCTGATATCTTTTTCTTTCTTATTTCTTTCTTTCTGCGGACACAGTTGCGCTTGAAGTGCGTGCGGATTTTGTTTTCGGACTGCGCTTAGACTGTATCTACTTGCGAGAACATTCCTCTGCATGCGATGTTCTCGTCTCTCCCCCCCTTCACCCCTGCATCACGTTTTCAGCATTTACGAAACATAGTACAACCCATAATACACGCCAATGTACGAAGACAGCGATATGTGCCAACTGAGATTGAGTAAATGAGATGTTGTTCTTGGTGTTGGCAATTTCTGACAAAAAGACCGAAGTAGTCGTGCCGCGGAGTTGCGTGGGCAATGTGTGGACAAAAGGAATCTGCGCACTGCCAAGCACGTTGTGGGGGTGACCGTTGTCATCTCGCGTGCGTTGTGCTGAAGACGTTACGAAATCGCAATCACAGAAGCGAGAGACGAAGGGCGATCGCGTGATCCGCACAGCAACTCACGGCTATGATCAAACCTTTACCCTCGCTGCGAACGAAGGATACTGTAACTCTCGCACGGCCGAACTGCCTGCCCCGTCGAACCACTGCTGCGTCTTCAGGCCTAAAAGGTGAGGACGCGTTTATGGGAGACGGTACAGTACTGGTGTTTGATCAGCGGACCACCCCAATGTCAAGGACTGTACTTGTCGCCCGCCTTCAAGCTCCAAGCCTCAACCGTTGACCGCGCGGCATTCAGTTTCGAGGTGATGACCACACAAGTACCTGAACAAACCTCGGCTGCTCCGACGTGTAATGCGTTCCTCACAGGTTCAGACGTTCGGAACGTTCTGCAGGTCCCGTCATTCGCTTGCGTAGGGAGTTTCCGTCATACAGTGCCGTGCTGGACAGCCAAAGTCCAACAAACTACCTACAGTAGGCAGCTGCCTGCCGTGTGAGGTGTTACTGTACCCACATCTATCACGTAACTGCCTCACCTCCTGTCTCATCAAAATCGCGAACCCACTCACTGGGTTACGCCGCCCTTTCCACAGGGTTCCATGGGCCTGACGCCGGGTTATCTTCATGAACAACAAACCCTTGCCCTTGACAGGTGAACAGTCGAGACCCGCTTACCTTGGACATTCTAATCAGAAATACGACACATCTTTTCCTGAGATCGGTCATCCGTTCCTCAAGACCGAACTTCGATTTCGTAAACGAATCCCCGACTCCTGGCTGTAAAAGGGAAACAATTTGATCACGACCTTTTGCTTTTCACTCTACAATAATGCAATGAAGGGGCGGCGACCCTTTCCTGATTCTATCTGTTATCTTGTCTTGTTCTCAGGCTTTCCCTGCTGATTCGGCGTCGGCGTCAGCCCAATGCTGTGGATTCATTATTACGTGCCAGTGCACAAAGACCCGAATCCGTGCTATCTTTCGCAAGACAGATTACGATAACTTGAAGTTCCTCAGGCTATCAGCTTGTTCTGCCGTAGGTTCCGCAAAGGGTCGAACGATGATCCGCATTACATCAAACTTCTCAGAATCCCTTCGATTTTCAATCTACAAAGTCTCTGGCCAGCTACTAGTATCTGGCCAATTGTGAGGCGCATTGCTATCAGAACCGGAATCACCACGTCTCGACTGCTCGTAATTCAGTCAGTCAGGTCTGCGGTACTCAGCGGTTGGCAGTGTAGTACTTTGCTCACCTGCAGTTGGGGAACCGGGCGTAGCATTTGAGACTCTTTCCTGAGGCTCGCGAGGCTCCTTGACAGCGATAAGAATCGCGCGACAATCGTCCTCCGAATCCTCGTCAGCGCATCCGCTCCCACGACAATTTTTTGTAATCGTCCGCGTCCTACGGTGGAAGCGTCGACGCGATCCACCTATCGAGATTTTTTCCAGCCCTGGAGGTCCCAACAAAGTGCGCGGGGAAGTCTCACATTCACCTCACTTGATTCATGCTCGGATGCTCCGAGTCCTGAGACTCCCAGATCGAGCGCCATGTGTGCCATGTGTGCCATGTGTTACGGCGACGACGGCCGCCATGTCAAATTATCCCTACATTACGCCTTAATGAGAGTTTCGGTAATCAAACCTCGCCCATCTCATATGCTCGTACCACATGACCATGGTCACATTTTTTTTCCGTCTGAACAATATACCCTCCTTAGCCATAAATCATGATGACGATGTACTTCCAATACGATCAATGCAGATAGGACGAAGCTGAGTTGAGAATTGGTTAGGTATTGCATAGACTGCACTAAATCATATAGCGAAATGGGGAACGGAAGGGTCCAACGGGCAACAAGATGAGTTTAGTCTGCAGGGCCTGTAGAGGATCGAGGACCAGCATAAGCGGACATCTGGAAGATTTGCCGGATTTTTTCAATTCATGGGACATAACCGGGTGCATCCGTCAACCCTCCGCCATCTCCGAAAGTCGCATCACGAGGTTCGTCACTATGGCGGCGAGCAGAATTGCGCTCAGTATGGTTGGGCCGTACTTGTCGTAATACATGCCCTCGGCGCGGCGTTTGCGCAGATGCTGCGCGCGGTACACGAAAATGCCGGCCGAGTAAACGATCGAGAGAAGTGCGGCGAACGTGAAGAGTACCGCGCTGACAAGCCCGCGTTCGTCCTTTGGCGGAACGAAATTTAGTAGCGTCGTCGCAATAGTTCCGATGTATATGGAAAAGTGCATCCAACTCTGCGAGATATAGAAAATATTGAGAAAACTAAGTAAGGACAAGATATCGACACGCACGAGGAACGTCCGCTCGGTGGCAAAGTAAACCTTTGGTTCGATGCGCACCGGGATCGCGATGCGTTTGCCCGACGGTGCGTGCCACTCGCGTGTCAGTATACGATCGTCGCCGTTCTCATGGCCTATGGGGCTGGTCTGCGCTGTATGCACTTCGTCCTCGTCCTCGTCCTCGTCCTGTGCATTTTTGACCGCACGCAGCCGGTCCTTGAATCTTTCGTCGAACGTTGATGACGGCACAAGCGGGTCTATCGACAGCGTTCGCAGCCTCGGCGGCGGTCGTTGCGCAGGTGTAGTCGGCGGTGCAGGCACTACTGGTAGGATCTCGCTGCTGAGAGCGCGCGAAGGTCCCGGCTGTTGCGCACGTTCTTTGAGTTGCTTCTCGCGGTATGCGATCGCGTCGGCGGCTTGGCCATCAGCAAGACCTATGCGTGCGCCTTCGTCGCGTGCAGGAGCTATGTCCATGTGCTCATCCCCTTCACCTTCGGATACTGGCTCGGCGTACGCCATATCCTCTGCGTCAACGGTTTCGGGAGTGGGTGCACCAGAGCTCCGTCGCCGGGAAGGTGAACGATATGAATGTGGCCGTGAAACTGATCTAAAGCCCGTATCGGGCTTGGTGATGTCAACATCCACTAACGGTGGGGTCAGCTACGCTTAGAGGGCGTCGGCTGGGACGAACTTTGCGGGAGCCAGAATGGCACGAGGTGCACACGATGCGGAACGAGAGTCGCACAACCGTGAATGAATTTGCTGAACTTGGGCACAGCCTCTACGAGGTGGGAGTTGACGAGGTCAGTAACCCATTGGGGGGGCTCTTGACCGTATTGCGTTTGAAGCTTGACTTCGAGTACACCATACCTACGACACAAAATTGATCTAGTGCACGCCCTAAGAACTGTAAGGTACGCACTTGAAGAGTTCACGGTCTTCAGATGAGAGCTGGTCGAAAGGCCAGTCGATGCCTATGTCTGTGCGGCGCCAGTTGTCGCCCGCCCGCACTCGGTCGTCCCAGTTATCCTCACGGACCATTGTGAGCTCGGTGTCAAGTGAGATGCGCACACGAGCATCGCCAGGAAGTTGGAAAGCAGTGCGATTGTAGAATGTTCGCACCACTACCTTGCCCACATCAACGATAGGCCAAAACTGCGGGTGAGTGGCCGCACGCACCAGGCTGTAGTCTGCGCGTAAGCACTGCATATTGGACCTCATTTGCGAGTTGGACCATGCTGTCCACCTCCGCCTGACTCTTCTTACCCTTCGTTACGAGTGCCGCGAATTCTTCGTCCATAGTGTATTCGCCGCGAAGGAAGGCGTTCACCTTATCTTCTTTGATTGGGAAGCGTGCCTTGACCGACTTCTCGCCGGTCCAGTCCTCGCGGTGAGTCTTACGCTCAACGAAGATATGAGTGATGTTGGTATCTCCATACCAGCGTAGACGAATTGCTTGTGCGCCTTCTGTCTTCTCGAGGCGACCCAAATAGAGTTCAAGGTCTTCGTTGTCAAAATAGATAGACGTAATGGCCGAGTCTTTAAGCTCGTACTCCTTGTCCGGATTATATACTGTAATATTGTCAGAATTGATGGGGCTGATCCTTTATGGACGAGGGAGATTAGCAAACCAAGAACAGGGAGGTGTCGCATGATCGCGAGTTTGAGCGGGACGAGGTTATCAGGGTGTACCCAGTATTTTGTCGTCTGCCTTACGAAGGCACTCTGGGAACCGCCGGCAGAAGAGTCACCCTGCACGGGGTGGCCACGCGTACGAACAAGGTCATATAAGCGGGAGAGTTTGACGATGATTGCATCCCAGTTGTACTTATAGAAAGGGCGCTTCTCGAGATAATTCTGGATGAAGGTCTGGGTAAGGGGAGTCGGGGTTTGTTTCTGTAGGAAGCACGAGCGAGGTTAGGGGAGAATGAGCGTGGATGGTGCGTGGCCACGTACGTCGTGTTTCTGCCGGTAGGTAATGCCCGTCAACAAGGGGCATTGCATTGAACGGGGAAATGCGCACCTTGAGAATTTTCATGAAGCCGGTAATGTTAAGCTTGGTGTATAAGGCGAGGTCATGCACGTCGGCGACGAGGGTAGCGACCTCTTCTTCGAGGAAATGAAACTGTTCCTCGAGGGCGTCTAGACTCTGTGCAGACTCGTCGTCCGTGGCGAGAGTATCATCCTCTTCGTCAGTGTCGTCATCGTCGGAACCGCCATCCTGATGGAGCGTGTCGCGCTTCCGGCTTGCCTCAGGATCTTCAGAGTCTGGTGCAGAGGGCTCCGGGACGTGACGCCGGGATGAGGATGGGGTGGTAACAAACTCTTCAGAAACAAGCTTTTTCACTTGCTTCTCAGCAATCTTGATGCGATTTGATAGCTCGGCGGTCTAGATGGGGTACGAGAATTTCTGAGCGAGAGGGCATGAGGGGGGTAGTAATGACACATACCTTGGCCTTCTGGAAATCATGAATCTTGTCAAGCTCTCCCTCGAGCATATTGGTGAATTCTTGTTCGTCAGCGGCATTCCAGCTATGCGAAGTGGTGCGAGCCTTGAAGGGGGAGTGAGACGAGATGGAGAAGTGGGACAGAAACGAAAATGAGAACCTTGAGTTCACGCTTGAGGAGGTTATAGTCGATATAGAAGGGGCGCCATTCGCTGTAGAGGTCATTCTGTAAAAATGAATGGAATGCGGGCTAAGCGAGTTAGGCGAGGAAACAACATACGGTGATTTTCCTTCCAAACTTCATGGCGGGCAGGAAAGGAAGCGAGTAAGGGTTCTGCCAGTGGGTTTTATCATTTGCCAGCCAATCTAACGAACGAACGTGCATCCATTTCACCCGTGTCACCTGACATGCCCCCGCTTCTTTGCCCTGCCCCTGGCCCGTTGACGCCCGTGACCAGTCTTTGGCTCCTCATTCCATCCTCATGGCCCCAAAGTTCAATCGCACTCAATCAGACGATGGCTTACAACGCACCAAAATATTGCTATTGGGTCAACCGGGGTTCGTCTCCTTTCTTGTCACTCACATCGGATATCGAATCTCAACCCTTCGCGTCCTGCAGAAGCGGTAAGACCTCTATCCAGCAGTGCCTTTTCAACGACATGCCTGCGAAACAAACCTTCTTTCTCGAACCTACATCTCGGATAGCTAAACACAGATACGAGTGCGTCCGACATCACCTACCTGCCTCTTTTCGCTCTTAACCATTCCTCGTTGCGCAAAGTACGGTCATCCCTCTCGAAATATGGGATTGTCCTGGCAACATTACCCTCGATTCCCTCGGCGCCACTCTGTCAGAATTTTCTTCAATCATATTTGTCATTGACATACAGGTGTTGTAGCTGTACGGCATCCCAGTTCTTCACCCTCCTCACATTTTTCCACGTCCAGGATTCTTATCAGCAGCCCATTGCGCGCATGCTAGATTTCTTCATCACGGCTTATCAGGAGAACCCTGCCACAACGCTAGAGGTATTCGTACACAAAGCAGAATCGCTAGCGGAGGATTACAAGACAGGTATGTGGTCGCGTGACAACACACCCCTTGTTCTCCCGGGCGTATCCCCGTACGCGCTGCGATCGTGCCTACACCTCAGATGGGCTTTGTCCCCTGGTTGCTTGCGCGCCTCCTGACAAGGGCGTGCAAAGCCCTTCTCCCACACAGGCCTGAGACTTACGCTTATCTCAGAGAATTTTCGACATATTCAGCAACGCGTCATAGACGAATTATTCGACACCTCGCAGGAGTACGACCGGATGCCCGTCAACTTCCACCTTACCTCTGTTTATGATCATTCCATCCGCGAAGCCTTTTCTCGCGTTCTGCACAAGCTTATCGATTCGCTACCGTATCTCGAGGACTTGCTCAACGTTTTCTGCTCTGTAAGCGCAGTGGCTCCGCCATTTTCATTTTCCTTGCTAGCCGAGTACCTGATGTTCAATACGCCCCATAGAACTCGCAGGCGTCTAAAGCATTCCTTTTTGATGTCAAGTCCAGGCTCTATGTCGCCACTGATGAGTCGCCCGTGGACCCCGGCATGCACAGTCTCTGTTGCGATTACGTACGCACCCTAAGTGCATTCGGACCTTTATACCAGTAAATTCTGGCATTCCATGTCGCACTGTCATTCATCTTATCATTCTCCCTGCAGCTCAGCTTCGGTGAACAAGGACTCTCGTTCGTTCTATCCCTCTGCGGCAGTCACCCTCGCCCAAGGCGCAACATTGACCTATCATCTAATCACACCTCAACTCGCGCTTCTTGCCATGCTTCATCCGGGTGTGTTTGAGGAACGTCGTGGTCTCCTCGAATACAATGCCGTGTTCTTCCGTGAGGGCGTTCAAGAAATTGCTGTAGTAGAGCGAGATGCGCGGGCCGGAAAGCTTTGAGCATCTGTCGTCGATTTGGAGTCAGCTATGATTGAACCGATACTGATAACTGACAACATTCATTCGGGATAGCGCCTGCGATATAGGTGCGATGTTGTCGTATCTTGATGCGTGTATGTTTACTCAATGTATCCCCAACTTCACCCCACCACATCATGATGCACCCCATCGTAGAAGCATGGAAGACTTTCGCAGGCATTGACATGGCGACATCTTCCTGATGCGGATTTCCGGCTAGGAAATACCATTATCCTATCGGCCAGACCATCAACGCGTGTAGCTCTCGGTCTCGCTTGCGCCTCGACCGTGGAAAGGTGTTGGGGTGCGCCCACCTTCGTTCCTGATGAACAGTACAAGTTCGGGCTTGATTGGAAATTGTAGTAGGGTGCATAGTCCGAACAAAAGAAAATTGGTGCACACCTCCGATCGCTTTCGGGCACATCTCCCCATGCTAATCCATCATCATAATACTTATTGATTGCATTGGGGTAATCCATTGCGAGTCGATCGTCTGTTACGGAAGGCGTTTTGATACGCACGAGATGACTTGGAGTGGAATAGCGTAAGCTTTATCACCATCGCCAGAACGTTGCGTCCCGTAAGGCTTGAGGGTATCATCGCAAGGGGCTTGCGGGCTTGAGAACTTTCATAGTCCACGCCCGTTAATCGAGGGCATTCGGGTAAAGTATGTTATCTATCTGGAGGCGTCATCCTTCCCTCTTTTCTGTAACATCCAGATGGAGATATGCCATGGTGTTCTGCCGGACTTCATGAACGCCGTATGAAAGTAGGGATATCAATCTCGGACTTTTATAACAAAGCCCGATACGTGTTCATCATTAATTATGCCGGATACGTGGTGGATGTACAAGAGTACTAGTGGGTAAGGTGAGGCTGAGAGGAGCCTTTCCGTGATGCGAGGTAGGGAATATACGCAATGGATGTAAATGATCGAATCTAAATCTAGATCTCAGCTGACAGACGCGACGTTACACCATCACGTGACCGCATAGTGACTTGGGGTTGCCATAATAAGTAAGTAGGCCAAATATATTACGTTTCACATAATAAGTAAGCAACTCATTCCTTGGGGCGAAAGACTAAACTTGCTCGGTTGGGGGGCGCACCTATTTTGCGTGTCTTTTTTGACCCCTTATAAAATCTCTAGACGGCCACCATACCCATTCCCCCACGTCTCCCGTCTCTCCCCTTTAGACTTTCAACTAGAGCTTCAGGTCTTCTTGCTTCCCGTTCTCCGCCTCACACAAAAAATGACACACACAGGCGGCGCTCTCACTATTTCATCTCGCCCACTTGCTATTCAAGTCGGCCAGCTTAGAGTGCGCATATATCCTAACCTTTTTTTTTCCTTTCATAGAATGCTGATACCTTTTTAGATATCGATTCCTGTCTCCACTTGCTCTGATGAGTGGATCGCAGCGGAAGTTCTTAGAGACGAGTTTATCCACGCACAATCAGTAGATGATGCCCAACCCGAACTTGATGAGGCCGGAGAGGCCACCACCCTTCTTTTCGCGCGCTTTCTCGGTTATGTAGCCGATCGCGTGCGTGCTACCCCAGAGGATACGCCCGAACACGCGGCCCGCCTCGCGGTCCTTCTCAAGGCCGTCTCCCATTTCACGACACTCCTCTCGGATATCGATATCCACTCCCTCGTCGCCTCGTATGAGCATGAGGCACGCAAGAAGGTTCTGTCTGCGTTCTATGTCGCACATGCTATCCTTGTGAAGTATAACGTGGAGGGCACGCCCAAGTTCGCTACGCCTTCCCTCCTTGCTGAGGCGCTTTCTGGCCGCGCCTCAGTTTTCGCCCTCTTTGGCGGACAGGGCATCAACGAGGTCTACTTCGATGAGCTTCAGACACTCTTCGACACATATCGTCCCTTCGTTGAGCCTTTCCTCATTTCCACGGTCGACCAAGTCCTTCAGCCACTTGCATCGACCTCACAGGACACCTCCTTCTACGAGCACGGCCTGAACGTCATCTCCTGGCTCACTGGGGTGACCCCACGTCCACCAGTTGCCTACTTTGCTTCCGTCCCCGTGTCATTCCCCCTCATCGGACTGACTCAGTTCACTCAATACTTGGTCGCCGCCCGCGTATCCGGTTTATCACCCGCGGAGTTGTCAGCGCGTTTCTCTGGCGCATCCGGTCACTCTCAGGGCCTTGTCACAGCCATCGCCATATCTTCTTCCAAGGACGATGCGTCCTTCCTCGAGAATGCGAATAAGGCACTCAAGTGGCTTTTCTTCGCCGGCTTGCGTGGCCAGCAACTCTTTCCAGTCCTTGCCCTCGAGCCTTCTGTTGTTCAGGATTCGATCGAGGGTGGAGAGGGACAACCCACGCCAATGCTGTCTGTCAACGGCTTACTCCTCAAAGACCTTCAGCCCCATATTTCTAAGACAAACAAGTACCTTCCCGATAACTCTCAAATGGGGGTGTCGCTCCACAATGGCCCTCGCACCTTTATCGTCACAGGCCCCCCACGCTCCCTTTACGGGCTTGTCACCAACCTGCGCAAGATCCGCGCACCAAACGGCTCTGACCAAAGCAAGGTCGAGTTCTCCAAGCGGAAGCCTGTCTTCAGCGCGCGTTTCCTTGTCGTGGGTGTGCCATTCCACAGCCAGTACCTTCGGGATGCTACAGACAAAGTAATCAACGAGGACCTCAACGGCGAGGAACTGTGGACTTCGGAAGGGCTTCAAATCCCTGTCTACCACACCGAGGATGGTAAGTTGAACAATGCCTTCTCTTGTTCATCGACTCAACTCTGTTCCCTTTTCAGGCTCAGACCTCCGAGCACATAGTGGCTCGTTGACTCGTTCCATTTGTGACCAGATTTTCACCAGACCCCTCCACTGGCCGAAGGCTACGGACTTACTCGAGGGCACTACTCACGCCGTCGACTTTGGTGCCGGTGGTATCAGTGGCATCGGCCCGCTCACTGCACGTAACCTCGATGGGCGTGGTGTCCGCGTTATCGTTGTTGGAGAGAAAGGCAAGGGCGACGCCGAGTTCTATTCGATACGTGAGGTGAAGAGCGAGCCGTCATGGATTAAGAAATGGTCACCCTCGCTTGTGAAGACAAGGTGTGCTCTCCCAGGTGACATGCATTTCGATTTTCTGAATTCATTTTTTCGTTGGCTTTAGTGATGGCAAGATCCATATCGATACACCATTCTCCCGTCTTTTGGGCAAGCCCCCTGTAATGGTCGCTGGCATGACGCCCACGACCGTAAAGGCGGGTTTCGTCTCTGCTGTCCTGGAAGCGGGTTACCACGTCGAACTTGCTGGCGGTGGTCATTATTCCCCAGCAGCCCTTCATGCTAAGGTTGCGGAAATCCAGGGAAAGGTTTCTCCGGGCATCGGTCTCACTCTTAACTCATTATACATCAATCCACGCCAGTTCTCCTTCCAGCTCCCGTTGTGGCAGGAGATGCGACGCGATGGCCTCCCGATTGAGGGGTTCTGTGTAGCAGCTGGCATCCCGACGAGCGAGAAGGCGGACGAAATCATCAGCGGCCTCAAGTCTGTGGGAATCCGCCATGTCGCATTCAAGCCCGGTTCAGTCGACGGCATTCGCCAAGTGGTCAACATTGCGGCAGCAAATCCGGACTTTGCTATTATCATGCAGTGGACCGGCGGCCGTGCTGGAGGCCACCATTCCTTTGAGGACTTCCACCAGCCCATTCTCGCAACCTACGCGAGCATTCGCCGTCATGACAATATTGTCATTGTTGCGGGCTCCGGCTTCGGTGGTTCGGATGACACCTGGCCGTATCTATCTGGAGATTGGTCGAAGCAATTCGGTGCGGAGCCGATGCCCTTTGATGGGTTCCTCTTCGCTTCTCGCGTCATGGTCGCCAAGGAGGCGCACACCTCGCCATCCGTCAAGGACCTTATTGTTGCGGCGGCCGGCGTCGATGACTCGGAATGGGAGGGTACTTACGTGAAAGACACCGGTGGGATTGTCACTGTGCGCTCTGAGCTTGGAGAGCCTATTCACAAAGTCAACAACCGTGCTCTGAAGCTCTGGAAGGAGTACGATGATTCCGTGTTCAAGCTCCCTCGTGAGAAGCGCGGTGCCTGGCTCCAGGAGCACCGTGCGGATGTCATAAAGAGGCTCAACGCGGATTACTTCAAACCCTGGTTCCCGGCGAAGAAGGACGGCCGAGTTGTTGAGGACTTGGGTGATATGACTTACGAGGAGACTGTGCTCCGCCTCATACGTTTGATGTACGTCGCCCACGAAGACCGCTGGCTTGATCTATCTCTACGCAACCTCACGGGAGACTGGTTACGCCGAGTCGAAGAGCGCTTTGCTGGCGTTAACGGTGGTGGACCCAAGGCCTCCTTTTTGCAATCTTACACCAGCCTCGACAAGCCATCTGTGTTCGTTGCCAGTTTCTTCGAAAAGTACCTTCTCGCAAAGGAGCAGCTCTTGGCACATGAGGATAGGTCATACTTCCTCAACATCACGCAGCGTTCGGGCCAGAAACCTGCGCCATTCATCCCAATTTTAGACAATAACTTCGAGGTCTGGTTTAAAAAGGTGCGGCTTTTCGTGAGATTCCTAACACAGTTCGACTGATTGCATCGTAGGATTCTCTCTGGGCGTCGGAGGATATCGAAGCTGTCTTTGACCAGGATCCGCAGCGCGTGGCCATCCTTCAGGGCCCCGTTGCGGTGCGTCACTCGATCAAAAAGGACGAGCCCATTAAAGAGATGTTGGACAACGTCGTATCTGGTCTCGCAGCGAAGGTGTTGGAGCGTTACTATGGCGGGGAGGAGGGCGAGATCCCAGTCATCGACTATCTGGGTGTGAAGCCCGCTCTTGTTTCATCCCTTCCCAACGTCAATATCTCGGAACGCGGCACCGAGGTCGAATTCACTCTGTCAGGCGCAATGCCCACCACAGAGCACTGGCTCCAGGTCCTCGCCGGCTCTGAGTTGAACTGGTGGCATGCTTTCGTTCAGTCGGAGTTCGTTGTGCAGGGTACATCTTATATCGCCAATCCTCTTCGTCGCGTCCTTGTCCCTCGCGACGGCCAGATGCTTGTTATCCGCCTCCTCGATGGTCAGCCTAATCATATCTCCATTAATGGCGCTGCACGCTCCTTTGGCGAAAACCAGCCTGATTTTCTCGCCGTCGACATCAAATATGACGTTTCTTCCCGCCTCATTAATCTCACGTTATTCGAGGAGTGCCAGCGCAGCGCGGTACCTCTTTACCTTCAATTCAAGTACGAACCATCGCAGCCATATGCCCCTATCCACGAGATTGCGGAAGGTCGCAACAAGCGCATCAAAGAGTTCTATTGGCGATTGTGGTTCGGTGACGACGAGAGCCTTCCAGAGCTCAACGTACGCGATACATTCGTTGGTCCCGACGTCACAATTTCTGCGAGCGACGTTGAAGCGTTCTGCGCGGTGGTCGGCAACCAGCAGGAGAAATTTAAGACTGTCCGCACTGATGAAGTCAAGGCGCCGATGGACTTTGCCATCGTCACTGGATGGCAAGCAATCATGAAAGCCATCTTTCCTTCTTCCATCGATGGCGACTTGCTCAAACTCGTGCATCTCTCCAACGGCTTCAAAGTTATTCCGGGTTCCAGGCCGCTGAAGGCTGGCGACGTCTGTCGCGCCGAAGCAAGGGTCGTTGCAGTTGTTAATAGCGACTCCGGCAAGACAGTCCGGGTCTCCGGGCGTGTATTGTGTGAGGGCAATCCAGTCATCGAAGTTCAGTCAGCATTCCTGTTCCGCGGTCGCTTCACGGACTATGAGAACACATTCGAGACAATCGACGAGCCTGATTATACAGTTGAGCTTGTCACTGATGCTGACGTTGGCGTTCTGTTATCGAAGGATTGGTTCGAGTGGGCTGACGAGGTTAAACGCCTTACTGCTGGCACGCGTCTTATCTTCCGTCTTCGCTCAGAGGTCACCTACAAGGACAAGGTGAACTACCGCTCAGTCGCTGTTGCTGGCGATGTCTTCGTCCGTGGTCATCTCGGTCGCCTTGTCAAGGTCGCCTACGTGGACTTCGAGCGCGACGAAAGCCAAGGCAACCCCGTCGTTACCTATCTTCAACGCCATGGCTCGGCGAAGTCTGCTCCTATCCCCCTCGCTGTCGACTATCATTTTACTTCGAGCACGAATCCTTCCTTCTACCACGCACCTGCCACCAATGAGCCGTATTCCAAGGTCTCTGGAGACTTTAACCCCATCCATACGAATCCCTACTTCGCAGCCTATGCTTCCCTGCCAGGTACGATTACGCATGGCATGTTCTCCAGCGCGGCTACTAGACGGTTTGTGGAGACCGTCGTTGCCATGGGCGTTCCAGATCGGGTCTTGAAGTGAGTTATATTTCTGATGGTCTGAGCGTGGGCTCATTTGCGTCCATAGTTATAATGTCAACTTTGTCGGAATGGTTCTTCCTGAAGATGAACTCGACGTCAGGATCAAACACACCGCCATGCACGACGGTAACTTTATCGTAGGTGTCACCACTGTCAACCAGCGCGGAGAAAAAGTTCTCGAAGGCACGGCAGAGGTCGCTCAACCACCCACTACCTACGCTTTTACTGGCCAAGGCTCGCAGGAGCAGGGGATGGGAATGGATTTGTACAACTCCTCCCCGGCCGCCCGCGCCGTCTGGGAGTCTGCCGACACGCATTTGATCTCTGCCTACGGGTTCTCTATCGTGGAGATCGTCCGTGAAAACCCCAAGAAAAAGACTATACACTTTGGCGGTATCAAAGGCCAAGCAATCCGCGAGCGCTATATGGAAATGACGTATGACACAACGGATAAGGACGGCAACATCAAGAGTCTCCCACTATTCGCAGATATCAACGTCCGAACCCTTCAGCACACCTTCACGCATCCCAAAGGTCTACTTTTCGCTACTCAATTTGCGCAGATCGCCCTTGTCATCATGTCCCGAGCGGCCTTTGAGGACTTGCGTTCGAAAGGCTTTGTTCAGCCTGATGCCGCCTTCGCTGGCCACTCACTGGGCGAGTTTTCTGCCCTTGCTTCCGTCGCCGATATCTTGCCCAATTCCTCTCTCGTCGACGTTGTATTCTATCGTGGCCTGACTATGCAACGCGCTGTCGAGCGCGACGAGCAAAGTCGTTCGAACTATGCTATGTGTGCTGTTAATCCTAGTCGTGTCGGCAAGACATTCGACGACGCAGCCCTTCGTGAGGTCGTCGATTCCATCTCGACTGGCAGGGACTGTCTCTTAGAGATCGTTAACTACAATGTCGAAGTCCGTCATCGATTTGTTAGTGTCATATGCAGTTACTGATGTGCTCGTCAGGGCCAACAATACGTCTGCGCGGGCGAGCTTGTCGCATTGCAAGCTCTAACGAACGTTCTTAATTACCTTAAGGTGCAGAAGGTTGACATAGCCAAGGTATGCATCGCTGGACAATTGGCTGTTACTATACTGACGCCTTTTATCAGCTGACCGAAAAATATGGTCTCGCTAAGGTCAAGGAGATGTTGAAAGATATCGTGAACAGCTGCTATGATAGCGCGCTTGAGAAACAGAAGACTGAGGGCTATATTGTCCTTGAGCGTGGTCTCGCCACTATTCCACTCTCTGGCATCGATGTTCCGTTCCACTCGCGCTACCTTTGGTCTGGTGTTATGCCCTTCCGTGCATGTGAGTGATCATGTATTCAGTACCTACATTGTCTAAGTGGTTCGCCCCAGATCTGTCGAAGAAAATTCCTGCCGATCTTCTGGACCCCGCGCTTCTCGAGGGCGTCTATATTCCCAACTTAGTCGCGTCTCCCTTCACTGTCAGCAAAGGTTACGCGGAGCTCATTTACAACCGCACTTCCTCCCCGCGTCTCTCGAAAGTCCTTCGAAAATGGGATGAAGAGGGTTGGGATGCTCCTGAACAACGGCAAAAGCTTGCATGGGTCCTCCTCGTTGAACTATTATCTTACCAGTTTGCGTCCCCAGTGCGCTGGATTGAAACCCAAGACTTGTTCTTTGAGCAATATAAATTCGAACGTTTCATCGAGATTGGCCCATCCCCAACACTCACCGGCATGGCTGCCCGCACCCTCAAGGCCAAATACGAGGCCAAGGACGATTCGACTGGTCATGTTCGCCGCATCTTCTGTGCCTCAAAGGACCAGAAAGAGATCTACTATCAATTTGAAGATGAGCCAGACGTACCCGCCGAGAGCGCAACCCCTACACCCCCTCCCGTAGCACCCGCACCAGCCGCAGTTGCCTCTCCTACTCCTACTCCCACCACCACTGTCAGTTCTGCTGCCAGCATTGAGGATGTCCCAATTCGTGCCGTCGACATTCTTGCCGCTATCGTCTCACAAAAATTGAAGAAGCAACTTAGTGAAATTCCGCTCTCCAAGTCCATCAAGGATCTCTCTAATGGCAAGTCGACGCTTCAAAATGAGATTATGGGCGATCTTCAAGGCGAATTTTCATCTGCGCCCGACAAGGGCGAGGAGCTTCCCCTGGAGGAGCTTGGCGCTGCTCTTGGATCTGGTCACTCCGGAAACCTTGGCAAGTACTCCACTGGTCTCATGTCGCGCGCCATCGGTGGCAAGATGCCTGGTGGTTTCAATATTTCGACTGCGAAGGCCCACCTTTCGAAGACGTGGGGTCTGGGTCCTCAACGCGCGGATGCCGTGTTGCTCGTTGCTACCACTATGGAGCCCGCGAAGCGCCTTGGCTCGGAGGCAGAGGGCAAGGCTTGGCTCGATGCCGCTGCACAGGTGTACGCCCAGCGTGTGGGAATCTCCCTTTCCGCTGGCGGCGGCAGTGGTTCCGGTGGAGGTTCTTCCGGAGGTGCCGTCATGAACAGTGAAGAGTTCCTTAAGTTCCAGGCTGAGCAGTACGAGTTCGCCCACCAGCAGATTAACCTGTACTCTCGCTACTTGAAGCGTGACCCCCGTCAAGGCGAGATTCTTTTCGACAAGGAGAAGGCCACCTCAACCCAGCTTCAAGCTCGACTGGACAGCATCGGTCAGGAACATGGTGATACTTACATTAATGGCATTCAGCCCGTTTTCGACGCACTTAAGGCCCGTCATTTCGACTCATCCTGGAATTGGGTTCGCCAAGACGCTCTCCTCATGTTCTACGATATTCTCTTCGGCCGCCTCACCACCGTCGATCGTGAGATCACTGCGCGTTGTATCGCCATCATGAACCGCGCCGATCCCGATCTCACCAAGTTCATGGAGTTTATGGTCAATCGGTGCGACCCCGCGAAGGGCGAGACGTACGCAACTGCGAAAAAGCTTGGCCAAGAGCTTCTGGATAATTGCCGTGGCGTCGTCGGCCAGCCGCCTTTGTACAAAGATGGTGAGTTGTCGCTTTCGAAAATATGTGCCCAGTCTCATGCGTCTCAGTCACTTTCCCTACCGCGCCTCATACCGAAATCGATGAGAGGGGTGAGGTCGTCTATTCCGAAGTCAACCGGGAGAACGTACGCAAGCTCGAGGCGTATGTTGAAGAGATGGCGAGCGCCGACCACATCTCCGGTTCGGTCAATATTCAGAAGATCCAGGATGATGTCCTCAAGCTCTGGAATGTCGTCAAATCCCAGCCCGAGATCAGTGAGGAACAGAAGAATCGTATCAAGGCCCTCTATGATGGCGTGGTGCGTTCGTTACGCAAAGCTCCCGACAACCGTCCTCGCCCCGGCGTTCCTCGAAGCCGCCGTTCATCGTCTCAGTTTTTACGGCCTCAAATTTCAAGCATTACCTCCTTGTCGGCCGACAAGATTCCTCTCCTTCATCTCAAGCGACGCATGGGTGCCCAGTGGGAATACAGTTCTAATTTGACGGGCGTGTACTTCGATGTCCTTCATGAGATCGCAACGTCAGGCACTACGTTCAAGGACAAGAATGCGCTTATCACTGGTGTCGGAAAGGGTTCCATTGGCGTCGAGATCCTCAAAGGCCTCCTGTCAGGTGGTGCCCACGTTGTTGTTACCACCTCCCGTTACAGTCGGGCCACGGTCGAATACTACCAGGGAGTTTTCCAACGCTTTGGCAGCCGAGGTTCCGCTCTTACGGTCGTTCCTTTCAATCAAGGCTCCAAGCAGGATGTGGAGGCACTTGTCGACTATATCTACACGACGTTGGGACTCGATCTGGACTACATTATTCCCTTTGCTGCCGTCCCTGAGAATGGTCGCGAAATCGATGGCCTCGATGACAAATCTGAGCTCGCGCATCGTATAATGCTTGTGAATCTTTTACGTCTCCTGGGTGCCATCAAGACTAAGAAGGCGAGCCGTCAAATCGTTACCCGCCCGACGCAAGTCGTCCTCCCGCTGTCACCCAACCACGGACTGTTTGGCAACGACGGTCTTTATTCTGAATCTAAGATCTCCCTTGAAACGCTCTTCAATCGTTGGTCATCAGAAAGCTGGGGTGAATATCTTTGCCTCGTGGGTGCCGTCATAGGGTAAGTTCGTCGTCGTGGGGGGATATGTGATACTAAATCACCTCTTAGCTGGACCCGTGGTACAGGTCTCATGGACCAATCCAACATGATCGCTCAGGAGGTTGAAATGCACGGAGTTCGCACATTCTCTGCCAAGGAGATGGCCTTCAATATCCTCGGACTCATGCACCCGATCCTGTTCAGCATTACTCAAGTCGAACCAGTTTGGGGCGACTTGAGCGGTGGTTTCGACCGCATTGCCAATTTTGCTGAAATCACGACCCGCATCCGTGTGGGCATCAACCAAAAGGCTGAGCTTCGCCGCGCAATCGCTCGTGACAACGCCGCAGAATTCAAGGTCATCAACGGTGCCGAGGCTGAGCGTGTACTCCAAACTGTCAACATCACCCCTCGCGCCAATTTCCGCTTCGAATTCCCCGACCTTCCCGAGGCACATACCCTCGACTCACTCTCACAGTTGCGCGACGTCATCGACTTGGATAAGGTTATCGTCCTCTCTGGCTTCGGTGAAGTTGGGCCATGGGGATCTTCTCGCACGCGGTGGGAGATGGAAGCGAAGGGTCGTCTGACGCTTGAGGGATGCATCGAGATGGCGTGGATGATGGGCTATATCAAACACTTCGATGGTCGTCTTAAGGATGGCACTTTACATGTGGGCTGGGTTGATGCGAAGACAGGCGACCCTGTCGACGACAAGGACGTCCGTGGCAGGTACGAGAAGGAAATCATGAACCATGCAGGCGTACGCTTCTTCGGTAAGCCTTTTCTTTGCTGCGTGCCCTTTCAGGTCTGACTACGTCTACCAGAGCCCGATTTGTTCCGTGGATACGACCCCAAACACAAGATCTTCAACTCGGAGGTCGAGCTCATTCACGACTTGGAGCCGCTTGAGGTGACGAATTCGGACGCCGAGAAATTCAAGAAGGAACATGGTGACAAATGTGACATCTGGGCAGGCGAAGGCGGTCAATGGTTCGTAAAGCTGAAGAAGGGCGCGCGTGTGTACATCCCGAAGGCCATCTCATACAACCGTCTCGTCGCCGGCCAATTACCCAACGGGTGGAATGCTGCACGATATGGCATTCCTGAGGACATCAGTGCGCGCACCGATCGTGTTTCACTTTGGGCACTCGTCGCCACGGCGGAGGCTCTCAACCATGCCGGTATCACTGATCCTTACGAGCTTTACCAACATATACATCCTTCTGAGGTCGGAACTTGCTTGGGTTCTGGCATGGGTGGCATGCACAGCTTGGCGCAGATGTTCAAGGATCGTCGCGATGAGAAAGAGGTCCAGAGCGATATCATGCAAGAGACGTTAGTCCCACTTTCTCTTCACTGAGCCTTCCTAACGCTTTATCAAACAGTTTCATCAACACCACCGCCGGGTGGATCAATTTATTATTGATGTCCTCAAGCGGACCAGTCAAGATTCCAGTTGGCGCCTGGTGAGTAGCAAAGGTTTTCCAATTTGGTAATAATCTAATGCACATTCACAGTGCCACTGCTCTCCAGTCCATGGAGATCGCCTCTGAGACGATCATCTCCGGAAAGGCCAAAGTCATGATCGCTGGTGGCTTCGATGATCTCTGTGAGGAGGGTTCCTATGAGTTCGGCAACATGAAAGCAACTAGCAACTCCGAGACTGAGCTTGCGATGGGTCGTGAGCCTACGGAAATGTCAAGGCCCACCACGACCACTCGTGCTGGGGTGCGTGCTCTCATCGTTCTTACTGAACTATTGTTCGCTCATCCAGTTACGCTCAGTTCATGGAATCTCAAGGTGTCGGCGTACACATTGTCATGTCGGCCAAGACTGCCCTTGAGCTTGGTTGCCCAATTCGCGGTATACTCGCCTTCACCTCTACGTCAACGTGAGTTTTCCCTATACCCCGTTAATAAATGGTTGTTGACTGCCTTGCAGTGATAAAGCCGGCCGTTCCATACCCGCCCCTGGCCGCGGTGCTCTCGGCATCGCTCGCGAAGTCCAATCCAAATACCCATATCCCTTCCTCGATATTAGCTACCGTGCCCGTCAGATCTTCTTCCGCCGCAAGCAAATCGGAGAATGGCTTGCCTTCGAGCAACATCAACTGAAAGAGGAATTTGAGCTTCGCAAGAGCAAAGGCGAAGTTGTGGATAACGACTTCTTCGCGAGTCGCGTTGCTGACCTCGAAGCTGAGGCTTCTCGTCAGGAGAGGGAGGTCCTTGCCACCTATGGTATGCTCATGCAGGGTTCAGAAGGTGCAGATCCTCGCATTGCTCCTCTCCGTCGTGCCCTTGCTGTGTGGGGCCTTACTGCCGATGATATTGGCGTTCTTTCCATCCATGGTACGAGCACCCAGGCCAACGAGAAGAATGAGACGTATATGTGGAACACGATTTTGAAGACACTTGATCGTAGTGCTGGAAATGCTGTCCCCGTCACGGCACAGAAAAGCCTGGTTGGCCACGCGAAAGGTGGCGCCGCAGCCTGGCAGATGGCAGGCCTTCTCCAGTCGATCATGAGCGGCATAGTTCCTGGCAACCGCAACGCCGACAACGTCGATGCTCTCTTCCAGCAGCACTCACTGTTGATGTTCCCGTCGAAGACCATCCAGACTGATGGTATTACCGCTGGTGTAATGGTATGCGCAACTCCGTATTCGAATCGCGCACGCGACTAACATATTTCTCAGTCGTCATTCGGTTTCGGCCAAGTCGGTGGAGTAGCTCTTGTTATCAATTCACGCTACGTGCTTGCCGCCGCGCCTCCCTCTCTGTACGAGTCGTACAAGGCTCGACACAAAAAGCGCTATCTCAAGTCGTACAAAGCTATGTCGGAAATGATGACGACCAACATGTTAGTGAAGATCAAGGAGGCCCCCCCGTACACGACTGAGCTCGAGACTCCTGTGCTACTCAACTCTCTGGCACGTGCTTCGCCAGACAAGAAGACGGGCAGCTACACGTTCAAACAGAACCAGCCAACTGAGGTGAAGCAGAACTTTGCGAACGTTGAGGCGATCGAGGAGACGCTCAAGGTCTCCGGATTTACAGCTGGTGTTGGCGTTGATCAAGGTATGCTTCCTATCATTCTTTGCGACCTCGCGCGGCTGACATTTTTACACAGAGTTGATCTCTTCCGTGCCTACAGAGAGCCAGACGTTCATCTCGCGCAACTTCACTGATGCCGAGATTGCATACTGCCGTGCCCAGCCATCATTCCAGGCATCATTCGCCGCACGATGGGTAGGCAAAGAAGCTGTGTTCAAGTCGCTTGGCGTCTCTTCCAAAGGCGCGGGTGCAGGGATGAAGGAGATTGAAATTCTTCTGAACGAGACCGGTGTTCCTGAAGTGACCTTACACGGAGAGGCCAAGGCTGCCGCTGCCGCGAAGGGCATTTCCAAGATCCACCTGTCGTTAAGCCATTCTGATGTAAGTTTCTCTTCGTGCTGTTGAAGGACTTGAACTTATCGTTTCTTTCCAGACTGTTGCCATTGCTTTCGCTCAAGCTTCCACTGCATAAAGGATTCACACATGATAGCCATTGACCATATTATATCGCATACTGTACTCGTTTCACACACTTCTTTGTACGCATGTAATTATGCAATAGACTACACTTCGAGGACTGAACGGGGTGAAATTCATCAAGTGAAGTACAGACTTTGTTCCTCGATGTATTCGGCGATAGAATTGGGGACCATCTGGCGCCAAGAGCTGTCTCTAGCACGTGCTTTTGCTCGGACCCGACTGGAGCTGAACGTTTGGAGTCCGTCGTCTATGTCTACAATACGTATACGATCAGCTCGCACCCACTCCCGTGCAGCCTCAAGGATGGCAGATTCCCCATGAGGATTCACAGGTACCACAACGCGCCGGGCGCAGATAACCCGAGAATCATCGCCGTCGGGAGTAAAAAACCGTTGCAGGGCTGCATGCATCGCCACCGTCGAGCCATCGCCGTAATATCGAGGCGTAAGAAAGCGCTCGAGGGTGTCGATGCCTTGTATGAAAGTCAATTGTGCTCCAGCAGGGAGAGCCGCGCGCAGCAGTTCTGCTTTGTGAACAAAAGCTGGCGCATCGAGAAGTCCAACGGCAGCGTTGATATCTTGCGCGAGGCGTACCATCATCTCCACACGTTGCACCGACGATGCGTCGCCAGGACGTGGAGCTTTGTCAGCGTTACGAACGCTGAGGAGGAGAAGGCGTGCCTCTGTCGGGGAAGTTGCTGCGGGAAGTAAGGCGAGAGCTCGGTGAGCGAGAGTGGGTGGGTTGAAGGACGAATCAAGTATGGCGACGCGAAAGGCGGAGATGTTGGTGGCGGGGACTGTGCCGGTGCCAGTGGGCGAGTGAGGGCTAGGTCGTGGATATGGCCAGCCTATGTATGGCTTGTGAACGAATTCGACCCTTGTGATCCGTGCTTGTAGACGGCTGAGTGCGGTGGTGATGATGTCCGACATGTCAGGCTCGGTACCGAAGGACGATCGATCGGATCAGCCACATGCGCGTGACTGGGCAAAACGCGAGCACGCGCCTTATACCATCACCTTTTGTTCTTTGACCACCTCTCTATCGCGCTATAATGGAGAAGGACGCGGATGGCTTTTACACTGCGTCAGCGGCTGGTGCGTAATCAGGCAGCTGTCGTTCTGCGTCTTCTGATCCCGCCTTAGCTGGTACAACCGACTCGGACACTGCCAAAGAAACTGATACCACAACCTGTACGCCTTGCTTAACCTACACCCACGAATATAATTAACACAATCTTCAGCCCCGGCCCCGGCCGCAGCCTCAGCCGCAGCCTCTTCAAAGGAGGCCACAGACCTCATCAAATCGACTTTCGACGTGCATGTGCGTGCGCTAACTAGGCGCGAGGCACTTGGTCCATAAATTGCCCTCCAGGTTACATTAGCACAGCAACAAGAGGACAAGAGTTCGCCGTTGTATAGTGTAAAATCCTTTGAGGAGCTCGGGCTGTGCGTTATGTTCACCATATTTTACGTTATACTTACTGTTTGCCAGACATGCGGACCTTCTCAAAGGCATCTATGATATGGGCTTTACAAAGCCTTCCAAGATTCAAGAGAGCGCCCTACCACTTCTCCTCAGAGACCCGTGAGTGAGGTACATCACCTCGTGGACGCGAATCTTAACGCAAACGCAGCCCCCAAAACATGATCGGCCAGTCGCAGTCTGGGACTGGTAAAACCGCCGCGTTTGTCCTTACGATGCTCTCACGGGTCGACTTCACGAAGCACAAGCCACAAGCTCTATGCCTTGCCCCCTCGCGCGAACTCGCCCGTCAGATCATGTCTGTCGTCGCGGCGATGGGGAAGTTCACGCCCGTCCAGACGGAATATGCAATCAAGGATCACTTACCGAGGGGCGCGAGCAACATCACAGCACATATCGTCGTTGGCACACCCGGAACAATGACGGATCTCATTCGCCGGAGGGTCATCGACGTATCAGAAGTGAAGGTATTCGTTCTCGACGAAGCGGATAATATGCTGGACAAGGATGGGCTCGGAGACCAGACACTACGAGTTAAAAAGTGCGTGTGAACCGTTCTCCGATGTCGATGTCGACTTGTCCTGATTCTCGTTCAGTATGCTTCCACGCAGTGGACAGACGCAGATCATCCTCTTCTCCGCAACATTCCCCGACCACGTGCGCAACTTTGCCTCGAAGTTTGCACCGAATGCGAACAAGATTGAACTGCAACGGAATCAGCTAGCGGTTGACTCGATCAGGCAGTTCTACATGGATTGCAGGAGCGAAGAGCATAAATACGAAGTCCTTGTCTCGCTCTATCATCTCCTGACCATCGGGCAGAGCATCATCTTCTGTCAACAACGACGTACGGCAGATCGTATTTCACAGCGTATGACCGCCGAGGGTCACAAGGTCGCTTCTCTACACGGCGCGAAGGAAGGCAGCGAGCGCGATGCCATAATCGATGGCTTCAGGGAGGGCCGCGAGAAGGTCTTGATCACAACGAACGTGATTTCCCGCGGGATCGACGTACTACAGGTCAATATGGTAGTGAACTATGACCTGCCGCTCATGAATGATCGAGAGGGAGCAGGTGGGAATGGAGACCCGCGGCCAGATATCGAGACGTATATCCACCGCATCGGTACGTGTCCGTCCACGATAACAGCAGGACAACCCCCATTGAATGGCACGCATGGCTTACCAGGACGAACGGGACGCTTCGGTCGCAAGGGCGTCTCGATTAACTTTGTGCACGACAATGGTACGTGGGCTCAAATGGAGGCGATCGAGAAGGCGACGGGCAAAGGAATCATACGCATCGAAACGACGGATCTCGATGTCATGGAAGAGGTAGGAATGCCTTATCTAGTTCCTATGTACGTCACTCACGTGAACATATGATGGTCAGCAAATGAAGAAGGCCATGAAATAGACCTCCTTGGAAGGAGGTACCGGGTTCTTGGAGTGTCTATCAACGCTATAATCGGCGTAGTGGCAGATGTTCAAAACTTCGCGGCCAATCTGTTTTGTATTCGCTTATTGATTGTATGAGTGGTCTTGACAAACTACCACCCAGCTTGTAATGAGGATAAAGACACGTAAAAGCTTATGTCACACGATCGACTCATCACTAAGCATCACTTTGCGACTACTTTGCATCAGTCATCACCCAGTGCTGTACCCTTGGCTGTACAATTAATGTCGCACTGGGCTCGGAGCAGTTCATCAGCCCGGACTCGCGATTTTGCATCTCACACTTTCCATATTCTTTTAGTTTTTTCCTCAGCGTTCTGACCTTTTGGTCGTTGAAAGGAGGAACAATGGTGCATGAAGGAGGAACAATCACTGCGAAACGAGTTTTATTGCTGAGATAAAATCGAGCAGTAAATGTTGAGTAATCGTACCCTAAGCAGACTTATCGAATAATCCGACCGTAATCAAATCTTATTCCGAAATTCCAATTTGGGTGCAAGTTTTCCGACTCGAAAGACACTTTGGTTTTACTGCCATGATTCCTTGCACCCAGTCTTAAACTGGCCTCAAGCTGACATAGATTAGAGCCTCTATCTATTTATTTTTGACTCCGCCAAGCGTGTGCACATTTTTTGTTTTTCACACACCGCTAACCATCACCTGTGGTGGCATCAGGTTTTAGTCACCGTTTTACACATTTTTCATGCCCCTGGGACGAATCCTCTAGGCTCACCACCCTTTCCTTAAGGTCGCACTGTTCCTGGGTCTACAAGCTGGTGGGCCCGTGGCAGTATGGTACATCTGATGCAAAAACCGCATAGTATCACGTTGTCGGATCAAATTTTCACAACGATTTTTTTAGGACATCCTACCTCATAACCATGGTCTTCATGTTCATCACCGCTTTTGTCCTTGCTGCTCTGCGTTCAGTTGCCTCTGCGTCTGAGCGGTTCCATCTACATATGGGTGGCCGAAAGCGTGGGGCCGAAATACGCTCGGTTCTTTGGCTTTCTCGTCGCTTGGTGGTCGACCATGGCTTCATGGCTTGGATGACGTTCACCGCTGGAAACTGCCAGGTAAATTACAGAGGCCGATGGATTGCACTCGTTCTCCACAGCTCTAAAACAATGTTCTCTGACGAATAGGGAGTAGGCAACGGCGAATTATATCATGTCGCAGCTTGCCGTCTGGGAAGTCAACTTTCCCGGTGGCATCGGGAACGATAACATCAAATGGCGTGCGTTTGTTTGGGCCATCTCCGAACTCATGTTGTTCGTGTCAATCACGATCAATTACGTCCCCCCGAGGTGGTACAAGGCCGTGTTCCGCTTCACGCTCTTCATCTTAATGCTCGACTTTTTTCTCTGCCCTCATCTGGCTCCCGATCGCCGTCCACAACACCTACAGATTCCGCTCGGCAAAGTTTGTCTTTACTTCCACTTGTACGTCCAAAGCTTTTCTCTGTTCGGCTGAGAAAGGATGCTGACTAGCTGACGCGACGAATAGATAACGGAACAGGCGCCCCTCCGGGATGGGATTGGATTCTATGTTTGTGAGTCATTTGTGTTTGGCGCATGATCATCTGTGACCTGACGATGTTCCCCCGAAGCCTCTTCACCGCGGGCACGCTAACCGGCTTTGACGCCTCAGGCCACGTCGCCGAAGAGACGAAGCATGCAAAGTGGGTTATCGTTTCCATTGACCGGCCTTGCTACTTCTTCATACTGATTGTTTTGTCCCCAAATAAACAGTGTCGTAGCCGCTCGAGGTATCATCACGAGCACGATCGCCACCAGCATGCTCGGTTCATCACGACCGTCGTTTTCCTGTTCTGCATCCTGGACCTCGACACGTCCTTTTCGCTCGACGCCCCGCAGCCGTTCGTACAGCTCTAAGCGCTTGCCCTCGGCGAAGCTCCGAGCATCTTCATGACTATCATCGCCGCTCGGTCTCATTTTGGTACGCGCCGCGTCTCGTTCCCACCCCTCACTCATCATCTCACGCCAATGCCATGTACCCTTGCATCACTCGCAGAATACCAGCAATGTGCAGATCGAGCACGAGCATCGGTGAGGGCACCAGAGAGCATGAAGGAGGATGGGGGGGGAATCCCACCGGTGTATATGAGATATATGCTTGTTTTTTAGACTCTAAATAGATCATATTCTGATACAAAGCGTACATTGGGTGAAGGAGAGGGAGAGGGAAATCAGATGTCAGAATACTATCAGCTTATAGTCTGTGGCAATAAGCTGAGTGGCTGCCTAGCGTTGGGAAGAGGCTCGGCGGATGCTCTTTATTGTCTGATTGACCAATCTTTTCAGACCTGGCTGATAAGATTATGACACATTTTGAAATCTCGGAAAACAATCTGATTATGTCATCTAAGAGTGTGTTCGGGAATGAGAAGTGGAAAATTTTGATTCATGGAAGAATCAATTCTCAGGGGTGCAAGAATTGATTCTTTTTTTGAATGATTCTTTAGCCGATTTCTTTGCCAAAGACAATTTGATTCTTTTAATAACTGAATTGCCTTTTTTGTGAGCTTTTGAAATTTAGTGCAAAGTGTGACATTATGTCATCCACCAAAACTTAGCACCACAAACTTGTCTCAAGTAAACATGCACAAATATCTCTTGAATAATGATAATTAAACATTCAAAATTATTCAAAATATATTATTTAATTTTTTGAAATTGTGGATGGGATGT
>Ga0137397_10000239_pt1 | contig 37378 bp, 37 predicted proteins | sample czorhiz116metaG_FD_106658 | JGI IMG/M metagenome (GOLD analysis project Ga0137397, IMG submission 106658) | Vadose zone soil microbial communities from Angelo Coast Range Reserve, California, USA - czorhiz1.16 metaG | ecosystem: Environmental > Terrestrial > Soil > Vadose zone | place: USA... | reverse complement strand
TGTTGCTGCAGAAATTGTCGTTAGAGACTTTAGCATGCCTATAGGCTATAGAGTATAGAAGCCAGATTTTTGTTCCGAATTTTTGTCCCCTGCGTTTTTTATGAGACTTATCCTACGAAAAAACAAAAATCTAATGTCTCCCTGGCAACATGCGGACGTTCTGCCAGTGGCGAATTATTGGACCGCTCTGGCTACACTATGCACTGCAAACCCTGGCAGATGTAAAGTAATCGTTCTCGGCGATATCGCAATGTAATGTAATAGGGGCAAAAGTCAGGGTCAACTGGACTCGGGGCGTGGATCACAGACCCCTAATCGGGTCTACTTCAACCTCTTCCCAACCTCTTCCCTTGTACCTACGAAAGATGGGAAAGCCAACTCGTACTCAACGACTTCTGACGCCATTGCGGGACTCGATTATCGACAAGCCACCATGCACAAGCGGGACACTCCCGCTTCCCGAGTCTTGTTTCTCACTCTTTTACAAGGCGACCGGAGACGGTCACGATGCCAGGTTCGAGGATCATGCATCATGCATGGACCGCTCAGGGGGGTCTGAAGAATCTTCTTGGCTGATTTTCTCGTCGTAGACACATCAACCTTGCGGAGGCTACCCTCGACGAGTTGGACCAACTTGCCCAGGCTTGTGATCCCGCTTCTTTTGGCGTGAATGAAAACGAAGTATTGGATGAGACCTACCGAAAAGCTGGAAAGATGGACGCGGAACGTTTCTCTTCGCCCCTGCAACTGGTGCATACCGACCTGATGAAGATCATCCGCGGCTGCCTTCTCGAAGGTACCCAGTCAACAGAACCTATCGCGGACGAGCTACACAAGCTCAATGTGTACAGTACGCATCGAATCTATCCCCCCCCCCACTCCCTAGAGACTAAGCCTCTGCGCAGGCAAAGGATCGTTCTTCAAGCCTCACGTCGATACTCCGCGCAGCCAAAAGATGTTTGGGTCCCTTGTCGTCGTCTTCCCAACACCCCATGAAGGTGGTGCCCTGATCCTTCGACACCGCGGCCAAGAGTGGACCTTTGATTCCGGCCGGGGGCTCGCATCCGTTCGCGAACCGTCAATCGGTTACGTTGCGTTCTTCAGCGACGTCGAGCACGAAGTAGCGCCCGTCATATCGGGCCATCGAGTGACTTTGACGTATAATCTCTATTTCGACGACAATGGTGGAACTGTCTCTTCCTCGAAAGAAGCGGCCTCGAGGCATCCCTCCCTTCCACCGGCACTGAACAAAAACGCATTCCGTGAAACGTTTCAGGCGCTGCTCGAGAACCCTGAGTTCCTGCCAGCTGGGGGCACACTCGCATTCGGCATGAGGCACGTTTATCCGATCCCACATGGCAAAGGTGACCTCGCTCCGCTCGAGCCGATCTACGGCGCTTTGAAAGGAAGCGACGCCGCCGTCTACGAGACAGCTCGTGCGCTCGGGCTCCAGCCCGTGTTGTACATGTACTACGAAAGTGAAAAGTATGACAGCAATATCAGCGGCGCGGTCATCGACAAAGTGCTCGACTCAAGCGAATGGGGTTTGAACCAAGACAGCGATACTATCTCGGTTTTGCTCGATGAGGGTGGGATTGGGGTGTGCGAAGGTGAGGATCCTGGTAGGTATGATGATGAATATGAGAACTCGAAAAATATGGAAAGGGTGGAGTGGGTAACGCCGGTGACGACGTTCAACCGTCATCAGAGCGTGTTGGGCTTGTATGGGAACCAGCCATCGTTGGAGATGGCATACGCTGACTTGTGTATGTTCGTGCGCATCGGAAAGGCGGGCGAAAGGCTACTGTATCCGTCGGTTTCGCAACTGAAAAAGGAGTGGGAGAGAGTGCGTGCGAATCGAAGGTGGTAACTTAGAAAGCACAGTACGAAGGCTTACCGTGACAGTGATATATGATTGCTAGTAGCAGAGGCCTGTGCGTTCACTCCGGGCCGCTCCATGTAGTTACACGCCTTAACCAGCTTGACCAAGAGAGAAAGGAAAGTTTACTGCGAGAGAATATGAGTTGTTGGATTGGTCAGTCAGATCGGTGGGCCAGAGGATATACAGTGCGGCTCGGACAGCAGTGTGCCATGATGCATGATGTTCGGAACGGAATCCCAGCCCCGGACCCCAGGTGAGGCTGTATTCCCGGAGCCCAAGACAAATGAAAGAAGCATTCAATTTGGCTGCGGCGGTGCTCTGAGTCTGTCAGCACAGGGATGAGAATTTCCATTTGTGAGTCAGTCGAGCTTTAAACGAGAGGCGCTGCCCGTTTAGCTCAGTGGTAGAGCGCGTCAGTGGGCATACGCATCGCTTTTTGAGTCTCTGAGTTCAAGAGAGCGGCGAGGAACTAGCGTGGAAGTCGTTATAGAAGTCCCGCACACCCCCAGGAGCTACGGCTACTGTACAGATGAAGCTTGCAAGAATGTGTCCTTATCCATGAAAATGATTTTACCGGTGTGCGCCAAACGGTCAGAAACTTCTTACTTTGTACGATTTAGGGGTGGAGTCAAAACGCTTTCGTAGTTCCATGTTTTGAACAGCCCACAACAACGCTGCGGACGGTATACTGTAGTCGTGGTAGGTATCCATTTTTCACCTTGTCACCCTGGCTTGCTCGCACGTTCTTTGGGACATGCACTGGCAGAGTCCCCAGAGAATGGAAGTTCTGACGAGAACAAGCATCGCGGTGTTGCGGTCTACTTTTTGGCATGAGTCAACGCTGTGACGCGATGCAAATGCCGTCATCATGATCACGTGGTTGCAACGCTTACTGTGCTCCGAGTCGGTTGTGTACCCGGCTCAGGCTGTTGAGCAACGTCGCTCCAGACTTTCATAATGATTCGATTCATCCTGGTTCAGGTGAAGTTCCTCCCTTTGACATCCAATGTTACTCGGGTCTTTACTTTATTAGAACCGTCAAGGCAAGACTCGGTTGTCAAAGTGGTATGTTCCATACGACGACGAAGAAAAGGTATGCTCCTTTTGGATGAGATTGGTTTCGTACATTATGACTGGGGCCATAGCTCCGTCTACGTGGCGAAGTGCATCGGTTAGTTGCCGCGCGCGACCAGAAATATCAGTCCAATTTCGTTGAGGTACGCATGCCCTCCGTGTCGGTGTTCTTGTCGTTTAACCTTTTGGCCAACTATCTCGCCTCCTTCCTCCAGTTCCGGAATTACAAGATTGTGTACCGTCGCTATGCTGGCCTCTTCTTCTGCGTGTGCGTCGATGCGAATGACAATGAGCTTGCATACCTGGAGGCCATTCACCTGTTTGTCGAGATTCTCGGTACGTTCGAGTTATCTAAACCGGGAAGAGGGCAGCCTACGTTGTGCACACAAAACAGATTCCTTCTTTGACAACGTTTGCGAGCTGGACCTGGTCTTCAATTTCTATAAGGTGTGTGGTAACACTCTGGCTCTTTGTATCATTGTTGATCTGTTACGGCTATCAGGTTTATGCCATTCTGGACGAGATATTCCTGGCAGGAGAGATTGAGGAGACTAGCAAGGAGGTGGTGCTTTCCAGATTAGAGACTCTGGAGAAGTTGGAGTGACTTCATTCTGGTCGCTACTCGTCCATGTTGTATTCTGCTCTCTCGTGACGCCCTGTCCATTTTCACCCGGTCGTTACCAGCACTCCGTCTTCAAGACGGCCACGCCCCATAACGCTCGTCATTTCGCGCTGGGCGCAGATACCACACCTCGCAGTCACGGATTCACGTTATATTTACGTGTATCCTATTTTGAATCCACGATCGGGGGAATAGGAAACAACACGTCACGATGCTTTTAGCTATAGTCCCGTCATAGTCATCCAGAATTATCGACCCTCCATTACCGGCACTACAGTAGACCTTTTACACAAGAGCCACGTACATCACTACAATACGCCGATCGAGTCGGCACCAACGCTTAGGCACACTGGCCCCTCAAGTTGTCAACACGCGCCGAGTGGGGGGCGCACACAGTCAGGTGGTACCACTGGCATCCATCTCGGTGGCCAGACGTTGTCCACAAATATTGGAAATGAATACGACAGCTGTTAAAGACATCAGAGGTAGAAGTGGGGGTTAATTATAGTACATTAATGCAATAGCGAATGTCAGCGTCCCGGACCCAGCTGACCTCGGAAAGCCGAAACCCCGTTGGGCAAACGCAGCGCCCAATATTCCAAAGGGGTTGGTCCTGGCGACAGAATTAGTTGGTGATCATGATACGACCGGCAACTGCAAGGATCAACCACCATGATACCACTGATAGACAGTGTACTAGACACGGGGCCAGAGGGGCATAGGGAAGGTCGGATACTCACTTCAAGTTCCTCAGACTTAAACTGCCCTCACTAACTCGAGTTTGAGCCTTATTGTAGTATAGCACGTGCGGTGGCTCCTCGTTCGAGTCCACTGGCACTGGCAGTGACAGCCTTTGTGACAGGTCTTGTTTTGCGTGGTTTCTCCTTCTACCGGGCCCGCTGCAGCAGGTCCCAGCCTCGTGGACTGCGCTTATCCGAGTCCGAGTCACCAGGCATCGTACCAAACACACCTTTCCAACCCAACTGAACTGCGTGAACAGCGGTCAGCACCTGTATCATTCTTCACCCCCGGGTCAAACTCCTCCAACTAGAACGTGAGTCCCACTTTCCGTCGTGTCATGATTCCTTTTCCCTAGCTCATGCGTCCCAGTCCTCTCTAGGACTATGCTTTTCGATTCATGGAACTACTTCCAGAGGTGTATTCGTTCATCGCGCAGCATGTCGAAAGGCGTGCCGACCTGCGCTCGCTTAGTCTGGTCTCCAAGGGATTCCGGACGGCGGCGGAATATGCGCTCTACCGGACGTTGGAAATGAGTGAACCCTCCAACACAATCATGCTTTGCGGAGTCTTGGCTGAGAACCCGAGACTGGCGCAGCTGGTCACCGCCCTCGCCATATACCTAAACGACGAGGGACAAGATTATGACCAAGGAAGCGACACACGGGAGCATAGCAGGCCCCTCTCACTGCCGCCTTCCCGCTACTGGAGCTCTATTTCCGGGGCGCTACGGAACACCACAAGGCTGCACTCGCTCCGCGTGTACTTGAACAGTGGTGTTCCGACGAACTACGCGTGGATGCTGCAAGGGTGCAGTTTTCAGCTCCACACGTTCCACTGCGACCTCGCGTGGGACGCACATCTCGTGTCCTTCCTCTCCACGCAACGCGCGCTGTCCGACCTGCACATTTCCGACTTTGACGAAGGCCTCGCAGAAAACGTGACCATCAGCACACATTCTCTGAGGCAAGCGCACACGCTTCCCGGCCTCTCCACCGTCGATTGCACCTTTACCGGAGCCGTCGGCGTCCTCGTTCCCGGTCGCCCCGTGACGCACGTGAAGACGTGCCTCTCAAGCTCGAATTCTGGAGCCAGGCGCGTCGAGCTCGCCCTTCTCCTCGCCGATTTGCGGCTCTCAACGCGGCCCATATATTCCCTGACTGTGGCGGACGAGTCGTACACCTCGGGGTTCTCTTTGGAACTCCTGTCATCACTTGTCAGGGCGTTCGGGCCGACACCAAGGCTGAGGTACGTGGGCCCGATGGCGCTGCCTGTTGATGGGAATGAAGTACGTGTACCATATATAACACGGCTGCGGCGCGTGCCTGACTAACAGCTCCATAAGCGGCTCATATTTTACGGACACCTCGCACGCTTGCGGGAGCTTCGGAGCGCGGAGCTGGATGTTTCCGATTGGGAACCGCCACCTGTGTCATTTGCGGCGCTGCGTGGGCTCGGGCGCGAACTCCACCTGTTTGTCCCATCTATCTCTCTCCTCGTATTCGTGAGGGACCTTGAGCCGACGGTTCTACGGTTCGCGAATGGGACATGGCGCATGACTGACGACATTATTGTCGATACGGTATGGAGGGCTGTTTAATAGGTCACCCTACTGCTTCCTTACATATTGCAGAGCGGAAAGAAATGGCCTGTTCTATCATAGGCTGATCATGCTTAATAGGCGCCGTTGTTCCGTTCATGAAGCCATACAGTACTTATCAGAGCGCCCGATGCTGGCAGCCATATTAGACTTGGCAGCCAGTCCCTGGGTGATTCTAGATACGATTGAGCGCGTAGCAGAGCTTATCTATGATACTCTCGTTCAATGACCTTCGAAGCATAGATTTGCCTACGATCGTCCGCCCCACAGCCGCGTTTTCTGAGACACGGCTCGCCGTTGCTTGACCACTTATGATGCCAATAAAGAAAAGGCCGTGACCGGTTGAGTTGCTTTTGCCGAGCAGTTCTTGCCGGCGAGCACGCCAAATATCACCATTTGGAGTTGTTTCTACCGATCTGTCGGTGAAACCAGCTGATAATCAGCTTCCTGTACTGTACAGTAGGACGAACTTTGTGCAGTTATGGGTGATGCGGCGAAGGAGCGGCAAATGAAAACACAGCAGGCTAGATTGGTGACGGAGGAAAGTGACCGTGGTAATGTAAAGTCCGATTACACGTTGTCTCCTGCCCCGTGACCTCTACTCGCTCTTAACTAGCTTAACTCTCTGTGGGCGTCAGCGGGACCTTGTCTTGAAAGCTTCGTACTTTATTACGTTTCCTAATTCCCACCATCGATTCACTGCTTTCAAGTTAGGCGCTTGTGATCATGGATCCCCTTCCAACATCACCCCTAGGTCAGTGCTGAACCTTCCGAAGGTGAGGCTTCGCGCATCGATGGCTGATCACTTTTCGTTCTTTCCATAGTTTATCGCAATTTGGCCAACTGAAGCGGATTGGGACCGTCATTCCGTGTTCTTACCGATGCCTCGATTGAACGGGTTCGGCTTTCGGGAACATGTCAGGTTTTCATTCCTGCACCTTTCACCCGCCCGTGGCTCTCTCGTTTCTTTTTTGAAGAGACGACCTTCTAGAAATTTCGGACGGCGCCCCTCTTGGCCAACTGAACGCGGAAACAGATTCAACTTCACAAACGCTAGAACAACGGTATTGGGGCAACGACCCCTGCAGTTTCCCCTTTCGCATTATCGCAAGGTTGCAGCGCAATGATCGGATGGCGCCACACGGGCATCGTTGGAGGTTTGAGACCCAGAGAGCATTTCTCGTAACAATAATGAGTTCAAGTAGTCGCTTTGTGGAGTGCCCTTTGCGCGGTGATCGAGACTTCATCTGGGATGTATAGTTGCTACACAACAATGATACCCCTTTCCAAATACACCGATTGTCACAGATGGTGCGTGTCTACGACTGAATTGTACTTTTTTGTCTTGATCAACCCGAATTGACATTTTTTTCCCCTGAAAGCCCCTGACGCTTCCAGATTGCCTTCGTTCACCCAGCTTTTCTCGACCAGCGGACCTCCGGATGTTATTGTCTTCTTTCCGCAACGGGAAGTGCTGCTACCAGGCAGGCAGCGGGACGTTGACTTACGTGCGCTGAGTGCATCGTACCTTTGATGTGGCATAGTCTAACGGCATTGGGCGACGGTCTATACGCATATGAGGTGTATCACATGCCCCAAGCTCTCCGCACCGCAGGCACTGCTACTTTCCCGACTCCGGTCAGGCGGCACAAAGGAAGTTTGTGGCCGTATTAGGTGCTTCGTTCTGACTATTATCAAGCTAGGCCCCCAGAGCGGAAAGGATCTCATCATCCCCGGTCGCTTCATATCTACCGAGCCCAGGCGGAGCTCGAGCACTCCATCGGTGTCGTTGCCTCAAGCTGTAGGTGTTTGTCTATCCTCTGTTGGCGGGTCAACGCTGAAGTCCAGGCTATCCCCAAGTGTCTAGCGGAAATGAAAAGAGCTTCCGCATGGCAGCTGACGACGCCACAGGCGCGATGTGGTGCCATCGGTTTCACTCATGGCTAACTCCAATCGCAGGCACCTTTTTTCAACTTAAGTTGAAAGTGGAATAAAGCTCCCATTTACTTGGCGACTGAGCCTTTACCGCACTTCACGGTTCATTGCGATGTCAAAAGCGGAAAGGTAAAACGTGGTATTGCCCACTAGGAGATTATACAGTAGGACTTTGCCATTTCATGATAGGATTTGTGATTCTCCACTCCCGGACGTTCTGATAACCCTCCAAATCTACGGATCGATGCGGGAAAACGGGGAATCGGAATGAAGCATTAGCCAGGGTCGTCCACGGGGATGGTGCATCCCGCAACCTTATACGGTTCAAAGTCCCGATGGCAAGCGCTTACGATGCTCTGCGAGCGGATGCTAAAATCGAAAATGCCAATCATCATTCACAACGCACGCCCCCCTGTGTTGTGGAGTCAAAGGTATAAAAGGCCTTCATTTCGTCGAGTAAGCAACAACACAAGTTGTCTCTCCTTCCACTCATTCACCTGCGTCTCTTCCCCACCGCAGCGTCTGCTCCGAGTCGTCGCCAATGTCCCTCGCCCCTCCTGTTCGCTATGAAGCTCAGGACCGTGACGACGCCGTATTAAGGCAGTCTACTCGCTTCTGATTCATAGCCGAAACAGAGGGGTAAGTGCGCTGGCCCGCTAGGATTGCTGAGGGGGTGCGTCAGTTGCATTTCGCTTTACTTTCGCCAACAACATTTTCATTCACTCTTACGACCTTTCTTTGCCGTCTCTTTGACACGTAGAGTCAGGTATGCTAAACTCATAGTCGCTGCGGACTGTAGCAGGCATGGTGGGCCCAACTCTCGAACCGCTGACTTCTCTTTCACATCTCATTATTGTATTCTCTGACCACCTACTTCTGACACTGTGTGGTGGATGATGTATTTTTGCTGAACATGAGCCTGTATACGTTACATGTATCTGTAATTGCAGTTCGCGGTGTATTTTTTGTCCCTCGCCTGAGCGTACACCCTACACTGAGACACTCAACGCCGATTCGATTATTCGACCGATCGATTTCCTTTTCTGTTGCTCAAGATGGTCATCGGCGGTAACGTTCAAGCCATTGTATCTCCAAAGACAATGGATTTAGCCAAAGGGGCTGCCCCGGCCAACCTCTCGTGTACTTGTCGGACTTCTTATACACCGACAACGCTCAAGATGAGAGTGACAAATGGTGGCGGTTCTATTTGATGCAATCGATTGCATTATACGGCAGGTGGATGAGGTAACAGAGTCGTTAGGGCAAGTAGGACGGGTCCCAGGAAGGAAAGGTGACAATCGGACATCCCAGACTTGGAAACAGATCGGTTTTCCATGTCAGACTCCGGTGATCAGAGTTTCCAGAAACCGACCGTTTGAAGACTAGGCTATGGAGGGGAAAAAAGAAATAAAGGGACGTGAAAAAAAATACACAAGTTCTTGACAAGGCAGAAGGGAGGTAGTTGACGGAGGGGGAGAGTTGGGAGGATGAAAAGGAGCTTCGAAAGTACTTGTTCTGCACGGGTTATTGTCTGCTTGGCGGGCTCACGGAATAAAGAATATTTTGCAGCAATACAGAGCTGTCGATGGGGCTACATGATGGAGGGGTCGCAAAATATACTCGCTGCTTTACGGTGTGTCCACGCAAGAAGAGCACTGGGGTACCAGCGTACATTACCACTGGCACTACCACCGACGGTTGTCAAGGGACCTATTCTCAATTCCAGCGACAGCGGAGTAGCAAATCGAGAACATAAACCCATAAACCACCAGTAAGAAACCCCGCCTCCTCCTCCTCCTCCTCCCCCCCCCTCGGTCGGAAAGTCGTTGGGAGCTCGTGCGCTTCCTACGTGGTGATAGCTCGATGACACCGCTGCGGTACTTGTTATAGGTGAGAGGGGGCGACGGGGTCGAAATTGAGAGGTAGGATGCAAGGGTTTTGCGTGGCGAAGGGGGAGTGTGTGAAAGAGGCGAACATGAAAGTTCTGAACGGACAAGACGCCCGGTGCTAGGCTCGGGGGGGTTGGAGGGGGACAAAAGCCGGAACGGCCGTCGACCCACCGGATAAGCCTCCACATGTTCCACACACACGCTCACAGGTGGGACCGTTGCGCACGTGTCCCGCTTGGAGAATTAAACAGGCCGGAAAATTTAAATACAGATCAAGTTGCAATTTCAAGGCTAATCCGTTGAAGTCATACGCTACCTGTGTGAAGTTTGATGTAGGCTAGCCCACGCCCTACGTTGACAGTATGTCCCAGGGCCCTGGACGCGGACACCAGGTGCGATTGTTGCCTCTTCGAGTTGCTGCCATGCTGGGGGAGATGGAAAAATAATAAAAAATTTCAGGGCTCACGCCCCTACTTTAATTCTCCGCAGAGAAGCGAGCAAGAAAGGAAAAGAAGGTTTGATCGATATGAGATGATGCGGAGGAGCGCGGATAGCCTCCGATGACTCGGAATCCCCTTCTCCGCCCGCATCCCCAAGGCCCGCAAGCGCGAAGGGCGTCTTCACTGAGAGCGCAATCTGTGCGTTATGGGCGTGGATGTCTAGATTTGAGTTATTAGGCTCTCAAACAGCGAAATGGAACGACAGACTGGTCAAAGACGAAAACGTGGTTTCATTTGACTGCGGGCGTGCTGTACTTGTCGTCACCGGATGCAGGAGTCTTCGTCGGAGTTTACAAGTTGGTTGAAGTCCGAGATAGCAGTCGTGCGGGGAAGACCCATGTATGGTAGTCGTGATTCGAGAAATAACAGAACCTTGACGGTGCAGCGGATGAGTTGATTGTCGCCGTGGCCAAGATTGGTTTATCCGCGGCTACAGACTACAGTTTCCGAGAACGAAAAATAGATAAAAGATCAGAACCGAGCTGAAGGTGGTGCTACGCGGGTGGAGAGCAATGCTCCAACGTCAAGTGACTGTTCGCAGAGATCCCTACTAGTAGTACCTTAATACTATTTGAGATACTGGTCCAAGAGGATGGCGTAATCGAGCTCACATGGAGCGGTTTCGTTCAAACAGAAAGCGACATTTATCCTATTCAGTTAGCACAGGAAGTCACACAAGAGCCTTCACCCTGACACTCTCGGGACCTATGTCGAGAGTGGGAAGAGTGAAAGAGCGCAAACTACGGCATGGTGGGGCGGTGTCCTAACGAATTGGTAGAGATGCGGTGCACGTTACGAAAGGAGCCGCTGCTGCCCCCTATCGCTCTGCGACGCACCAGCACCAGTTAGAAACTCGAAGGTTTTGGCATCGCCGACGCAGTCACATGCGGACCCGCAGAAGTTGCAACGTGCATAAATCGGGGAATCCAGTCCGCAGGTCCAGGGATCGACAGTCGATATTGTATTTTAGCCAAGGATTGGGCGCTCAGCAGGTTTTGCCGTGTGAATATCTGGGATCAGCCTTCAGAATTTCATATCAGGGCCCCACGGGCAGGCACGGGGCAGCAAGCTAACCTGAATACTACCCTGCACCTGCATGAACGCTTCCCTTGAACGCATGCATGCAGCTACCGCAGAGGGGCCGCGGCGTACGCCTGGCCAAAGGGTAAAATAAACCGGTTCGGCAAAGCTGGGGAGCGGATGCAAATGCACATCTGTGTGAAGTTGTGAACCGTTGAATGTTAACTTTATCGAAGAGGCGCCGTTCACGCTCCTTGAGCATTACTCTCAAACTATTCACGAATCCGTCCTCAGAGTACTGCATGAGCCTGTATACTCTGCTCAGGCGCAGTTTCGATCACTGGAAAGTGGTTGATGCCCGCGAAAGTATCTTGAACCAGTTCTGTAACGACGTTCCTGATCGGTTGTGTACTTGAGCGCTTCATTTCACGTGAGCATTATGTTTTCCTGTTTGTACTCCTTTGGAGGGTGACCATTAACATGTTCACAATATCTGCTCATGATCTTGCATACATGGAAGTGGTGTCTGACATCCCCTCAGATTGAGGCTGGAGAACCTCCCAAGTACCTGTCCAGGTCGCACTCACTATCCGAATGAGAGATAAGGATATGGACTGTCGTTGGGGTGGCCCTTGGCATAGGGAATTACATATTCCCATCTACAAACTCAACCGGTCACCAAACAAATCCCGGGTCTCAACTGTGCAAATCACTGGCCATTGGTGAAGAAGACTCGGGAGGAAGAAAACGCCACCCAGAGTTTCTTCCATCGAAAAAAAACCCACTCATGACAAAGCCGGGCCGTGCGAAATAATCCAGACGGATGCGTGACCATGCCAAGTGCGCAAGGCAAGGCGCTAGGGGTGGGCGTTAACAAAAAAGCGGTGCAAGGGAGAACCAGAATCACTTGCAGAGAGGCACGTCAAACCTTCTTTCACATGACACGAGAACGTGCGGAAGAAACTTCCTCAACTGGGTCGCGGAGCGCGCAGACCAGGAGCGAGAAAGTGGATGAGCGCGCGATAGCGAGCGCAAATGCGTTTTTCAAACTGATTCGTGGGGGTGAGCACAAAAGCCTTGCCCACCCAAGATGGTCATTATCGCCAGGAACTGGGTTCGCGTTAGATTGGTCCTGTTCGCGAACAATCGGATACTGTACATCAGCGTTCCTTGCGTCTGCCGATAAGTGAGACGATTTGAGGACTCGGAGCCAATGATCAGTCTTTGGTAATTCCCGCTAATCCACTAATCAGTTTCAGGTGAAATCAAACGCCACTGTAGCGTTGAGAGGCTTGATGAGCCATCCACTTCCACTGGCAGTGACCACCCTTCTGCCGATAGGGAAAGCACAGAACGGCAACGACAGTACCATCACGGATGGGCGCTGTTGTCGTCTCTGATTGCCTTGTGCAATCGAGATCACAAGGCCACATTCGTCATGTGCACCCGTTCCAATGCTGTATGATTGATATCGACGCCGTCGTTGAAGACGGTTGGCATCTGGAGAGGGACAGGAAATATCTCCGCAGACCAAAATATATATGTCCAGCTAGATAGGCTATAATAACAGACAGCTAGCTGTGCAGTCGTGACTCTGAAAGCGACAAACCAGGCCCGCGTGCATCACCTGCGTGAAAACGGGATTTGAAATCCGGAGATGAGCTGTCTTGCCCTATCCTGCGCGCCAGCCCCTCTTGCGTCGGTGATAAAGTGTATGTGCATCCCGTAGGATTTGGGATATGCGTCCTGATTGACCTCGATTTGGGGGAAGAAGCCCATCGCATCGGGGGGGAGGCCGATGGACACGACGCCGGACACGCCCGCCGGGGTATGCAGATTCGCGGACGCGGGGGGGAGGAGGAAGCCGGGAAACTCGCGGAGCCGGGGGAGGACGAACTCTGTGAGGGTGCCGAGGAACTCGTACATTTTCGTGCCGCGAAGATCGACCTTGGCGCCGAGCGGGATGCCTGGGCGCACCCAGCCGCCGACGGACTTGACGCCGCGCACGACCTGCACGCCCGTACTGCCGCGGCGACCGCCGCCGTGCTCCGTCTCGCCCGACAGCGCGCGGAGGGCCATGAGGGGCCCGAGTAGGTTCTGCCGGCTGACGAGGGCGTCCTTCGCCATGGTATGCAGCTGGATGCGCTCGAGGCGGACGACGTTTTCCGTCGTCGTTGGAGGCGCAGGCTTGCGGCCGACCTGGGAGCCGCCGACGGGCGGGTTCTGCCGCAGCTTGACGTAGGGGTCCTCCGGGTCGTACGTGAGGCGGATGTTGCGGGGTAGTGAACGCGGACCGCTCTCGTGCTTGTAGGTCATGTAGAGGAGGTCATCGACGAGGGTGTTGTGGTAGTGCTCGCTGAGGCGCGAGAGGTGCGTGTCGCGGACGACAATGTCGACGTGGGGAGTGGGGAGGCCACGGTCGTCATGGACCAGCTTGCGTATCTTGCGAACGGGTCGCAAGCTTCGAGTTGCAGTCGCAGCTGCGCGGACTGCCCCAGCACTCATTTTGCGGTTGGAAATATGAGAAAATGGAGTGTTGAGGATGTGGTTGTATGGCCACGTGGCCTGGGCCGCAATGTGCCGGCCGCGTCGTATTCGCCCGTCGGTTTCCTCTCGCACAACCCTTATAACGAATTCCTCTTCCCTACAACCTGAACTTACTGTTACTGGCCATGAGCTTTCAGGACATAGAATCAGGCTCGAGCCAGCCTCCTCACTCTTCCTCGCGGGATGCACCACAGTCGCGGGAGGATGCAGCCTTCCTTAACTTACAGTCCTCTCTCTCACTACAAGTCTTCAAGATCAACGCGAACGTACAAGGAATCCTCAAGCTCGTCGACCAGCTAGGCACTCCACGGGACTCATCCTCATTGCGAAAGAGCTTGTACGCCTCCCCGTTCATTACTCATCCAATGCGGTAGTAATCTGACGCCTCGAGCAAGGCATGATCTTACAGAGACGACACGTGCCATGACAAAGCGTGGTTCTGACGACCTGAAGAAACTGGCGGCGCTGGGGGCAACACTGGTGCGCTATGGTCAACATACGCCCCGCATAGGCGCCCGCAGCTGACCGCAGCGCAGCCCAGTAAAAAGACCCAATTGCAGAAGACTGCGCACGACTTCCAGCTATCGTTCGTTGCATTTCAACGGGCGCAGCAGGTCAGCGCTGAGAAACAGCGCACGGTTGTGAAGAGCGTCAAGTTGGCGGTGGAGGAGGATCCTGCGACGTGAGTAGGGGCCACTCTCGTTTCATACGAGCTTAGTCAGCTATCTCCGGTTGCATATTGTAGGTCAACTCAGCACGCTGAAGCTGCACCCGAGCAAGTGCAGGCCCAAGCCCTGCAAACGCAGCTCTCCCCGCATGAACTCGCATACCAGGAATCACTCATACAGGAACGCGAAGCTGAGATTAGGGAGATCGAGACTGGCATTCATGAGCTCTCCGAGATTTTTCGCGATCTCGGTACGCTTGTACATGAACAAGGTGGCATGCTCGGTCAGTCCACTCAACACTTTGTAATCTCCGCCCGAGCCTGATGCAAATATTTGGATGCCGCTCCACAGATAATATCGAGTCAAATGTTTACTCTATCGCTGTGGATACAGCTGGGGCCGCTGAGGAGCTGTCAGCCGCATCAGAATATCAGCGGAAAGCCGGTCGTCGGGCTGCATGCCTTGGCTTAATCCTCATAATCGTGGTTGCCGTCGTTTTGATCGCAGTATGTCCATCATTCTCGTAACGCTTCTACAGCTGTTCTGATAGGTCATTATCACCTTCCAGATTTTGTCGTAGTTGGTGGCGGTGGTATATTTGTTGTGGACAGCTTTATTACGTTAATATATATGAGCTTTGGTGTACATTTCTCTTTTATGATACCTACTGACGCAAGGACCTCAATGGGTCAGCTGGCGTGCAGTGTGAACGACCCTGGAACCCTCTGAAAATGTTGATGGACCGTGTCCCTGAATGTGGTATCGTGTGGAGCAATGGCCCCTGATGAAGAGCCATGACCCCGTTGATCCTGGGCGTAATTCTCATGTCTACGCCAAATGAGATGACAGACGTCTTGGCCTCATTTTAATGATGTGACGACTGCTGATCCAAGAATCAGGCACGTTTTCCAGTTCTAGTCGTAAGAGCACCCAAATTTGCAATGCCAATGGGGGTGCGCGAGGCGCATGTCGAATAATGACGAGAGCCTTGCCGAGCACGAGAGGGTGCCAAAGTGTTTGTAGGCATCTGGTAGCCCCGGATGCACAGTTCCTGGCAACTTTGGCACGGTGTACCTTTCATTTTTGACGAATCGCACCAGGATCCATGGGAATACCTCAACAACGCCGTAACTAGTACAGCATGTTTGGGAAAAAAGATGCGTCAACCCGGCGTTCGGCGATCAACACCCTTGCCACCTGGCCTTTGCTAACGCCTACATAAAGCCTGCCTTAAGGCCTGCCTAGCCACGCCACAGCTCCAAGTACCCAACACCTCCCGCGACGTGCGCCCTCTATCTCTTGTTCAGCGCGTGTGGGCAACCAGCACGTCCATGTCGACTCAACAAGATCTCGACCTCGGTGCGATTGAATCTGATATCCGAGCCTCGTACGTGATACGTATTACGTCATCCATACACGGCGGATTTATCTCGTTTCCAGGATATGGACAAAGGTTTGAAAGCATCCTCCCCCTGCTAGTCGTTCTAATGTTATCTAGAGAGTCGGGATAATCGCGTTCACAGTGCTCGTCTGGGACCATATAATTTCGATATCTGATGGTCAGCGCCGTCGACTTGTGTGACCTGAATAAACCTGACAATCATCACATGAACGCTCAGAGGTTGAGTACGTTTGGAAGGGCGGAAAGGGATTAGGTGGGTTCCAACCTTCTGTAATAGATCCCCGTAGATAACCAAGAATGTCTCCAGCCGTCTACCTCTTTTTCCTGGTCAGAGCCTTCCCCCATCATACGATCACATCGCCTGACTTTCCGTCCAATGACTTGGATCTTCACTCGGACAAACTCCCCACAGATTCGTTATGCTGTGCCGTTAAGTTTTATAGTAAATTTATGGGCATACTTCAGGACTACGTGGACCAAGCAGGTAAGTTGTTTCCCGTTCTTTCTCCGAAGAGAAGTTGACCTTGGTTTGTAGTCGTGAGTTGATCACGATATCTGCCATTGCGCGCGATGGCTCACGAAACCTCTGCAGCTGCGCGCGTTTTGTCCGTTATGAAGGATCGTGGACGATGATTGGGGTGTCAATCGTAGAAACTATGCTGTTCATAAGGTGAGAGAGAGACTTCGACGTTGTCCGACAGTCTTTCCGCATTAACGTGCGGTGCGGGCGGCGCGTGGCACTTGTCGGGTGATAAGTGCTTATTCGAAGTTATATTATTTATATATACCATATATGGGTCTTAACTACGTTCTCCGACGTCTAACCATCTCTCGCTTTAGGATAAGGGCATTATATCCCAGAGCGTTAATCCTCCAGGCCTTCGTGCTCTCAATACTCATTGCCTACATCGCAGTCAACACCTACCTGATGATGCATGGTACTCGTATGTGCGCCCTCCGTCGTCCATCGTCACCTCTGACCGGAGTTCTTCATAGCGGTCTATCACATCGCCTTTCCTATGGTGGACAGTTGTACGATGATCACAGATTTGTCGATTGGGTAAGAAATTACATAATCATCCAAGATTGTCTTCGCAGTCATTTCCCGATATACAGACTGACATCTGTGCAGCGACACACTCGCCGCTTCTACAGCCTTCCTTCCTCTTCTCTACGATACTGTCGTCGTCTTCTTCACGATCAAACGCACGGCAAGCTCTGTAACTTCCAAGGATGCAAGTCAGATGTTACGTGTCTTGCTTAGAGAAGGCTTGCTCTTCTACGGGTGCGTTGGATGCACAACACATCTCTCCACTTCGCCATCTACCAACAACTCACACCTCACCTTTGATGTAGAGTGATCTGCTCAATCACTGTCTTTTTTACGATCTTTGTCTTTCGCGCCGATCAAACCGTCAGAAATATTGCCGGACAGTAAATCTCATCCGTCGTTAACCGTAGTTGCATGCACAACTGACCACTCGCTCTGCCATCATAGGCTGCATCTCTGGTGAGCTACAAACCACAGCTTGCACAAGCCCCAACGCCTGATCCTGACACCTTGCCCCACAGCGTGACCGTGGCCATGATGGCTAAAATCACGATACACCTAAAGCGTTTCGCCAACCGCCCATTTGGCATCGCGCATCGGGAAGCGGCGTTGAACCCGCCGCCCGTCTTTGGCCACCGGCGTCTCAACTCGTCTGATCCCCTACTGTCACTGTCACTGTCATCGGTCTCCGCACCCGCGTACGCACTGCCGCCCGCGGCGCAGGGCACGTCGAGCTTCATTGACACGTTCGTGTCTGTGCATGGCGATGACGAGCCGGTGGGTCGAACGACGTTGGAAAGCGAGTCGCACTTTGCGATGGGCACGTTCTCGGCGGGGATGGAGCCGGGTACAAAGACAAAGACTGCGGGTGAGATGGACGCCACCCAGCACACCCGACGCATTCTGGTATGACAGGAGCATGTGGCGTCTGTGCGTCGACCATCACATGGCGTAGGCTGGTTCAAGCTGAACCTGAACTTCTCCCAAAAAAACATTACGGGTGTCCTATTCTACGAGTTTGGAGTGCATGCTCATATTGACGTGTTGTGTACTGATATTTTTTAAGTGCGGTCGGACGGAGGGACCGCTGCGGTTCAGGTTATCAGTTCTTTTGGATTAGGGGTTACAGTAATATGCGCGGAGGTGCGGGTTGATCGGCTAAATATTTGTAGTTTGTACAGTATTAGTATGTTGTGATGTGTTGTGCTTCAAGGGTCATCCCCGCTCGGTTACGACATCACTTCTTTACCCTTATCCACTATGAGGGGATGGTCACACCATCTGGAGGCATCAAATGAGTGATCAATGGCTAATTTTGGTCAAATTTAAAAGGATGGTGGGTGACATGCTACAAGGGCGCAAGGTGATTTTTATCAGCACCCTTTCTGGTCTGGACATTATGTTATGCCTTGAGAATTTTGAAATTGCAGCTGCCAGGAATGGAATGGCTTGGCTGACCCTGCCCACATGGCCTTTGCCTCCTGGGCACTCCGAAGTGACCCATGGACAACTCATTTGTGAAGGGAGGGGGAACTGGACCTAATCACACAGCCCAAAGGGAAAAAGAAAATATCACTCAATTAATGGGTATCCAACCTCTGGTACAGTAATGTGTAGGAGTTTGTTTGGTCATAAATAATTAAAACATGATGCTGCAAACAAATGATGATGGTAGTGGTGGAGGTGGAGATAGTGGGGTACGATGCTGTGATCGAATCACGGGCGTGTCTGTGCGAACGACAAAGCAACATAGACAAGACACCGCGTCCGAGAAGTGCGAATTAAGACCGACTGAGGTTCCGAAACGATAAATGGGTGGATCCGTGTGCGAGAGGAAGAAAAAGAAAGAGAGAAAGAGAGAGAGAGAGAGAGAAAGAGAGGAAAAGAAGGGATATACAAAACGGTGTACAGGTTTGCTATGTTATCAACGCCGGCCCGTACCCATGCCAGACAGCCACGGAATATCGCCGACGCGGAGCCGTGGCGAGGGACCCCTACTCGTATCCGCACCGATACCCGACGTGCCCGCACCACCGGCAGTGCCCGCACCTGCGCTCGTGACCCGCGAAATCAACAGCCCTGTGCCAAAAGGCGGTGAGGGCGTGCCCAATCCGGAGGTATCGCTTGCTGTGCGACGCGCGACCGGCGCGCGCTTCTTGGGTGCGATCGCGCTCTTCGGGGTGTCAAAGCCCCTGAGGGATGGCTTGAGCGCGGGCGCGAGGCTGGGCTCGATCTCGCGTGCGAGCTCGCGGACGAGCACGGCGCCGTCGTCACGGCGGAGCGACGCGACGGCCTCGTAGATGCCGTAGCGCTCGACGAGGAGCGCGCGGTTCGGGTGCACGTCGCAGACGGTGCGAAGGATCCGCAGCAGGTTGAGCTTCACGACCGCCTTGCTGTTGCTCAGCTTCTCCGTGACGCGCCGGAAGAATTGCGCTTTGGCGATGCCGATCGCGATCGGAGTCGAGAGACGACAGATCTTGAGGAAGGGATCCAGCAGATTCTCGAACGAGCCTGCTTTGGCCGAGACGAAACACTTGAGAAGTGCGTCGAGGGACTGTGGTTTGGCCAGCTGGTCCTCAACACGCGCTGTCTCCTCTTGTAGCCTATGAGAAAGGAGGGGGGGAGCGTATCAGTGAATGTTCCTCACAAGAGGCTTCGCTTTCAAAGATATCCTACCAGGACAGAATAGACTCGAGAGCGCTGACTTGGAAGTAGGGGTCCGTGAGAAGCTGAATATACATCGCCAACCCATCGTGCTGCCAAAGCAGCATCCGACAGCTCTTTCCCGCGCTGGCAAGGTCGCAGAGAATAGGAAGTGCAAACTGCCTGAGGGGAGAACTTGACTCGATCACGCGCACGAGCAAAGGTATTATGCCCGCCTGCGTGGCCTCCTCTTGTCTACCCTTGTTCAACCGACAGAGGTTGTAGCACGTCTGAAATATGTGATTGGACATTTCCTAACGAAATTGATCGAGTCAGCAAAGCCAGGACAGGGGAAAAAGAGCTTTTTTGCGATGACCGTACCGCACTGTGAAGTCCTGAACTCTGCTCGCCCAGAATCCGGGTCAAAATCTCGATGGCGTTGGCATTCTGCAGGACTTCGAGCAACATCGCGTTCATCGACAGGTGCTTGATCGCCTTGAGCATATGGACCAAATACTCCGGCTCGAGGAGTTCGCACGCACGCAACAACCCTAATAAACGACGATGGCCAATTGTCAGCCACAAAACTCCGGGAAAAGAGTATGGTGCCCTCCGGGCCCGATAAAGATACGAACGTCGGACGACCTTTCGCGTGCCAAGGGCATTGCGAACGTGGATATCAGACTGCGACACTTGACAGAACACGAGCAAGATCTGAATTATTTTCCGTTTCATGTCTGCGGCCGCATCGCCGCGGCTCGCCATTACGTTCAGAAGCGCAGACGATAACGGATCGAGCAAGCCTTCTCGAATGAACAGCCGACAGAAATCATTCTTTGTGGAAGTTGGACCTTGTAGCTCAAACACGGACCCGATTCCGTTGAGCGCATGTACGATGAGCTCGCTCTGCTCGGCGAAATCTTCGTCTAAGAGGTCGACCAGGACTTTCAACCCTCGACAGCTAGTTTATGAGAGAATTCGTCGCTGCGACCAATGGCGAAAAAGATGGGGCGTACGAGATGAACATTTGTAAAGTTAGGACCGACGTGTGACATAGCAACTGTATAAATTTTGAAGCCTGCAACCGACACTCGGAAGGATACCTTTTCGAGGTAAACCCTGTAGGAAGTATGAAACAGCCATCGAGACCACATCGGGGCATGACTACGCACCCATCATAACAGGAATCCCTCTTCCGCAGGAGGTTAGCCTCGTCACACGCTTAGCCAAGATTGGCGAGAAGACTACGCACCCGATCAGACAGAACCCCTCCAGAAAGCTTGCATCGGCCGTGACCAGCTACCGAACATGGGACGGTCAGCATATAGTCGGGGCAAGTCATTGACAAAACACACCAGATTGATGATCTGTAGGAGCCGCATGATGACTTCACGAGACCCCCGTCCTTCCAAAACCTCCAAGATCGCGAGCATCCCATGCGCCGAGACCAGCTGACCCTGCATCTCCGGAGCATCGGATATGATACTCAACTGTATTTCACGACATGCCGTCAACGGAGCGGAAGTGTAGAGCGAGAGGATGAACTTACGAGCTGATCACAGGCATCCCGGAGCTGGAAATCAGGCGCAGCCGGCGTCAGCTCATCTATGAGCTCATTAACCGCGCTGGTGAGCCGCGCGTATTTATCACGTTGCAGATTGGCCTCCAGGTCATCCTCTGCAAAGCCCTCATCGATCTGCGGCAGTCTCAATAAACAGCGGCATACTGGGCCAGCCCATGTACGCACCTCGGCAAAAGGATCTTCCTCGTCCGTATCCTCGTCTCCAAGCTACCGGGTCATCAGTACTGCGACCTCGATGAAGAACTTCCGGGGTAACCACGACCTACCCAAGACTTGTTTGACAACCGGGTGTTGAGCTGTAGCGTCTGCACAGGGTGCTCCAGCGCTACCGTAGACAGGGTTCACAGTCGGTCCAGTCAGCATTATCATGGCTGATCCCAGAGTTAACAAAAGAGGGGAACTCACAAGACCCGTTCGGCTTGCCGAAGACATCGTCGTAATCCTCATCGTCGTCCTCTGCGTACTTGTTGAACTCGTGGCTGGCCACCCTCCGCGCATCCGATTTCCCGATAGAGCCGCTGGAGGAACCCGCAAAGGAAGGAGAGCGTGAGTGCGAGCGCGTTCGGGAAGACACCGTGAATGGCGTCGCGGACAACGGAGTGACTGCGTTCAGCGGGTGCGACTGCGCGCGGGCGTGTCCTAGCCCATTTACGTCGGGTAGCGGCGCCGACTTGGCGCCGGGCGACGAAGGCGCAAGCCCGACAGTCTTGATGTCGTTCGGGTGGAACAGCCCGCGACGGACAGACGTCTTCATCTTAAAGTCGGTGAACTTCTCCTGCCACTCGTCGTCTTCGTCGATGCCTAGGTCGGAGTAATCCTCCATGATGGGGCCTATCTCCCGAGGCGGAGACTTGGAGATGGCGCCTGGTGCTGAGCGCGGAGAACGGTTCGTGGGCCTGATCGTCTGTGCATTTTCATCATGCTCGGGTTGTTTTTCTTCATCCACTACCGGCTTTTCCAGCGCTGAGAGGATACAAGTGAGAACTGCACCAGGTGGATTATACGACGACATGGAATACCTTGCAGCTTGGAGAACGATATGCCTTCCTCAAAATCATCATCCCAGTTATCGGTCTGTTCTTCGGGCTGGCGAAGGACAGCCGGCAAAGGTAGGGCGAGAGGTGCAGCATTCTTTGCAGCCGCAGGAGGAACCAACTTCCTCCCCCCAGACGAAGTGGGGAACACATTTAACGACGACGCAAGGGCTGCAGGCGAGGTAGACTCATTGAACCGGGGCTTGCTCGGCGAGGCTGGAAACTCCTGCCGAGCGACATCCAGGTGCTCTCGCCCGTTATGTTTCGAGGGCCGCGAGGGAGCTGAGCAAAAGGGCGTTCAGAAAGGTCACACAGTATGGCGAAAACATTGCGGACTCACATCTAAGCGCCTCATTCCATTCCTGCACCTTGAGGACGGCCTCGTCAAAATTATAATTGCTCGGCGGACGCGACCCCTGGACCTCTCCTTTCGTAGACTTGCCGTCGGCCATCTGCTTTTTGGCGGAAAGCATCCATGGATGACGTAACAACTTCTTGGCAGATATTCGGAGGTTGCAGTCCTTCTGAAAGCAATGATAGAGGAAGTCTTTGACTATGGGAGAGGCTCCTTCGGGTATCGGTGGGCAGTCGTCCTGGACGATTCGGTAAAGTGCTTGCATAGGCTTCAGCGCATGGTACGGTGGGCGCCCTTCCAACAATTCAATCACTGTGCAGCCAACACTCCTGTATGGCAACAAATATCAGATAAAGAAGCGGATGGAACTGCGGCACAAAGTCACCAAATATCAGATGCGGTAGTGGCTCCACACTGCTCGATAACCTCGGGTGCCACTGGATACACCATCAGTCAGACTGGAGGCGCTCTATGCAGGGTAGGGTAGACAGGACGTACTCCAGTATGGACTTCCCACGACTGCATCATCGCTGGCTGCGCCCGCAGCAGTCGTATTGCTCGCGACACCAAAGTCGGCAAGTTTGACGGCACCATCTTTGGTCGTCAAGATGTTGGCGCCTTTGATATCTCTGTGAATCACACCCTGGTCGTGTAGGTATACGAGACCTTCGAGGACCTGAGAGATATAGACCGCGACGAGGTTTTCCGGGAACTTTCCGAATCGTTTGCAGATGTTGTGCAGCGAGCCATTCTCGCAGAACCTAGCGGATCAAAAGTAAAAACACGTGTACGGGAAATGAATGGATGGATACGTACTCCAAAATGATGTAGAGATACTCGGGTGTTTTAACGAAGCCCTTGTACTTGACGATGTTTGGATGCTGTAGCAACACACACAATCAATCACCGACCAACGGAAGGATCAAAGTGGCGAAAGGGGGATGAGCATACGTTGAGATTCTTGAGCAAGTCGATCTCAGACTATAACCGGAATTACAAATGGATTGGTGAGGGTGCGGGTAAGACGGGTAGTGGGACACACCATGATTTGACCAAGTTCGCCCCTGGGGATATTACTCAACTGAATCTCTTTCACGGCTACAGTCTCCCCGGTTGCCCAGTTGAGCGCGCCTGGAAGCGTGTCGGGTTCAGAACGGATACGGCGAAACATGGGTTTTTACCCGCGACTTACGGTAAACCTGCCCAAACGCGCCTTTCCCCAGCGAATCACCGAGTTGCTACGCGTCATGTTTTAGGTGGAAGGAGAAAACGCGTGATTTCCGAAAGGGGGCAGCTGTGACGCACATAGTCATTGAGGATCTTTGAACTGGCCGTGGACGATACATAGGGCGTGGTTGAACTAGGCATGAGTGGAGACTCTATCAGAGGACGGCTTTGAAGCCAGAGAGAGGTCTAGGACGCGTGTAGATAGCTTTGAAATTCCTTCCTATCGTAAAAAGAGTGGTATATTCCGAGGTATGGTGGTGAGTGTGGGAGCAGACGGGTGATGTTGGTCCTTTTGCAGCCCTAGAGCGCGCAACCCCGGTCTGAACCACGGGACGGGACCGGGACCGGGACCGGGACAAGGACCGGCTCATCCGTCCGAATGTCTCTCTAACGTCTCTCTCGGCTTTCCCGCCACCCCCACAATTTCATCATCGTGCTTAGCCATCGTTGTATCCCGCATTGGGCAACCGCCATCAGATCGCAGCACTCAACAGCTCCACTTTACCGTTTGGGCCAGTACAGTCACGCTCTACGTTCGTGTGCTGCGTACTTTTCTAGCGGGCATCGATCGGCGGTGCTTCCCAATTCTGCGCGCTACGACTGTATGCCCTCGGCCCCCGGTGCTTGTCAATTGCAGCCCTGTAATGTGTCCAACCGGTCCTCGGCCAGGGCTAAAGCGATCGCTTATTCGTTCCACCTACTGCCTAATCACGCGGGACGTGTCGGACCAACAGTGCCATCGGAGAGCATCACTCCTGAGCGAGTCAGGTACGGTCGCAGACAATTCGCGCCCTGTACGTTGTGCTGTACAGTAAGGCACAGCGCCGTTGGCTTCAGATTGATGTCGGTTGCGTTGGTCAGTAGTCGAGTCATCAAGGCATTGTTGCCGTTTCATGCCGTCGGTGAGGCGATGTAGGAGCGAGCATGGGCGCATTAATTCATGATTGGATGCGCGTGCAGCGCCTCTGCTGTAAGGCAGGTTTGTTGTGCCGCGGCACCCTCTTCTTTTGAATTGAACTTCCCGCCGCACTACTTCCCACTCAATGGTTGCAAGCCCAGTTTGCGTGTGATATTACCCACCGCCCGTGCAGGGCCGTGATCACTCACTCGCATGTGCTGTACGGTGCGTACGTTACTATCAGTGGTGTAACTGTCAGCGGCTCCCGATCACTTTAATCCGGCGGCCATCACAGCCCGCGGGTGTACTGTACAGGTAGGTGAGAATGAACCAATGCTGGCTGAACAACCCTCACGACATGCGCGTTTGGGGATAGTTTCACTGAGGGATCGTATGACTCGCCTCCGAGTCAGCCCATGGAGATCCTGTGCCGTCGGGCGACGGCCGTTTAGTCAACACAAAAAAAAAGTGGATGATCCCATAAAAGGGGTTCATGGGCGGGAATAATCGTTTGATGGGGGCTGAACCAAGCAGTACTGTACTCTCAAAGTTAGAGTGCGCGCAAAACTGCTCACGACCACGATCAGGCCATGGGTTAGGGCGAGCGCTTACCGAGGACTCGTACCGTAACTGAACTGGTCCAAGGCGACATCTGACAACATTGACAACCCCTCGGAGACAAAAGAAATGCGGTGAGAAAAAGAAGGGTTGGCTGTACTGTATGATGTATGTAAGTAATCACTTGTACGTGTGTGGGCGTGAGTGCCTAGCCACCGGGAACTTGAACGTCGCCACGTTCTCGTCGCTTTGGCGATCCCGAACAGCCTTAGATCCCAACCCTGGTGCACCCGTGAGCTTCCCGCTGTCCTGGAGACAGGGTCGTACTGTACTCAACGCTCAGTTTGGTCATCCTGTGCACTCGAACCTGGTACGCTGTCAGCCGACTCGGCCCTGTCAGTCTGTCAGTGTTCCGTCCGCAGAGGGCGCCTCACCACGTGCGGACCCCCGGAAATCGCCACAAAATTTCCTTCAGATTCCGAGATCCCCGGTGACATCCCCACCACCGTAATTTCTGGCTCCGGACCTGGTCGCGGAAGTCGGCACTCGTGGAACAAAAGTGCTGGAGCAACACCAGGTTTTCCATGTTAATATTATAGGTTATGCACGCCGATATACTAAATGATGGCTAAGGTAATAACTTTCGTAAGTACGTTTCATACAATATAAGAGTACGTGTGTATGTATATGTATATATGTGTGTGTGTGTGACTAACTAACAGGACAACCTCGATCATCCTTGTGTGCCATTCCGAGACCGAGCATCAAAAAAAGATAGGAAATTGAGATGTGACAAGCGACGGGCTTCCTGACCTGTGATAAATAATAATTTGTCCCCAGTTGGTCTACTTGCCAGACGAGTCGCCTGGCACCTCCGCCTTGGGCATGGCACCATCAGTAGCATCATCTCCGGCGATAGCTACCTCGCCAGAGCTTGACTGTTCTGGATCATCAATCTGCCGATTCGTGAGCTCCTTCGCTTGCCTCAGATTCTCCGCCCGCAGTCGGTCATTCTCGGTCGTGAGCTCTCGAATGTATTTGATTGCTGCGCGGCAAAAAATATATCAGACACAGCCTTGCTCTCCAGACAACGACAAATTTCAAAAAGACACACGACGTACCGCTCAGCGTTACGTACGCTTTGGCCTGTCTCTCGGGTGGCCTCATACGCTCGGGCAGAACGTCGCGCAGTTGGGTCATCGCATCCTTATTCTGAGCCCTGTAGTGACGCACGTTCATCTTCTTCTTGAATTTCTTCTTGGCCTCGCTTTCACTTGGCTCAAGTGAGATGGCCCTCTCCTCCGAGCCCGGGGACCCTCCGAGCATTTCGGATGCCTTGCGTTTCCGAACAGGCGATGTTCGCCTCCGGGTCGGAACCACTCCCGTCATTGTTGCATCTTGTGCCTCCATGGGCGTAGAGTTGATGAACGAAGCCATTTGAGACGGCACGCGGGTGCCTGAGGCGGAAGTGGCGACAGTGGTGGAGGAGTGTGGCGAGGGCACCGTGCCAATCTGTAGCTGACTGCGCACGCTTGGACTGTCCGCCGGCGAAGGAGAGAAAGAAGCTCGAGAATCCGGCGAGTGTTCTCGCGATGAGATGTGCGGGGCGATGTGCTTCCGGCTATGCGATGCTAAGTGAAGCTGCGGATACCTTGAAGGAGTGTCCACGTAAGCCTGCTGCGTGAAGCGATGTATACTGGGACATGATACTTGCGAAACGACGGGACCTCCTCGATCAAGAGCAGCGCTGCTGCTGCGTGGGCGAGGGGCGGTGGAGGTCGCCTCATATGAAGCTACCAGGACGGCTGGCTCGGAGTATGGCGAGTGATTGTTACGGCGTGCTTGTCCGGTCGCAATGTGGCAGCCACGATGAGAGCTCTCAAGAGCGTCGTATCCACTAGAGCCGGGTCTAGACGATGGTGGCGGAAATACGATGTTGAGCAACACGCAACGTCAAAGGGTAAATGTCTCGCACCGGTACGATACATCATCGAGCTCGTTTCGGAGGTGGTTGCTCCCCGCCGAACTTCCGTCCCAAGACGAGCTCCCGTGAATATGCGCACCACGGCGGGAGGGACCTGCTTGGAATTGACTATGATGCTTGCTTGAGGGGGAGATATCAAACGAGCTGATAGGTGGTAAGGTGATCCGTTCGTGCGCATCAGTCATAGTTGCACGGAAGAGGGGATGGGGGAGGGGGGAGGGAGAAGAATATGTGTGTAACGGTCGCAGTGAGAGGGGTGAGCTTCCGGTTACAACATACCAGCTTATGATAATATAACGACGAATTCTCTGGCGCCAAGGCCACACCGACAGGCTGGCCTCGAAAGACAACAGGAACTCGACCACGTAGGAGCCGTCACGTTGCTATGCAAGCCAGGCCTTCCTTTTGGGTAAGGCCCATGCCAGCGTGCATGGTGAGGACCCAGAATGGATGAGGGTGTCCTCCCGAGGAGTTATGCTGTGAAATTCAGAAGCTCGCGAAGCATAGCACTGTGCCTACGACATCGTGGCACAGAAACGTTTTCGAAAAGGCCGACGCGTTGAAATTGACCACGACATTTCCAAAGACTTACTCCGAGGTAACCGATGAAAAAAACTCTCGATCATGCCTTTAATGTAGACGGGTTGAGAAAGTGCGGCCGAAAATGAAGAGCGATGCTGAAATCCGTGCCAACCTTAGGGATGAGTCGCTGGCTGCGTGCCAGCATCAAACGGGTGTTCACGAAAACAGCATGGTTCGGTGCCGTGGGTGCCCCCCAAAACACAAGGATGAGAGGAGTGTGCGCGGCGCACAGCCCACACCGTTTAGGAGATAAAAAGGGATACAAAAAGAGCCAAACGTGTTATGACATATTTCGAAATGACATTCTTGTGTGAGAGAGGTGAGGGGCGGGCGGACAAGAGAAGAACTTAAACTGAAAGTGTGTTCGAGAACAAGAAACTGCCAGTTATTCTTGCCGAGACCCCCGGACACGGCCACGTTGTCACTTTGCAGCTTTAATTATATCGCGATCGCCCGTTTGACTCACCCTCAGGCTCTCCATTCTCCTCGCTTGCCGGTGTGGCGCACGAATCTGGCTGGGCAATGTCTATGCTCCACGCCGCAGCAGCCTGTTGTGAGTGCATCTGTGAAAACAAATGTCAACAGCGAGACATGCGCTGTTTCCACGCGCTGCTAACCTTGCACGCACGCACCTCGCTCAGCTGGACTTCATTCCCTAGGCGGAACGTAAAAGATTTCGAGTGCTCAGAGGTCTCCGCCGACTGAGTCCCTTCCCACGCGTATTCTATAGACATCATATCATCTAGCCGGAATCTTCGACTTCGCAGCAACCGTCACAAGGCTGCAAACTCAACAAATGACAATTCGCTAGCAATATATACTGGACTCATTGGCCGATGCGACCGCCTCAGAATTCTCCGCAAGAAATCGCATTCCAAATCAGAGCTGACATACCGCACATACATTATTTTCCCCCCGTATCCATGGTCCCTCCTTCGGAGCGGCTTAAACGCGTCTTTTAGACAACAAATCGCGCAGGCGACCGTTTCATATCCGGGACGCAAGCGCAAAGATTCACCACCCTTCCCTTAAAAGCGCACATTTACGTCCATTTTCGATAAAGTCTGTGGGATCGTAGATACCAGTTCGCCCGGTCTCATCCCACGCCACCTCCCTTCGCGACGACCACGTCGGCACAGCGATGACAAATATGCAACCCCCCCCCTCCCCCGATTATTATGCTGTAATGACTGACGGACTTGAAAACTGAACTAGAAGAGGCCGCGTATCTCTAGAGAAACCGTGAATATGCTATTGCGCGCGGTAAAGGTATTCCGTATGGAACGTACTGTAGCTGCTGGAGCTCGGCATGGACAGACACCGCGAGCGTTGTGACTGGATCACGAAAGTCGGGTATCGCTCGCCGTCCGGTTGGGGTCCCCAGTTTGGCGGGCCATGTAGCACCTTGCCGGATCATCTGCGTACCCTCGAAAGGCGGTGCCGTCACGCGCACACCACGCCCACGCGGCTCGCATCTTCCCATGGGGGACTAGGAAAATCCCGAGGATGCTAAACCCTATTACGACCCCAGCAAGGTCCCCGGAACACCCATTACCACTTGGGCGGGGGGCGTTCGCCAGATGGGCTGATCTGCCTCAACACAACATAAATCGATTGGATCATCGGTCGGAGTCATGAGGGAACGTATGTTTGCGAGTCATGTCAAATTTGATGTTCTATCACAACAGCCCCCTACTCAGACCGGGTTGCGTGGCAAACTCGAGCAACTGTCGTAGATGCCGAGGTTCTCCCGTGGACGATACTCGCCTCGGTTTATTCATGGCCGAGGAACGGGAGTGATGCGTAAATGTGATCTGTGGCAACCCGCCACCATAAACCCGGTGGGCGGATCACGACGTGGGTTAGCCAGCTCCAGACGACTCTGACAGACTAAAGCATCAGGCCGATGATGTGAAGCACGATGATGATGCAATAAGCAGATTGAACTGGCCAAGGTTCACCTGTGCGCTGCTCAGGGGTCAAAATCATATCACCGAAGATACCGGGAACCCAAGACAACCGCAGTACGCGCAGTGCCGCCTCGCAAAGAGAGGAAGCTCGAGTCAAAGCACCAACAAATCATATTGTGAACTCAACACAGATATCGCCCGGGTGCGATCGTGTCGCCATTAGCGTTATGATGGCATCGAGGCGCTGCGCCCGAGTCAACGCGAGGCGATGACCGCGATGTCGCCATGAGCCATACACCCAAAGAGCCTCAAGCAGCCTTCTCAGACGAAGACCTCGGAACGGCAAGTCGGGGGTGTTGGGGCGTCAGAAATGCAATTGATGTGACACGGGTCAAGGTGATAACTCTCTGTCTTCACAATGTCCAAGTTACGCCTGGGCGCATCAAATAACAGTCATGAATAGGTACCAATTACCGGCCTCGACTGCGAGTACTTGCCACGATGACAAATTGTTACCGGTCCCAGTGCCAGTGATTGGTAGAGGTAGGTTCGTATATGGCCAAATTCGATTCGAGCCAGGTTCCCAGGAGACAAACCAGAGCTAACAGTAGCTGTGCACGAAGCGCGGCGGCCATGACCTGAATGAAGTCTTAGCAACTCGCAGGATCACACACAGGAGTTCTAAGCCATCTAGAGAATCGAAATTAGCCCGTACACGCAGATCGATCGGCTCAGCGTTACAAGTAAAGGCCCATGCGCGTGTCTTGGAGTACATGTTGATGAAACAGTGACCGACGTATGCGGGAGGCCGTTCTAACGTTCGTGCTGCCAACCCAATTCAGCCTGACAGGCAAACACCCCTAGAAGTGTTAGTGTAGAATCGAGGTGGAAGTGCTAGGTGCAGGCACGTGACGAAGAATGGACAGCCAGCGACCGGGATTGGCATGTCTGGGGGCTGCGCACACGCGGACATGCTGTCCGTTCGTTGCTCTCGATACCACCCCGGTTTTTGATCAAATGCAACGTGCTGGACACGCGACAGTTTTGGGGAGCGATAGTGAGGAGGGTTCATATAGTATGTAATGCATCCTATGGCCATGCTGATCTACAATTGCCGATACGATTCCGACACTGTCCTCATTTCCACGTAGCCTATTTCCACTCGCTGTACTGTCACGGATGCGTGGTGATCTCTCCAATTCCATGACCCTGCTCTGCATACAGTAGTGGGCCATGTGTTGACAGGGAGTCAGGGACACAAGATCGAAATGGAGCATATGGGACCACCAAAATCTGGAAGATGTTCTCCGACATTTTCGTGGAGAGTGCTTAGCAGGGGTATAAGTTATTTCTTCCAGAATTTGGGAGAAAACATACTGCCTTGTCACGATTCACATGAAGCTGGGGCTGCACAGAAAATTTTTGGGCTTCAAAATCTGCGCAAAAGATAGGAGGAAACTGGTCGGAGTGCCACATCGGACAACTGAGTTGGCTGTATGTAACCCTAGGTCCCATTCGATATTCGACTCGAAGATGGACGGAGCTGAGCCAACACTGCGTGTACGCGCTTGCAAATTCAACTGTAGTGCGGTGGATCCACTAGATGACTTATCTCAACCAACGTTTAGACGGGGTGCAGGCCACGCTGTCTCAATGTCGAATGGAGCCACACTATCGGCACCTTGGCGGAGCAATAGCCCTCCGTGTCACCAGAGGTCCGGACGAGCTGGAGCTAGTACACCTCGCCGGGGGTGGCATGTCTGGCGTTAATGGTACGGTCATTGCTGTAGTGGTGCGTGGCAAAAAGCTATAGTGGATCGCGGCAGAGTGCGAGAACCGCACGTTATAGGGCTTGCAGTCGGCTCAAACTCAGCGCTCCGAAATCAGGGATGAGAGCTGCGATCCTCGAGTACCTTCGTTTTGCAATTCGGGTGTTGAGTATGAAAAGTGACCACCCCTCACTTACCAAAGGTAGGACTAACACACGGAGAGACAGGCCCGATGACGGATGTGGGTGGGTCATCCCAACGTGGATTGAGTGGTGGGAGCGGACTGCATTCAGCGTTGCCTCGGATCGGACATGCCATACGTGGACCGGAGACGGCGCGAAAGATTAGTTATTAAGGACGCCTCGAAGGTAAGGTCTCGACCAAGGTTCCCGGGGGGGGAACGAAAGTCAACTGCTGAGTCATAATGTTTGCCAGCGCTACGATATTTTGATGTCGGAGTAAGCAAAACGTCGTACTGGTGACGCCCGGAGTGCTGTATGGCAAATCTAGAACCGGCCGCGGTCACTGGGAAATGGCAGTGTCGCTGTCCACGCCGCTTCTGGAAGGCGTCGGCTAGGATCCCAGAGGATAGCAGTAATGGCAGCCAGGGTAACGCCGTTCGAATAGGGGAGACATTGACATCACAGAAAGGGTTCTAGATGTCGTCGGCCCCTGGGATGTAGTGGCTGAAAGATGAGACGCGAGGGTGACGCCCAGAGAAACGAGCACTACAGTAGAACTGAATAGTCACCGCCGGAACTTTTAACAGACGGATCTTACGAAGAGGAATGAACAGGTGGGGGCGGGCTTTGACCGCCCAGGAAGAGGATTGTAATTGGTCCACCACAGCAAGCTCAGACAGCCGTTAACCATATAGTTGGGTGAGCAGGAGCCAGATCTCAGAGGGAAATGTGGGACCTCCGGCAGGGACGGAATGTCAGGGAAACATTGATCGATAACGAGGGTTGCGGGTATGCGGGTACGAGGAGGTGTGACAGTGAATGAGACGAAGGTGGTGTATGTGGCCATGTGATCGAACCTGATCAGGTGATTCGAAACATCGGCGCTTTTACATAATCCGGCGCTTGTCTGGACTCGACCGTGACGCGACCGAGGAAAAAAGGCGCACTTTACTTCTTTTGCTTCGCTTGACCACCGGCCCAGCTTTTGCAGATGGAAGATGAGCAACATATGGTTCCCTGTTCCCGTAGCCCTCTTTTTTCGCAGAGTCGTCAACGTCCTATCCACGCTATCCATCACCCACCACTACCTCTTGCCACAGCGATCAACATCAGCCGAGAAGCACGGCCCTGAATTCCAATCTCAAAGAGCTGACAGAGTCCTATTGGGGAATGGAAAATTAGATGCAGACAGGTATGTGCTATGGACTGCGATCGTGGGGAATGGTTTAGACGGCATCCTGCAAGGTATGCGCCAACTTGCGTAACTCTAGTTCCGGCCTTGACACTCTTTCTCGTTCATCTATAGCATCGGGGAAGCTGTCTATTCCCCGGTTTCGCTGGCCCGCGCGTCTCTCGCTCTTCCACCCCGCGTCCAGATCTGACAATTATATGCATCACCCCAACAATCAAACAAGCACGGAGAAGAACGCGCCTTCTTCGGACCCCGGGTCTTGCCCCCGACCGCAAGGGCCGCCAGAACCAGCGGATCCCGGCAGGGAAGACCGCGAGGGCCTGGATGAGATTCATCGCTTGATGCAAAATCCGGTGCTATACGACCCTCTTCGCGCCCCGCGCTACCCTATCGTACTTTGCCATGGTGCGCCGCTCCTTGCACCACGTTCGACAAAAGACCAACGACACTCATTCCATCCCAGGCTTGTATGGTTTTGACGTCCGGAGGCCATCGTCGTTTCCGAGTTTGCGGATGAACTATTGGTCAAGCATCCTCAACATCTTACGCAAGACCGTCGGAGCAGAGGTCATAGTGACCGCTGTACCGGGCACGGGCTCTATCACATCGCGTGCAGAACAACTCGACCGGTTCCTGCAAATCAAAGCCCTTGGGCGTGGAATCAACTTTATGGCGCACTCGATGGGCGGGCTGGACTGTCGCTATCTTATCACACATCTTAAACCCGTGGACTATACGCCGTTATCGCTTATGACGATTGGGACACCGCATCGCGGAAGTCCCTTTATGGATTGGTGCAAGGTGCGTCGCATGTGTCATTATTAGAGGTCACTACTAATAGTTCAACGCTCTACTTTTGTGATTAGGATAACCTTGGTTTGGGTCGTCGGCGTCATGGAGAAGAAGAGAAGCGAGTGCCAGGTGCTGTCACCGCCGCGTCTGTGGCCACGATGGGCTTAGGAGCAGAGACATCAATTTCTGCAAGTCCAAGGTCCCCCTCATCACCCTCGCCGGGGTCCTCGTTATCCTCCCTACCGTCGTCATTTACCACGTATCTTCTCGGAATGTTCGACTCACCGGCGTACGCCAACCTGACGACGACCTACCTGACCGAAATCTTTAACCCGCGCACTCCAGATGACCCGCGGATGCGTTATTTTAGCGTGGCCGGACGGACTGGTCCACTGAACATCTGGCACCCGCTCTGGCTGCCCAAGCTGATCGTAAATGGTGCAGATGGCGGGGAGGGTAACGACGGCCTCGTGAGCGTGGACAGTGCTCGCTGGGGTGAGTTTCTCGGCATTGTCGAGGGCGCTGACCACTGGGCATTGCGGGGCGCCAGTAGTATCGAACTTGATGTCGCCCTGCCCTCTGTTGTTAGCGATGGGTGGGGTTTGGGTGATTGGGGCCGGATTGTGCGTGCGCTGGGGCGCGTGGAGCGGCAAGAGTCGGGGCTTGAGGGGAAAGAGAAGGCAAGTAGGTTGCGGGAAGAGGTTAAGACGGCTCAAGTGTCAGAGGAGGGCCTCAAGTCGTCGACTGACCGGCTGTCGGCGGTGTTTGATTGGCTGGTAGAGCAGGTTCCGGTTGGAACTCGGAACGGGAACTCCTTTGCTGGTGATGGGGATAGCAGGGGCGGCAGTGGCGCGGGAGGTGGCGCGAGGGACAGCGACGCCACAGGGATGAAAGCCAAAGCGCCTGTGACGCCGCAGCAGGCGAGGAGACTGGACCTCGAGTCGAAGCGCGACCTGGAGCGGCTGTATGTTTCACTCGCGCGGAAGCTGTACGACGAAGGACTGTAGAAGCGAGGGGACGAGATTGGCAGGATTCTGAGGACGGAATATAGATTTGTAATGGAAGATTGTAATAATGATGGGAGGGCGAGACTAAGGACCAGAGAGGGAAAGTGGAAAGTGGGGGATCAAAAGTCGGCCAATGGCGAAATCAAATGAAGCGTGATTAGGCGCCGATTTGAACTGGAACTGTAGACGTGGAGCAGTTGTGGACCCTTATAGGCCTCGACCTCTTAAGACACTTGCTCGAGGCCAAGAGAAAAAAAAAGAGGGGAAATGTAAATGTATTGGCCAGTAGGGTTGGTACCTGGAATGTTCCAGATTTCACAGCTGTGCTATCACCTCTCGTTCGCCATAGCATATATATCCCGCCCCGATTCCTCACAAACATCACCCCCTCTCTTCTTCACACCACCAGCCTCTTTTTTAACTTTTTTTATTCTGATCTAATCATCATGCCGCCTATGGGAGATCGCGGTCCTTCCCCATTGCGTCCCCCGACGACCTTCTTTCGCATAGAGTCCCTCATCTCCCCCATCGACCGCGAACATCACCCGGTCATACACGCCGGCCGGGTCGCTGTCATCACCGGTGCTGCTAGCGGCATCGGTCGTGCTACCGCAAGCGAATTGGCAAGGTGATTATTATTCGTCATCATGTTCTGTCCTGTCCTGTATATGTGGTTGTGCCCCTTTGGATTTCGCTCTTGTCACGGGGCATTATCTGCGCGTCATATGATGTGGCACGAGTGAAGGCGGCAAACGGCCACACACGCCAGCGCTTCGCCGATACGCACGAGAGAAATCACGCGGGAGGTTGCCTACGCGCGCCTTCTTCACACTGCGTCATCCCCGTTCCTTGCTGTCATTTTTTTTTCTCGCCGAGATGTGCTGACATGGCCCGTGACGTAGCCTCGGGCTCAAAGTGGCTATCGCTGACATCAACGTCAACGCTCTGGAGATGTTTGCCAAGGAGCTGATCGCCGCGCACGGCGAGGGAAATGTACTCGCTGTGCCGACGGACGTTAGCAAGCTGGAGGACGTCGTGCGCTTGTGCGAGCGTGTGTACGAGGCGTGGGACGAGGTGCGCGTCGTGCGGCGGGGCTCCTGACCCTTTCCTGCTCGCCCCAGAAAGGGAGGGAGGGAGGGATCGTCCCACCGTGGCGCTTTCCTGTGCCCACACCCCTTATTCTGTTTTCAGGTCGCCGTGCTGCTCAACAATGCCGCCGTTGCCGTAACGGGCCACTCGTTCGAGGGCCTGGACAACTGGAAGACCGTCATGGATGTCAATTTGTTTGGGTGCGCCTTTTTTTTCTTTCTGCGCTGCTTTCCTTGACGTGGTCCATCACATAGCATGCTGAATGTTCAGCACACGTTCGTTCCGGTATGGTCACATCACCTCTCTTGTTGAGTTACGCGAGCTGTACTGAGATGGAAACGCAACTGCTAGTCGATGCTTCACCAGGAGAACCAGTCGGTCATTATCAACACCGGATCCAAAGAGGGCATCACGAACCCCCCGTGAGCATCGGAATCACATCTGGACTTGTCTTGCGTTAAATCAATCACTATAGGGGTAACGCTGCCTACAACGCATCCAAGGCTGCCGTCAAGAGCATCACGGAGAGTTTGGCGTATGAGCTTCGCTCACGCCCTCATGTCAAAGTCACGGCTCATCTGTTCATGTGCGTCCGTCTTGATTTTTGTTGTTGCTAAAAGCGTGAATGGCGATGGGATATAGCCCTGGATACACGTGGACTGGATTGACCGCTGGCAATGGGAATCAGCATAAGATAGAGGAAAAGCCGGCTGGGGCATGGACGGCGCAGGAGACGGTGGAGTTCATGCTCGAGCGTGTGCGGACTGGGGACTTTTACATTCTTGTGCCGGACAACGAGACACGACGGGATGTGGACCATATGCGGATCCTGTGGGGTGCGGGAGACATTGTTGAAGGGAGGCCGGCACTGAGTCGGTGGCATCAGAGTTACAAGTCGATGTTTGACGAGTATATCAAGGAAGGTCTCGCCTCGATGCCCTAAATTGTAATAGAATCCATTAATTAATTCAATTTTTTTGTTTTTGTTTCTTTGTTTCTCGCTTGCGCTCGCTCGACTCTTCCCTTTTCTTTCCACTCCTCCATCATCTCGCCTGCGCCTTTTCTCCTAGACCGGCAGGCTCCGCTGGTCCTTGTCTAGTTGCAGCTGCAACCCCCGCCTTTGACGGGGCTTTGCTCCTCCATTCTAGCCAATTCACCATCCCTCCGACTCGACGTCGGCCAGCGACCCCTTTTGTTACCCGCACCCACCTGGGTTTCCATATCTCCCCTCTTCCTCCTCCCCCTTTTCTTTCTCTTTCTTGCGACCCCCCAGCATAAAGTAATTCCTGCAATATGTCCTCACTAAGGCCACCCCCTAGTCCCAGCCCGAGCCCCTCCCCCGTTCAAGGCAAGAACGTGAGTGCTCGAGCCTCGATGGGCCCTGCCGCTCGCCCCTCAGCGGGTACACAACAAGGCTTCGCCCTCGCTTCTCCTCGTCCCGGAGGCGGGCCCCCTAGTGGGCGCCCGACCAGCGAACTCCTCGGCAGTGCCACCTTTCAAACCCCGGAAGGTGAGCTCTCTCCCCGCTTCTATCACTTTCTCTCTTCTTTTTTTTTTTTTTTGTTTTGGATTGAGGGATGGAGAGAGTGTTTGTTTTTTGGAATGTGTGACGTCCACAAAGAGTCCATTTTGGGCCAGGTAATGTT
>Ga0137397_10000238_pt1 | contig 37463 bp, 32 predicted proteins | sample czorhiz116metaG_FD_106658 | JGI IMG/M metagenome (GOLD analysis project Ga0137397, IMG submission 106658) | Vadose zone soil microbial communities from Angelo Coast Range Reserve, California, USA - czorhiz1.16 metaG | ecosystem: Environmental > Terrestrial > Soil > Vadose zone | place: USA... | reverse complement strand
GCCTGCTACGCGGTACTATTTTGATGATCGCGCGGATTGGCGTAACGGCGCCACGTTCACGTTCGATCTCGCCATGATATGCCGCGGGCTACACGCGGTTCGCCGGCTCGTTCCGGAGCAGTCTCGAAGAGATGTGCTTCAGAAACTTCTCCGTCATGTGATGCCCGCCGGCGATGTGCTTCCCGTGTTTATCAATATGCGGCGCGAGCTGCCGGATTGCTGGTCGACAAGACCCGGGCCGTTTCAATTGAAAACTGCGGCGGCCCTGCTCTCAATTCAAGAGCATCCTGCTTTTTGGAAGATGTTTTATCGATGGAATGGCCGAGTGCTCGATGGACTCGATGCCGGCGAGCTTCATGCCGCCTTTTATGCGCTGGAGGGACTCATGCAGTTCGGCGTCTCAGGCAAGCCTGAAGCCCTTCATGAGGCCACGAGTTGTTTCGAGGTGCTTTTTGGGTATATTGATGATGCCCGGTCGGATGTCATCGCTCAGGGTTTACGCCTTGGCTGCACCCTTAGATCTCTCGGTTTTCTCCGGACAAACCGGTGGAACGAGCGCCTGGCCGAATTGCATTTCCGGCTGGAAGGCTTTATTGCGGATTCGGGCGCTGTATCCTTCCGCCCTTTCGCAGGCAAGCCGGTTCACTTTAATACCTGGGCCGCCATTTTCGCCCACTCCGTCCTTCGGCAGCAGCCCACGTCAGGAGGTTTGTCATGTGCGACATGAGCCACAATCACCACGATCACGATCCCAAAGGGTTTGGTTTTCTGGTGGATACTCCGGAAATTCGTGCGCTGATTGACGAGACGCGTCGAATTGTCGAAACGATTCCCGCGAATGACACCGCATGCATCTGGCGGCACAAATTCGATCCCGCCTCCGGCACCGTAACACCGTTCCGGTCGGGCTATGTCAACGCACCTTGCCCACCCGACGCGACGCCGTGACGCACCTGCACCCTTCGGCGGTCTGAATGTAGTCGCGGCGCTTTAGCCCGCGTTCATTCATAGAAGATTTGCCTTTCCGCAAGAGTAGCGCCTATTATTCCTCCAAATATTTAGCCGGCAATAATACGTCCGGTTCGTGCGGAGTGCGTCTCATCTTTCCAGATCAAGGAGAGTAGGCGTGCGTCGAATCTTTCTATTTCGAAACCTGCAGCAACTGACTCTTATCTTCGCTTCAAAGGAGAAAAGCCATGAACGTGCCGATCGTGTGCTTTGTCATGCTGTGGTCTGTCGTGTTGATGCCCGTTGCCGCCTGGGCGCAGAGCGCGGGAGGAGGTGCCATCGCGGGAGTCGTAAGAGACACGTCGGGAGCGGTCATACCCGGCGTCATGGTGGAAGCGGTGAGCCCGGCCCTGATCGAAAAGGTCCGTTCCGTCGTGAGCGATGAAAGAGGTCTTTACCGGATTGTTGACCTGCGGCCGGGGAGCTACAGCGTTACGTTCACGCTGCCCGGTTTTAGCACCTTCAAGCGGGACGGCATCGAGTTGACGACGTCGTTCACCACGACGATCAACGCCGAGATGACCGCGGGTTCGCTCGCGGAGACCGTGACGGTTCTGGAGGAGGCCCCGGTTGTCGATGTCCAGAACGTCCTGCAGCAAACCACGATCGCTCGCGACACGCTGGATGCGATCCCGACCACCAAGCGTCTCGGCCAATATGCTTCGATTATCCCGGGCGCCACCTACACCAATCCAACCTTCCAGGACGTCGGCGGCAACCAGGGCGAAGGTGGTCAGTTCGGAGTTCACGGCCAGCGCGGAGCGGACCTCAGCACGAACGTGGAAGGCTTGAACCAGAACCAGCAGGCCCTGGGCGTCTTCAGCTTCAACTCTCAGGCTTTCCAGGAAATCGTCGTCGAGACCAGCGGCATGTCGGCCGAGGCAATGACTGGAGGCGTCCAGCTGAACATCATCTCCAAGGATGGCGGCAACAGGCTCTCGGGAAGCTTGAGCATGGCGTACACCGGTCCGAGTCTGCAAATGGGCAACCTGACCGACGCGCTGCGCGCCCGCGGCCTGAACACTGACATTTCGATCAGGAAGTCCTATGACTATGGCGGGGCGCTCGGGGGGCCGATCAAGAAAGACAAACTCTGGTTCTTTACGGCTCACCGATGGTGGGGCGCCTCTCGGTATATACAGGGCAGCTACTTTAACAAAGCGCAGGGCACGTTGTTCTACGAACCCGATCTGGATCGTGTGTCCCACAACGACGAATACTTCCAGGACCACAGTCTGCGCCTGACGTGGCAGGTCACGCCGAAGCACAAAATCATCGGCTCCTTCTCTCACCAGAATAACTGCAGTTGTCCGTTCGGCCTGACCGGCGTGGGCGGCGTCAACGCTGTGAAGCCGGCGCCCGAATCCCGGGGATACCATATCTACAATCCGCAGTTTTTCCCGCTCGTCAGCTGGACTTACACGGCCACGAACCGTCTTCTCTTCGAGGCCGGCCAGTCGGTGCTTGTGTTGAACGAGGATTCGCGACGGCAGCCGTACGTGGGGCCGAACGACATCCGGGTCACGGATCTCGCGATTAACACCGTGTACGGCTCCGATGCCAACAACAATATTTGGTCGGGCAGTTACGTGCGGCGGTTTGTGACCAAATACAACAGCCGCTTCTCCGCCTCTCACAACACGGGCTCACATTCCTTCAAGACCGGGCTGATCTACCAGCGATATAACCTTGGGCGCTCGGGCCGGTACACCGACATCAACCAGATCAACCAGGCCAGGTCCTATACCTTTCGAAACAGGATTCCCGTGTCCGTCACGCTCTGGGCAACGCCATTCGAATTCCTGGAGCACACGACCAACCTCGGCTTGTTCGTGCAGGACAAGTGGACCGTCGGCAAACTCACGCTCAACCTGGGTTTGCGGTACGACTACTTGAACGGAAATGTGCCCGCACAGCAACTGCCGGCGGGCATATTCGTACCTGCACGCGATTTCCCGGCGGTGAAAAACACACCCAACTGGAAAAATGTCAACCCGCGCATCGGCACGTCCTACGACATTTTTGGTAACGGCAAGACCGCGTTCAAGCTGTCTCTGGGTCGATTTGTGCCCTACACCGTGACCGCCTCGAGCAACCCCGCGGCAAACCAGGCCGCCAACGCGACGCGGATGTGGGATGACTATACCTATCCCGTTGGCGATCCCCGGCGAGGAAACTACGTTCCCGACTGTGTGCTCGGAACGAGCGTCCCCGGCGCCAATGGCGAGTGCGGGGGGCTGTCGGACCAGACATTTGGCCAGGTGCGAGCCGGCAATATACGCTTTGCGGACGATGCGATGACCGGCTTCAACAGACAATTTCACAACTGGCAGGGATCCGTTTCGGTTCAGCAGGAGTTGCGGCAGGGAATGGCGCTCAACGTAGGCTATTTCCGCACCTGGTACGGCGGCTTCCTGGTTACCGACAATCTGGCGGTGAAGCCGGATGACTTCGACCCGTACTGCGTCCCAGTGCCGGTCGATCGCAGGTTGCGCAACGGTGGCGAGAAGGTCTGCGGGTTCTATGACATCAAGCCTGCGCTGTTTGGTGCAACCGACAACCTGCGAACCCAGGCATCAAATTATGGAAAGCGGACCGAGATCTACAACGGCATCGATATAAGCCTGACCAGCCGGTTCGCGCGCGGCGGACAATTCTCGGGAGGCCTCAGCGTCGGGCGAACGGTCACGGATGCCTGCGAAGTTGTGGCGAAATTACCGGAAGCGTTGCTTGGTACGGACCCGGCGGCTAATACCGGCCCAGGCACGCTTAGCGCGGGGACAGCCAACTCCTGGAGTCCTTCCCAGTTCTGCCACGTCACGTCGCCGTGGTCCGCCGGAACACAGGTCAAATTCCTGGCCGTCTACCCGCTGCCGTGGGGCCTCCAAACAAGCGCAACGTATCAGAACATTTCCGGCATCCCGGTTACGGCGACCTACCCCGCCCCCAACTCACAGATTGCGACCTTGCTCGGCCGTAATCTGGGATCGTGCCGCGGCGCCGCTACATGCAATGCCAACGTCAATACCGAACTGATTGCGCCGAACACGCGTTACGAGGATCGGCTCCAGCAGGTGGATCTTCGCTTTTCAAAACGTTTCCGGGTTGAAAGTGTCACGCTTCGAGGCAATTTCGACATTTACAACGTATTCAACGGGAGCGCCATCCTGTCGCAGAACACCGGGTATGGCTTGCAGTGGTTGACCCCATACGAAACGATGGGCGGGCGCCTCTTCAAATTCAGCACGCAATTCGAATTCTGAATGACAGGAGGAAAAAAGAATAAACTAGCCCGATGTCGAAAGCGGCCGAAGCAGAAACGCCGGCAAGCGAAACAGGAAGATCCGGATGGAACACCCAGCCGTTTATATGGTGGCTGTTTCTCATCGCATTCGGCGCCGGAAACATTCTGTTGCACGAGCAAGCCAATGACATCGCCCGCCGGCTGGTCCAGTCCATGGGCTTATCGCTCTTTCTGTGGAGCACAAGACTGCTGGCCGTGGCGGGCGCGATGGCGGCATTGTTCCTCGGCCGGCGGTTCCTGAGAAATCGGGCCAGGCTCAACAGGCTGCTGATACTCCTGCCGGTTGGGCTCATCCTTGACCTTTCCTTGCTGGTTTATCCGAGCGAGAGAATCCACTATCTCCAATACGGGATACTCGCGTGTATCGCCTATAAGGCGACCGGAAAAACACTATCCGCTGCATTGATCGCATTCATCGTTGGCTATTTGGACGAAGCCCACCAGTTCTGGGTTCTTTATGCAAATGATCCGACGGTCTATTTCGACTGGAACGACACTGTTGTGAACCTGATGGCCGGCATCGCCGCAGTGGTGGTGCTTTTGCCCGAAGAGCCTGTGCGCAGGCTGCCCGTGCGGCGCCTTTTCTCAGCGATCATGCTTTGGATCCTGGCTGCGAGTCTCCTGGTATTTTCGCTGAATCCCGACCAATATTTACTGGGAAATCAGGACAGAAAGGCGTTCTGGATAACCTCCGGTGTCGAGACGCACTATCACGTGCTGAACGCCCTGGAGGGCACGATCATTTTGGGGATTATTTTGATCCTCACGATTGGATATTACTGGCCCGATCCATCCCGCTCTGAGCCGGGCTTTATGCTCAAGCCATCCGTCCCAAGGACTCATCTATTAATGTTGGTCGTCCTCCATTTGGCATTGTTTCTACCGATGGTCGGGCGTGGCTTTATATTCGATGACTTCAACCATCTATATTCTGCCGCCTATCAACCGTTTCGAGACGGCATCACACGGGTGCAGGGCGGACCGTTTTTCAATCCCCTTGCATGGCTTACGTTCAAGGCGGACTGGATGCTCTGGGACGGCCGCAGTTTTCCGATGGCCGTCGAGAACCTTGTCGTTCACATCGCACGACACCCTGGGATTCCAATCGGCAAATGCGCCATTCGGGTTGTCCTTCACGGCCCAGACATGGAGTTCGTAGAACGCGGGAATCGCGTATCGATTGGGGCTCCCGACGTAATGGAATACCTGTCCCATCAGCGTCGGCGGTGACTGGTGAGCCGCATCCCACTGCTGGGCCACGACGATGTACTCTACGCCTACCAGTTGCAGCCGGCCATTCCTCGGCTCGTACATCAACGCTTCGGGACGCTGTAGATCCACCAGGCCGTCTCCGACCAGGTTTCCATTGACGTAGTGGATTCCCATCGCGCCTTCCGCAGGTCCGCTCACGCATCCGAGAAAAGGCGCGTACCCGACAGACACAACGTCGATTAGCCGAAAATAGCGGAATTTGAGGCGATGCGACTGGCGATTGCAAATGTTCCGCGATTATAATCGGCCGCGAATGGGGACACAGACGTTCTCCGGCTACGAGCTTCTCGAGGTGCTCGGCGAGGGGCCGCGGGGCACGGTATACAAGGCGCACGATCCCAAGTCCGGGCGTTGGGTTGCCGTGAAGCTTTTCCATTCTCTTGAATTCGAGAATGCCGAAAAGCTTCATGGACTGAAACACCCTCACGTGGCGGACGTCTGCGACGGCGGCCGAGCGGAGTCGCAGTCGTTTATCGTCACCGAATATCTTTCGGGCGGCACTCTCAAAGATCACATCCGATCGTTGCAATCCGTGGGCGACGCTTTCCCGGCTGATCAGATTCTCGCCTATGCCGAGCAGATTGCCGGCGCCTTGATGTACGCGCATGGGCAGGGCATCTGTCATGGGGATCTCAAGGCGGAAAACGTCCTGTTCAGCGAAGCCGGCATACTCAAGCTCACCGACTTCAGTCCTCGAAGCGATCCAAGCTTCGAGAGGGAACAGCGATCAGACCTCGATGGCCTTGGGAATCTGCTTTACGAACTGGCTACCGGCCAGGCGCCGTTTCCGGGCGTGGCAATCACGCCCATCGAAATGTTTCGCAACGATCTCCCCGCGCTGTTCGCCCAGGTCGTGAGCCGGCTGCTCGATCGCGAGCGACACGATCACTATGAGGATTCCCGGAGCGTGGTTGCCGATCTGAAGTCTATTTCCCGCCAGCAAATGGAAACGCGGGTCCGCCTACCGGTGCCCGCCGGCGTTTCGGGGACGCCGCCTCCGCCTGCTCTTTCTGCAGGCAGGCTTCTCGCCGGCCGCTTCAGAATCGTGAAGTTCATCGCCCGAGGCGGGATGGGCGACGTTTATGAAGCCGAGGATCTGGAGCTGCGTGAACACGTGGCACTGAAGACAGTCCGTTCCGAGTTTGCCGGCTCCGAGCCTGCGATGGCGCGTTTCAAGCGTGAGGTTCACCTTGCGAGAAGAGTGACACACCCCAACGTCTGCCGAATTTTTGATCTATTTCACGACGTGGTGGGATCCGAGAAGATCACCTTCCTGACCATGGAGCTGTTGAAGGGTGAGACACTCGGCCAGCACCTTCTGAGCACGGGCCGGCTGAACCCAGACGAAGCGCTGCCGATCATTCGACAGATGGCTGTCGGACTGGCGGCGGCGCATAGAGCGGGCGTCATCCATCGCGATTTCAAGAGCTCGAACGTGATGCTGATACCGGCCGATGCGGATGGGCGAGAGCTTCGCGCCGTGATAACGGACTTCGGACTGGCGAGGCCGGCGCCTGCGCAAGAGCTGATGGCGACCTTATCGAACCCGGCCGACGTGCTCGGCACGCCCGCCTATATGGCGCCCGAGCAGCTCGAACATGGGAAAATCACGTCCGCTACAGACACCTACGCATTCGGCCTTGTCATGTACGAGATGGTCGCCGGAACTCTGCCCTTCGCTGGAGAATCCGGACTGGCTGCGGCCCTGAAGCGGTTGCAGGGACCGCCACCGTCGCCCCGTGTCCATGCTCCGGAACTCGACACCAACTGGGAAGCAACCATTCTGCAGTGTCTTGCGCTTGACCCGGCCGCCCGCTTCAATAACCTCGACGACGTCGTCAAGACGCTTACGGGCGAAACCAAAATCACGCCTCCGGTCCCAGCGCAAAGGACGCGCCGGTTCGCGCCGGCTATCGGCGTGGTTCTGCTTTTAGCTCTGCTCGCAGGCGCGCTCGCGATTCGAAACATAGGGAACCGAGCCGGGTTCCAGTCGCGCCCCTCGATTGCCGTGTTGGGTTTCAAAAATCTCACCGGGAAAGACGATGCCGCGTGGCTTTCGACGGCGCTTGCCGAGATGCTCACGACGGAACTGGCGGCGGGAGAGAAACTCCGCACCATTCCTGGTGAGAACGTCGCTCGCATGTCCGTCGAGCTTGCGCTGCCGGAGTACAGCAGTTTTGCTTCGGATACGCTGGCCCGCGTTCGGAATTATCTTGGAGCGGACGTGATCGTCTATGGGTCCTATGTGCTGTTGAACGGAACTCCTACTCGGATTCGTATGGATCTCCGGGTGCAGGATTCGGTGCACGGCAACCTTCTTGCCACCATCAGCGAAGAAGGGTACTCCGCTGATCTTCTGGCAGTGGTCTCACGCAGCGGCACTGCATTGCGCGAGAAGCTCGGCGTCGGCAAACTGGAACCGGGGGCGACGGAAATGGCTCATGCCGCGCTGCCGGCAACTCCGGATGCCGCGCGCTTCTATGCGGACGGGCTCGAAAAACTGAGAGTGTTTGACGCGCTCGGAGCCCGAATCGCATTCGAGAAGGCCATCGCGGAAGATGGCCGGAATGCCCTGGCTCACGCAGCCCTCGCGACCGCATGGTCCATGTTGGGTTATCCAATGAAAGCCTCGGAGCAATCCAAAATCGCGCTCGATCTTTCAAGCAAGCTCGCGCGGGAGGACCAGCTCCTGGTGGAAGGGCGCTCCAGAGAAGCAGCACTCGAGTGGGGCCAGGCAGCTGAAGTCTATCGCACATTGTTCGGCTTCTTTCCTGACAACATCGATTACGGACTGCGTCTCGCCGGCGCTCTCACCTCGGCCGGTGAAGCAAAAGACGGCCAGGCCACGATTGAAAAGCTGAGAAAGTTTCCCGCGCCTGATCGCGATAACCCGCGAATTGACGTCGCCGAAGCGCGGATTGCTGGTGCGCTCTCCGACTTCAGACGTCAACAGGCGATTGCAGCTCGCGCTGCCGCCAAAGGGAAAGAACGGGGAGCAATGCTTTTAGTGGCAGGCGCAAAGCTGATCGAAGGCAGCGCTCTGGCCAATCTCGGTGAGCTGAGCCGGGCGCGGACGGTCTTCGAAGAAGCCCGCGAAATGTATATTGCGGCCGGCGACCGCTGGGATGCGGCGAATGCATCCACCAATCTTGCTTACGTCGCAATGCAGTCAGGCGATTTCACGCAGGCTGAGAACGTTTACCGGCAGTCGCTTGGAACGTATCGTGAACTCGGGGACCGAAAAGGAGCGGCAACCGCGCTTACGTCTATCGGGACCGTGTTTCGGAACCGCGGCGATTTCCGGAATGCAAAGGCAATGCATGAGCAGGCTCTTGCGATTCGTCGCGAGATAGGTGACCGCGCAGGCGAAGCCATGTCGTGCAATAACCTGGCCAATATGCTCAGCCTGATGGGCGATCCACAAGGCGCAAGAGAGATGTATCAGGCGGCGCTGCCGGTGTTCCGGGAAATCCAGGACAGGAATGCAGTCGCCACGGTCCTCAATAACCTGGGAGACCTTGTGTCGGAAGAGGGAGATCTTTCGCGAGCCCACGATCTGTACGAAGAATCGCGCGCGACGTTTCAGGACCTGGGCAGTAAGAGTTCGCTCGCGCATTCATTGAGCCGGTTGGGCGACCTGGATCTGATCGATGGCGATCTTGTTTCAGCCCGGCAAAGGTATGAACAGGCGCTGGCGCTGCGGAAGCAGCTTGGTGAGAAGGGAGGCGTCGGCGAAAGCCAGCTTGCCCTGGCGCAGACTTCACTCCACGAGGGCGACGCGGCATCCGCCGAAACAGCGGCGAAGGCCGCCTCCGACGAGTTTAGACTTGCAAATCGACCGAACGATGAAGCATCTGCAATGGCCGTGTTGGCGCGATCGCTTTTCGATCGAGAGGAGTATGCCGGATCCACGGAGGCGATCCAGCGCGCGGAAGACCTTTCGGCGAAAAGCAGCGATCGGAGCGTGCGGCTTTCAGTAGCGATCACAGGCGCGTCCATCCGCGCAGCCCAGGGCGACACGGCAAAATCCCTGAAAGATCTCGAGCTAGTCGTCAGAGAAGCGCGCAACGCCCGGTTGATCCAGCTTGAACTCGAAGCCCGCCTTGCGCTCGCGGCAATTGAAGTCGCAACCGGCCGCCTTCAGGCGGGACGGTTGCGGCTGGAAGCGCTGGAGACGGAGGCGCTAAAGAAAGGGTACAAATACATTGCCGATCGAGCCGCTGCCGCAAGAAAGAAAATTCCCATCATCACTGCTCAAAACGAGAACCGTATGACGGCCTGAACCTCTCTGGAGCGTGTTGCATCGTTCGGTTTGCCGAATGAAGGCAGCGGTCCATCGAGCCTGCTGATCCCGCCCGGAACGTTCGTAAGGGTGTAATAGTCTGTCGGGGGGCGCAGATAGTTTGCGCGATTGAACACATTGAATCCCTCGATGCCGAAATCGATGGTTTTCCCTTCCTTCGAAAAGACCTTGTGCAGCGCCAAATCGACCGTGGCGTATCCCGGACCGATGATCCCGTTGCGTCCGAAAAACGGCGCCCGGTCACCGCTGCGAACGCCGTTTCCATTCAGATCTCCGCCGGAGTCGCCTGTCACCGTCGGCGTAAGGGGCCGCCCGCTCCCGACCTTGACAATACCGTTTAAACGCCATCCGCTGAAAACGTCCCACACGCCGGCAAAATTCAATCGATGTCGCTGATCTCGCCTCCCGAGACCGCGCTCGTCGCCCGGACTAAATGGATTCTCGCTCGTGCAACATAGAATTTGATTCCCCGGCGCCGCGCCTCTGTCAATCAGCTTGGAATACGTGTAGTTCGCGAGAAACTGCAGGCCACGCTGGTATCGTTTATTCGCCTGCACGAAAAATGCGTGATAGGCCGAGCTGTTATCGGATCTGAATTCTCCAATCTGGTCGAAGAACGACAGCGGCCGTGAAGCAGGAACACCAAACCAGGGCAGATTAAGCACCCCGGAGATATTTCTCGCCGTGTCGTGAATCTCGACAGGTCTCGTACCGGGCGGAAGAAGGTTGATGTCTTCGTTGCTCCGCAGTCTGGTTGCCTTTGTGTAAAGCCAGCCGGTGGAAATGCTCAGGTCCGGGAGAACCTCTCGTTCGACTTCAAGGTTTACCTGCTGCACGTAAGGCGCAGCGAAGTCCGGACTGAAAACAACAATGCTTGCGCCGGGTGTGGGAGTCTGAAGGCCGTCATTGTGCGGGAACACGGCCGGATAAATCGGTCCACCGGCGCCCGCTCCTCGAAATTCCCGGAGATTCTGGAGGACACCGTTTTGCGTCTTCGCAACGGAATTAACCTGGAGCGGCAGAGGCCCGTAGTAAATCCCATAGCTGGTGCGAACGACGAAAATTGGAGACAGTTGCCATGCCAATGCCACCCGCGGCGCAAAGTTGTTTTTGTCCTGTGGAATGACGCCGGTTCGCGGGAACTGAGGATTCGATGTGGCCGGCTGATCAAGCTGCTGGAACTCGTAACGCAACCCGACATTCACGCTGAGATTCGACGCCGCCCTGAAATTGTCCTGAATGAACGCGCTGTAATAAGGACTGACCGTCGTGTCTTGCGGAACCCCGAACGCCTGCGTGTACGACGTGTAGCGGCCGTTTGCAAAGTCCCTGAGATTGTTGAACTGGTAAGCGCCGTCGATCGCCGTCATGGAGAAGCTGGTGTCGGATATATGATGGATGTCGACGCCCGCCTTCATTTCATGCCTGCCTCGCATGAGAGTCAGATTGTCCAGCCATTGCCATCGCTTCTCGTGAAGTGTCGAAGGAAAAACGTCGCGGCGGCCGAATGTGATGCCGGTCCTTGCCGAGCCAATCCGAACCTGGGGCCCTTCGCTGTTGGGAATTTGCCGTTCCGTGCCGGGAGCGAACTGCATTCGAGCCTCATTGAGCAATGTCGGCGAGATCGTGGCGGTCCACTGTGCCGCGAAAGAGCCGTTATCGACCTGGACCCTTCCGTTGTTGCTCAGGGCCATGCTGCTTACGGTCGGAGTCGTGAAACCGTTTTCAGGAACATTGGTGGCATGAAGATTCTGATAGTTCAATCGCGCACTTATGGCGTGAATCGAGTTTGGATGCCAGTCTCCTCGGATCAGGCCGGTGTATTGATCGATATCGCGAACGAAATCGCCGGCGAGCGACCGGACCAGATCGCGCGCCCGAATGAACCGTTGCTGCTCGTCCGAGTTCGCAATGGAGGCGAGCGTCGCATCGAACCCGTCCAGTACGGTTCCAGAATTCACAATCAGGGGTTCGCTTCGAATTTGCCGGCTGAAGTCGCCGAAGATGAAAAAGCGGTCTCTGACAAAAGGTCCTCCGAGCGAGCCTCCGAATAAATGGTCCCGTGTTTTGGGTTTGGTAGCGGCAAACCTAGGCCTGGCGTTGAATGCGCTGTCGGAGAGAAAATACGACGCTTCACCGTGCCAGTCATTGGTGCCGGACCTGGTGACGACGTTAACCAGGCCTCCCGCCGATCGTCCGAATTCCGCATTGAAGTTGCCGGCCATCACCTGGAACTCGCGGACCGCGCTTTGGCTGAACTCGAAGGGCACCAGGAATTTTGCCTTGGGAAGATTGCTCCATGCCTGATATGCGTCGGTGCCATCGACAAGTCCGCCCGCATAGAAATGATTCACGCCGGCGAAGTCTGCCGTGGCGCTCGTGTCGCGTTCGCCAAACTCTGTGGCGCCCGCCACCAGGACGCCCAAATCCATAAACTTTCTACTGCGAACCGGCAGGCTCTCGACGAATCGGCGATCCAGGGTCGTGCTCGGTTGCTTCCGGTCCAGCTCAACAAGCGGTTCACGGGTGACGACAGCTATAGCTTCGCCGGACGATTGTTTCAAAGTGAAACTCACGTTCAGGGTTTGTGCGACGTGCAGTACGAAGCCGCGCTGCCGCATCGTGATGAATCCGGGACGTTCAGTCGCAATCTGGTAGTTACCGAGGGAAAGTAAGGGCGAACGGTATCTGCCGAACATGTCGGTTTGAATACGGCGCTCCGTGCCGTCGTCCTGGTTGGTGATGGTGACCAAAACGGCCGGCAAAACCGAGCCGTTTTCACTCCGGACAGTACCTTCAATGACTCCCTTGGTCGCATCGGACTGGGCGCCGAGTGGCGTTGCTGAGAAAAAGCACAGGGCTGTGATAATTAAAATTGGATGAAAGTGTTTCATGGTAGGAATTCCGCCGTCGCGGGTAGCATTATAGTTTTCGTCCGCAGTGATGTTTTCCGAATTGTTCCCTTTTTTATAGAGTGGCGTATATGAATCTACAAGTGATCGCCCTGGCCGGTCCATCGAAAGGGAAAGTGTTTGATTTGACGCAGGGTGACTTTTCCATCGGGCGCGATCCATCGAATGCATTGTCCCTGAACGATGTGTTGATCTCGCGTCAGCACGCATTGATCCGAAGGACGGATTCCGACGTCACTATTCTCGATCTGAACAGCCGCAATGGGACGTTGGTCAACGCAGTGCCGATCACGGAACGGAAGCTCGCACCGGGAGATCGAATTCAAATCGGGGACTCGCTTCTCCTCTTTGTATCGGGCGAGGATGCCGCGGCAGGTTCTTCAAACCATGTTCGATTCGATGAGACGCCGGCAGTTGGCCCGACCATTGTTCAGCTTCACAAGGATGACTCCCTCTATCTAAATCCTTTGAAGGCGTTCTCCGTCACCGAACGAATGGCGAGGGATCTCAAAACATTGTTGCGAATCAGCACGGAAATTAATGTGATCCGTGGTCAGGAAGCCCTCCGGCGTCGTTTGCTCGAGCTGATTTTCGATGCGGTCCCTGCGGATACCGGCGCGATCCTGCTTTTTGATACGGGTTCAAGCGAGACCATTTCCACATTCAGCTGGTCCAGACAGTCCGGCGCAAATGCTGAAGTAGTGGTTTCCAGCAGCGTTGTGGACGGTGTGATCAAAGGCCGCGCCGCGGTTTTGAGTAATGCATCTCAGTCGGTACTCGTCGCACCGTTGGTGGTTTTCGACAAGCTTATCGGCGTGATTTATGTCGAGAGCAAAACGAACCGCTTTGACGAAAGTCATCTCGAACTGCTGGTCGGCGTCGCGGGAATGGCCGGCAGCGCGTTGGACAATGCCCGGCGATTGGAATGGCTGGAAACCGAGAACCGCAGGCTAAGGTCTGATTTCAACCTCGAACACAACATGGTCGGGGAAAGTCCGCGCATGCGCGAGGTATATCAATTCATCGGCAAAGCCGCGCCCACAAACTCAACGGTGCTGATCCGGGGAGAAAGCGGCACGGGCAAGGAATTGGTTGCGAGCGCCATTCATCTGAACAGTCCGCGGTCGCAGAATCCCTTCGTTGCGATCAATTGTGCGGCCCTGTCGGAGACGCTGCTCGAAAGCGAATTGTTTGGACATGAGAAGGGAGCTTTTACAGGAGCCATCGCTCAAAAGAAAGGAAAGCTGGAAGTTGCCAACGGCGGCACAGTCTTCCTGGATGAACTGGGAGAGCTTGCTCCCACGCTGCAGGCCAAGCTCTTGCGCGTCCTTCAGGAGCGTGAATTCGACAGGGTGGGCGGGACTCGTCCGATCAAGGTAGATATAAGGTTGATCGCAGCAACCAACAGGGATTTGGAAAAAGCGATACAAGGTGGAACGTTTCGACAGGATTTGTATTACCGCATTAACGTGCTTTCCTTAACGATGCCCGCCCTCAGGGAGCGGCGTGAAGATATTCCGCTTCTGGCGGGCTACTTTGCGCTGAGATGCAGTAAAAAGTCGGGGCGTTCAATAAAGGGAATTTCGCCGGAGGCGCGCAAATGCCTGGCCCAGTATGACTGGCCAGGCAATGTTCGCGAGCTGGAGAACGCCATGGAGCGGGCCGTTGTGCTTGGGACGACGGAGCTGATTCAACCCGAAGATCTTCCCGAGGCCCTGCTGGAAAAGGAAGCCGTGCCCGGAGTGCAAGTCACCGAGTATCATCAGGCCGTCAAGGAAGCGAAACGACAACTGGTCCTCAAAGCATTTCAGGAAGCCGGCGGAAACTATGCACAGGCCGCAAGACTTCTGGGAGTGCATCCGAATAATCTCCACCGATTGATCCGCAACCTGGACCTTAAACTGTAGCCGGCTGACCGGCGGTATTCCCCTCCTTGAAAAGTCGTATGAAACCGGAGAAATGATTAGTCATTAAACACAAAGGCACGAAGGCACAAAGAAAGGCCGCTTCAAATGATCCTCTTGATTGCGGCCTTTCTTTGTGCCTTCGTGCCTTTGTGTTTAATGACTAATCAGTTCTCCGGTTTCATCCGAGCGTGGAATTTGAGCAAGCCTTTCAAAACGAATCTGCGTGAGTTATTCAAATCGTGTGGCGGTCGTAGTTGAGCAGCCGGTAAAAACCAAATTGCCGTTCGCGTTATAAACTTCCGCGGTTCCGGCTGATTCAAATTCAGCCGCGCGTGTATTTAGATTTGCCTCATGCCGAACGATCTGCCAGCCGGTAAAGTTGCCGCTCGCATCAAAATTGAAGGACTTGAAACTAAAACGGTAGGTGTTTCGGCTTATATGGTTCCAAACACCATGTCCGGGAGTTTTTAGAGCTTGCGGTGTCCCGGAGGTCGAGTCGAGCACCGTCCCACCGGACATAAATGTCGTTGTTGATGCAAAAGTTCTGATTGCCGCGCCGGTTTGACAGTTGCGAATCGTTACCTGTACATCCCATGTGCCTTCCACTCTTCCGCCGCCGTTTTGACCCTTCCCGTTATCCTGAGCAGACACCCAGGTGGTCAGTGTCGAAATCATCAAAACTGCCAAAACCGTTCCGCCGATTATCTTCACAATGTTACTTTTCATTTTGTTTCCTCTGTTTTTGAGACTATTTCAGCCGAAATTTCTAATCGCGGCTGATACCTGTCACAATCTCTGCAAACAGCTCTGAAGATCCTTAGAACTCGGCTGAGAATTTGTGAGGATTTGTGAGAATTGATATGGGCGAGCCTCAAGCACACATCTACGAGTTCGGCAATTTTCGCGTTAGTGCCGCGAAACGTCTCTTATTAAAAGGTGAGGGTGAAACTATCCCGCTGATGCCCAAAGCCTTTGACACCTTGCTTTATCTTGTCGAACATCATGGGAAATTGATCGAAAAAGACGAATTGATGGCGGCAATTTGGGCGGATACGATTGTCGAGGAAAACAATCTCACTCAAAATATCTCGATTCTGCGGCGCGTGTTAGGCGAAAAACACGGTGACAATCGCTTTATTGCCACTGTGCCGGGACACGGATATAAATTCGTTGCCGAAGTCCGCAAGATTGATGCTGCTGAGAAGCCGGTACCCCTTGTGGCAGCCGGTTCAAATCCAGTTCTGACGGAATCCGAAACACCGAAGACCAAAGACCGCGCAACAAACCGTTTTCGGTTCGCCGCTTTAGCTGCCTTCAGCGTTTTTGCTCTTAGCTCATTTGGATTTTTTCTGTGGCGCGAAAACGCGACATTCGCCGATCTGCCGATAAAAACCATCGCCGTTCTGCCTTTTAAACCTTTGGTGGCACAAGATCGGAATGAAGCACTGGGAATGGGAATGGCTGATACTTTGATTAACAAAATCAGCAGCAGCGGAGAAATCATCGTCCGTCCGCTAAGTTCGGTGCGCCGATATGATGCGCTGGAGCAGGATTCTTTGGTTGCCGGCCGCGAACTTGGCGTTGCTTCCGTTCTCGAAGGAAACATACAAACATCGGGTGAACGGATAAGAATTTCAGCGCGGCTTATTCGCACGGGCGACGGCAAACAATTATGGACAGGACAATTCGACCAACACTTCACCGATATGTTCGCCGTGCAGGATTCGATTTCCGAACGAGTCCTTGCGGCTTTAGCCTTAAAACTCAGCCGCGATGAGCAGAAACGTTTGATGAAACGCAATACGGACAATGTCGAGGCTTACCAGCTTTATATGAGAGGAAGTTTTCACGCTTCCAAATTGATTTTGCCGGAAGCCACAAAAGGCATCGAGTATTACCGGCAAGCGATTGCGATTGATCCGAATTACGCACTTCCGTATGTCGGGCTTGCCAAAGCCTACGTGAGTTTTTCGCTGTCGGGCGATATCCCTGCAAATGAAGCGATGCCGAAAGCAAAAGCCGCGGCGTTGCGGGCAGTCGAACTTGATGAAAGGCTCGCTGAATCCCAAGTCGCGGCTGGGATGATTGCTTTCTGGTATGACTGGAACTGGAGGGAAGCCGAAAAAAGGTACCAGCGCGCTCTCGAACTAGACCCGAATAATGCGGCGGCTCATTATTTGTACGCCCATCTGAACTCGAATTTAGGGCGGCATGAGGACGCTATAACACTGGTCAAACGCGCACGCGAACTTGACCCCCTTTCGCTCATAACCAATTCGGCTGAAGGTCAATTTCTTTTCTATGCCGGACGCTCCGATGAGGCGCTTTCAAGATTGCAAAAAACGCTCGAACTCTACTCGGACTTCTGGCACACGCACTTGACTCTATCCAATGTTTATACCGAGAAGGGGATGTTTGCCGAAGCCGTCGCCGAAGCTGACTCGGCAGCGAACCTGTCCGGAGGAAATTTCCAAGCCGTAGCGACGAGGGGTTACGCTTTGGCGAAGTCAGGCAAACTGGCCGAAGCGCAAACCGTGCTCACAGAATTACAGAAATCATCAGCGACGCGCTACGTCGCGCCTTATAACTTCGCCATAATTTACAACGCGCTGGGCGAAACCCACACGGCACTCGATTATCTGGAAAAAGCCTTTGCAGAAAAGAACGTGCTGATGGTGTTTTTGAAAATTGACCCGAAATGGAATAATTTGAGAAACGACCCGCGATATAAAGCTTTGCTTTGGCGCATCGGCCTACAGCCCTGATTTCATTGCGATTCCTGTGCGCTGGGACCGCGTTGCGGGATTTCCGGCTGCGAGCACTTGCAGGAAGAAACGAAGAAGAAACCGCGAAAGCAGTACCGCCTAAAGCTTAACCGGAACCTGGGTTAGCCAGGATCGGTTAACTTAGCTGCGTATAACCAACGCTGTAGTCCCATACTTAACTGGATGTAGTAAATTCATGCCATAATGCTGCTCAGTTCCCCGCCGGCCATTAATCCGGCGGCTCGCTGGCAGTCCTCTACCGTTGGTGAAAAGCACTCAGGAGTTTCCGATGCGCAGGACCATGCAGAAACTGATCGCGCTGATGTTGGGTGGCACGCTTGCCAGCGCGGAATTTACCGCGTCACTTGCACAAACGACCGGCAGCTCTAAGCCGTGGGACGTAAAGTATGAGGCGGGAAACGCTGCCGCCGGCATCAAGCGCGGTGCCTCCATGAAGGTTTCCATTGAGCCAGCCAAAATCGTGCTCGAAGGGAAAAATGCACCAAGCATTCTGATTCCAGTGACCGAATTGGCCGACGTGACTTATGACATTACGGCGCAGAGCCGGATTCGGCAGGCGAGAAACGCAGCGGACACGGTTTTCACTGGCCCATGCGGCGACCTGAGTTTGGGTGGATGCATGGCCCTAGACCTCATTGGCCTTGGTGTGACAGCGGCAGTCCTGGCGCCCTTCAAATCCAGGAAGCACTACGTGAATGTGATCTGGAGCGACGGGAAGGAGATGCGCGAGGTCATCGTGGAACTGAAAAAGAATAAGTATCAGCCGTTCCTCGAGGAAATCCATCGTGTCACGGGAAAAATGTCGAGGGACTTGCCTGCTGCCGCGGAAAAAATACGGAAGGAATTGGACCTGGCCAAAGACCAGAAAATCGGAATTCGCATCGATCGCAAAGCCTGGGTCGGCAACACGATTCTTGATCCACGTTCCTACCAGATTGTCGTGCTTGGTCGGGAAGAAAATCAGGGCGAAATCTACTTCTTTGCCGGTGATTCCGTAAACACGAAAAAAATCGCCGCTGCCACAATGATCGAGATCGTTGCAACCCAGGGAGTCCAGACTCCCGATATCACCTATAGCGAAATCGACGGGCTGAAAACAACCATCTCCGAGATTCGAGTTTCAAGCCAAACATTAAAACTGCGAACGTTGCGGTGACATCGATCCTCTCCGGAAGGACGCCTCTGTTGTGGGCAGTTGTCGAGAAAACAATCACGGCAAGCGGCCGATCTGGTCAACAGCCAATTGGGACCCGAAAAGGAACGCTCGCATCCCTGCAGCCACGGCTGAAAGAGGCTGAACGTCCGGCAGGTTTGGCTGTACTCCTATTGTTGCTCTCTGTGCCCACGGTCTCGATAATGGAGTCCGTGCTGCCTGTTAAGGCGCGGCCGTGGAAGGCGACGAAGTTGAGCTTCACTTTCAGTTCGGTCCGGAGGGCCGCGGCGGTTTTGATCTGCGCGGCATTTTGTTCAGTTGCCTCTCGTGCGCAAAGCGCAGTCTTGGGCTATGTGATCGCCGGCCCGGCTGGTGTGTCTGGTTGGCTCGGGCCGCGGAATAGTGTGCATGTGGCGGGCGGCGGAGAGTTCGGCTTCGACGTGCTTGGTGTCGGAGGCGAACTGGGCTACTGGACCAGCGGACTCGGGATGGCGTCGGTCAATGGAAGCGTTTCCCCAACGAAGCGCGGATCCGTCCGGAAGACAATCCCTTTCTTAACAGCCGGCTATACGACAGGGTTCACCTTCGAAGGTTCGTTCAACGCCTGGAACCTTGGAGGAGGAGCGAACTACTGGATTAGCGCCCGGCGCGGCCTTCGCGTGGATTTTCGCGATCACATACGACCTGATGAACGTGGTACCGTTCATTACTGGTCCATCCGTGCGGGGCTCGCGTTTCGATAAAAGAGGAGATCGAGTTCGCCGCATCATTCGTAACGCAGGGCCACCAACGGATCCACTTTCGTCGCCCGTCGCGCCGGTATGTAGCAGGCGAGGAGAGGAACGGCGCTGAGGACGAATGCGATCACAACAAAGGTTACGGGATCGGTAGTGCTGATACCGAAAAGCAGGCTTTGCATCAGTCTGGTGAGGGCGAGCGAGGCCAGCAGGCCAATCACGACACCAGCCAGAGTCAACGTCATTCCTTCCAGGATAATCAGCTTCAGCACATTGCGCCGGTCGGCGCCAAAAGCCATGCGGATGCCGATTTCGTGCGTGCGCTGCGCGGTCGTAAAACTGATCATGCCGTACAGTCCCACGCCAGCCAATATCAGCGCCAGGACGGCGAATGATGCGAGTAACAAGAGATTAAATCGTCGCTGGTTGAGCGACCGCGCGACCAGTTGATCAATAGTTGCAACGCTGGAGAAGGCCTGCTCTCTATTGACCTCGCGGATTTTCTCTTTGACCGCAGGCAGCAAAGTGAGCGGATCGGTGGTGGTGCGCACGAAGTAGGTCATCGAGTTGGGATAGCCGATCGAGCTCGCGTGCGACACGAAAATCTCCGGCTTCGGTTCGACCTCCAGGCCGGCGGTGTGTGTGTCACCGACAACGCCGACGATCTCAGCGGTGAACACGCCGCCATACGATCGAAAAGAAACCTTTTTTCCAATCGGATCCTCTGCCGGCCAGTGTCGCACGGCCATCGTCTGGTTGATGACGGCGACCGGCACATCTTTCGTGTCAAACCTGGTGAGGAGACGGCCGCTAAGCAGAGGCACACGCAAGGCGTGAAAGTAGTCCGGCGTTACTGAAATCAGATTGGCGGTCGCGTCTCCTTCCGGCGCTACCGAGGGCCGGCCTTCAATTTTGATCGTCGTCGGCTGAGCCACCTGATTGTCGGAAAACGGCAGGGCAGAGGCTGCGCCCGCGCCTGCCACGCCGGGCATTGCGGCAAGCTTCTCCAGCGTCTGATTTAGAAATGCCGTTCGTTGCTCCGTCGTGCGTCTCGCCAGTTGAACTTCCAGCGTCAGAGCTTTGTTCGCGGCAAAGCCGGGATCGACTTCAAGCAATGCCGCAAAACTGCGCCCGAGCAACCCTGCGCCGGCGAGCAACACAAAAGCGACGGCAACCTGAGTAACTACGAGGGCGCGACGAAAGTGTTGTCGCGTGCTCCCCGCCGTTGTCGTGTGCGTGCTCTCTTTCAGCACGTCCTGCAAATTCAGCCGCGTATTCTGAAGCGCCGGTGCCAGACCGAATAGCAGCGCGGTAAGAACGGAAATGCTTAGCGCGAACAGCAGCACGCTGGAATTGAGGTTGATCTGTTCCAGGCGCGGCAGACGGTTGGCGCTGAGCGCGACGACGATGTGAATCAACCAGCTGGACAGCAGCACGCCGCCAATGCCGCCCAGGCCCGCGAGTAACAGGCTTTCGGTCATCAATTGGCGCACCATCCGGCCGCGGCTTGCCCCGAGCGTACTGCGGATTGCAAATTCCCGTTGCCTTTCTGACGCGCGCGCAAGCAGCAGGTTGGCGACGTTAGCGCAGGCAATCAAGAGGACTAATCCAACGGCGCCGAATAACACGAGCAGCGCCGGACGCACGTCTCCCAAAAGAATTTGACGCAATGGCAGGAGAACGATGCCGATACCTGCGTTGGTTTCAGGGTATTGCTCGGCGAGGCGGGCAGCGACGGCATTCATTTCCTGCTGAGCTTGCTCGCTGCTGTGGCCATGTTTTAATCGACCCACGACAAAAATGAACGTCCTGCCGCGATTCTGCATGTCGTTATCGCGGCGTGGACGCGGGGCCCACAATTCACGGCCCGGCGGATATTCAAACTCCGGCGGCATAACACCGACGACAGTCGTCGGCTGATTATTGAACGTCAGCTTCCGCCCGATCACGTTCGGATCACCGTTAAAGTGACTCTGCCACCATTTGTAGCCCACCACTACAACGGCACCGCCGCCCGGTTGATATTCCTCGGAAAGGAACGTCCGGCCCAGGAATGGTTGCGCGCCGAGCGCCTCAAAGAATCCTGGCGAGACGACCCAGGAGCGAATCGCTTCCGGTTCAACATCGCCCGTCAAGAGATGGCCCCACGGCTCGGCCATACCGAATTCTTCGAACGACTGGCTCTGCGCCTGCCAATCGAAAAAATCGGCGGGCGATGTTTCTTCGCGGTCAACGCCACGTTTGGGAGCCGTTTGCCAGACGGTGACGATGCCTTCATCGTGCCCGTAAGGCAGCGCCCGTAATAGAACGCCGTTCACGACGCTGAAGATCGCCGTGTTGGTGGCGATGCCGACGGCCAGCATCAACACCACGACAATGGTGAAACCCGGCTTCTTCCCTAGTGTGCCGACGCTGAGACGCAGGTCACGAACAAAGTTTTCCATCGTCCGTTTCCTCCGCCGATATTCATATCGGAGCGCATCCCGCGCGTCCACTTTTATCGCACGTGGGTCAAGGGATTGAGACTGGGGTTGGCAAATGCCCCATGCGAAACCGTACCGCGATCCTGTTGATTATCAGCGCACTGACCGGATACGCCACAGCTGTCGATCACCCGACCCACCACAGCCAAGGCTCACGAACGAGCTCCATGCGCACGTCGAGGCCGTAGTCCGCGGCGAGCGGCGCGGGAATCCATTCCCGTGGACACGCCTGGACGAAGAGCCGAATGGCCTCGTCGCCTACGACGTGGGCGGTTGGTTGCTGGGGGAGAGGATCCATCGCCTGCTTTCCTGTGTGCGCCTAACGCATAGTTAGCCGCTTTGGCGTGTTCGATCGCCCTCCGATGGCTTGTGAGAACCGAGGCCGGTTCATTTCGATTTCGACGACCGCACCTGCGTCCATGCACGATAGTTCTTCGGCACGTCCAACGATTTCAGCTTCTCCCATGCCTTCATCGCCTGTTCGCGCGTCGCACCCTTCTCAGCAGCCAGAAAGTCACTCATGAAATTGATGTACCTTCCGTGCGGAATTTGCGCGAAGGGCTGCTTGGTCTGGTTGAGTCGAACATATTCTTCGACCAGGTCTCGATAGGTCAGTTTCACGCCATTGACGAGCTGCTCCTCTCGCCAGCGATTGAAACGGTAACGAACGCCGGATTTTCGCTTCAGACCCGGAACGCACTTCTGTGCCTCGCGCTCCAGAAACGACTTGGTCTCCTCATCGTTTGTATAACGCACCACTTCGAGTTCGAGGCTCAGACCTCGTTCCACGTCTTTGATACCTGAGGTCGATAGGTTCTTCTTGGTGGGATTCTTGGCCTTGCCTGTCACCAGGAAGGACCCGATTGCTCTCTCGAGCTCATCCTTCCGCAGTTTACTCGCCGATGGGATCCCGATCGCCTCTCCGAAGTCCTTCAACTGGGTCGCGTACCAATACCCATTCTCGAACTGACTCAAAGTCATCGATGCCGATAACTTCATTCTCCGATTCACAAGGACCTCCACTGGAGAAGGAACATGATCCCTGAACAGTACTCCGAGAGCGCGGACTGCGAAATAGTACGCCCAACGCCGAAGCGACGACGACCGTCTGCCGGGCTAACGGCCTGCCGCTCAGCCGCCGCGCTTTTCAGCGGTCGGCTGCAGCGGCTTGTTGGGCCGCTTTTGGTTGAGCGCTACTCGAATGGCTGCTCCAGAACCCAGGATAGTTTCGCGGAGAATTCCAGTTGCGCAATACTGTCTGACCGAAACGATTTCGGCACGAGGCCCAATTGTCTTGTGAAACCCATCGAAAAAGTCTCGGAAATGGGTTGAAACTCAATTGGCCCACCAGTCGGCCCGCCAGTGTGAGCTTCAGGTCCGTTAACAATCCTCCCGACGAAATGGAACCACCCACCGTAAAAATGCAGCCCTGGTTCAACCTCTCCGCAATGGTAGATCTCCGACTCTCGGTCCGCGGGCACACCCAAGCGTTCGAGCAATTCCAAAAATTCTGCTGGATACGCAGAGTGACGAACGGCCACAAAGTTTTTGCAAGGGTGACACGCGCATGCTTCCGGAGAACCTGAGGAGCGGCTGAGTTGGACCTGAGTCGTCTCATCGGCATCGACTTCAATTTCCCAGTCTCGGAATCGGAACTTGGTCATAGTTTTGTCAGGCGGCCCAACGGCCTGCGGCTAAGCGGCCGCGCTTCTCAGCGGCCCGCTTCAGCCGCTTGTTATGCGGCGCTACTCGGCTCCGGGCAGTTTTGCAATCCATACTACATCTGGATTCGAATACTGCAATTCAGGAAGATTGAGTTCCCGACAAACGAGAGAACGAAACTCTTCGAGATGCTTCGGTCCGAAAACACCTGGTTTTTGGGTATCCGGATTGTGAAGGCCTGTAGCTTTCACAAACGCACCCACCGCTTTATTTGGATTCTCGCAATATATGATCATCTTGTTCATTGCATCCCACGCGAGTGAAAGGTCCCAAGCATGGGGCCTGACCGCTGGACGCTTGTCAAACTCACTGTTCGCGTAAACGTGGTCGATTACCTGTAACGCCGAATGAAGAGCCATCCTGCGATGTTGGAGGATTTCTTGTCTGCGCGCCGCTCGAGCGTCCCGATACCGGAAGACGATTTGAATTATCGTCGTGGTTGCGAGCGAAACGATCGCAACACTCGCAGTAATCCAGGCCGCGATTATCTGAGTTTCCATGTCGATTCATTCCCGGGTAATGCCACATACGCATAACGGATTTAGCGCTCAGCCGCGAGCGGCGCGGGAATCACCTTCGGCTAAACGCAAACGTGACGCGCCGCTTCGTCGGCTGCAGCGCCGCGTTAGGCGGTTTCGTCGGTTCAGGCGAAGATGAGACGACGACCTTTGGGTTCCGGAATTGGATCACCGAATTCTTTGGCGGTCTCTACCCAAAGCTGGATGGCTTCCTGTGCGCTTGCCAATGTCGCCTCCTGTGTGGCGCCGTGCGCAGCGCACCCTGGAAGCTCAGGCACTTCAGATACAAAGGCCTGGTCCTCGTTGCTCCAATAGATAATGATTTCGTACTTGTTCATTCAGCCTCACCAAACTTGTATTTCAGAAGGACAGCGCGAACTTGCTTCACCTGGTAAGGCTTCGCATTGTTTCCGTTGCCTGAAGGTTGACCTTCTCCTCCACACCTGCCTTCCGAAATATATGGTGACTGCCCTTTACCCGCTTTTGGAAACCGAGGCTTTCCAGCAATGTGCAGAGATCATCGAACCGAATTGAAGCATCGGATGTCCCGCTGAGAACACGTTGAAGGATCTCGGGTGCAGCCACGGAAACATTGTACTCGGGGTGCCAGGCTTTTTGCGTATCCGCCTAACGGATTGGCGATAAGCCGCGCCGGGACACGGTTCACCCGGCGCCGGCTTCATCGCCTGTTAGACCACTGTCGCATCGTCTAGCGAAGTTCTGGCACGGCACCGAGTTGTTGCAAGAAGCTCAAGGCATCGAACTCCACCCATTCCTCCGCGATTTTGCCATCGACGAAGCGACTGATAACGACCGCCGTGAACTTTATTGTCTTCCCCGTCGGGGCTGCGCCCATGACTTCGCCGGTGTGCCGGCCGCTGCCAGACAAACGCGTGACGACCTTGTCGCCTTCGGCGATCTGGTCCACGACTTCCTCTCGAAAGTCTGAGATCGCACCGGTGAAGCCGGTAAACATCGCCTTGAAAGCGGCCGGCCCCTTCAAATCACCGAGCAGGGGGATTCCGTGGTACACGTAATCGTCGGTATAGAGCCCATCTAGCACCGACGGATTGGTTGGCGCTTGTTCTCGCAACATTCTGATCGTCTTCTTGTTCTGGTCAGCCATCGGTCTCATGTCTCCAGTTGGTGAAACAACCGCAATAGCGTCTTCCGCACACCCCGGTATCGATCAGCGGTCTAACGACCTGCCGCTCAGCCGCCGCGCTTCTCAGCGCCCGGCTGCAGCGGCTTGTTGTGCCGCCCTCTGACGACGGTTCACACTCGACAAGGCGATAAGCCCAAGCGCGATGGACGCGAGGCCGAGCAGGCCCTCCCAATAGAGCATGCCCCCGGCGCCCCAGCGATCATGCGCCCATCCGTCTGATGCTGTCATGTACACGACCGGAAGATTGCCGAGCGAGCCAACGATAGCGTACTTGGCGGATGCTGCTCCCGTGCCGATCGCATTAAAAATGATCGCGGTATACGCGCTATACGCGAACCCCGTCGCCAGGGCGTAACCAAGGACACCCATCGAATAGATCTGAGGCGTTCGCGGCAGCTCCGCGAGCACGATTGCGATTACGGCAATGACGGCCCCGCCACCAAAAAAGACCCAGAATCGCCCAAGCCGGTCGCAAAGCCACCCTCCCAGGACACATCCTCCTGCGCTGAATACACCGGAGAGAACGCCTGTAACGAGGGCAACCATACCCGGTGTCGCACGCCAGTCGGGCGCTACGGCCGACCAGAGTTGAACTGCCGCGCCTGCGCCAATAGGAGACGAAACCAGAGCCATCACGAGCAACGCATTTGGTGACTTGATCATCTCCATGAACTCGCCGCCGAACACTCGCCATCGCTCACCAATTCGAGATCCTGCCGCTGGGCGCACATTCGGAACAAAGTGAAGAGCGACTGTGCACAGCAACATGACGGTGGCGAGTACAGCTCCAGCGGTCGCGCTACCTGAGTGCGTCGCGAGCCAGACACCGGCTCCGCCACCAATGCCCAGTCCACTCAGGCCGCCGGCCTGATACCATCCAGACGCCCTACCCTTCTTCTCCTCCGCGACCGTGTGCGCGATCATTCCGGCGATGGGGAGAATGATGACTGTGGCGGCAACCTGCGACACAAACACAAAGCCCGTTAGGAGTACGCCAGGAACAGGAGGAACGAGAGCCACGAGCAGGAGTGTTACGGAAGCTCCGGCGATCCCCATCGTGCACCATGAGTGGGTGGACAATGACAGATCCACCAACGGCGCCCACAGAAAGCGCCAGACCATCGACGAACTGCCGATCGCGACGATGGCGGCTGTCGTCGCCACAGGGATCCCCGCCTGTGTGAAGATGAAGGGCAGTGTAACGCTCATAAACCCGCCACTCATTCCGTTCGGTAACATCAGAAAGTAGTAAACGAGGGGCGATGAGTAACGTTGGTTCAGCATCCTCTCTCCCAGCGTCGGTTCAAAGCGCCGCTGTCAAAGCGAATGAGCATGGCGGCATAACGACTCCACGTTCAGCCGCAAGCCGCGCGAGCAAACTGTTCAAGAGTCGGCCTCACCTCGCGCGCGGGTTGGCGGCTGCAACGTGCTGTTAGACGGCTTACTTGGAGCCCGCCACGCTTGAGTCAAGTTTCATTGACGCTCCCACACGTACTTTGTTGCTTTAGGACTCTTGGACTCTTAATCCCGCTCGGTGGCCTCGGCAGCCTTCAGTAGCTTTACGATCTCGGCGATCTCGCGATGGACTGTGCGACATGCAACATCAAGCGCAGTTGAGCCATCGCGGTGTCGAGCATGAAGGTCGATGCCAGCAGCCAGAAGCATCCGCACGACTTCGGTGTGCCCATTGGCTATTGCCTTGAACAATGCCGTTCTGCCATCGCTATCGCGGACGTTGACCTCTGCCCCGTGTGCAAGGAGAAGTTGAACGATATCCGCGTGTCCAAACCACGCTGCAGTGAACAATGCGCTTAGGCTAAACCGGTTTCGTGCATTTACATTTGCGCCGCAGGACACGAGACATTCTGCCACTGAGAAATCACCTTTCAAAGCGGCCTCCTTCAGCATGGTGTTGCGCTCATAGCCATCGCCAACTACCGCATTGACGTCCGCGCCATTTGCAACCAGCATTTTGATTTCTTCGACATTCCCTTTAGCCGCCGCTTTCACGAGCAGGTCGGTGTTGGCCTGATTTGCCATACGTCGGGTGATAGGGGGAGCTTCGCCTTTCAACATTTTGACAATCCAATGATGACCGTGCCGCTCAGCGTCTGACATGGCGGTACGACCTTGGTCGTCGACGGCATTGATGTCTGCGCCGACGGCCAAGAGGTTTGCCACGATTCCGTCGTCGCCGATGCAGGCGGCTTCCATAAGCGGGGTCCGCCCGTTGACGTCCTTCTGCCTCACATCGGCACCATGTTTTATCAATTGGTTGAAAGCATGCCACTGTTTTTGCAGAAGGGCGTGAGTTACCGCCGGTATCCCGTTGTATAGGCAGTTCGTATTCGCCTTGTTCTTTATGAGGTCCCCTACCACCTGTTCTGTAGTGTTGATCCTTTGACCGCCGAGAAGCGCCGTGATCAGGGCATTCGCTCCGTCCGAACGAGTAATCTCGCAGTTGGCGGCATTGCGAAGAAGTTCCTGCACGACAAAGGAGTGTCCTCCTGCTGTTGCCACCATCAGTGGGGTTTCACCGCTTGCTGCGGCGGCATCGACCCGTGCTCCTCGGGCGAGAAGGTGTTCGACCACCGCGGTATGCCCTAAAAAAGCTGCATTATGTAGCGGCGTTATACCACGCGCATCCGCCACGTTCGGTTCCGCGCCGTGTTTCAGAAGCAGCACTGCTGCCTCTGTGTGGCCTTTTATGGTAGCGAGATAGAGAGCGGACAGCCCATCGCAGTTTAGAGTGTTCACGGCGACGCCTTTTGCCAACAGGAGGCTGACCAACTTTTCATGCCCACCCGATGCGGCGCCCATTAGGGCGGTCATCCCATTCTGGTTCCCGGCGTTGACTTGCGACCCTTTATTTAGCAGGCCGACAACCTTCGACTCATCACCGTCGTACGCTGCCTGAAACAATTCGTTTGCCGCTGAGGTGTGATCTGCGGAACTGGGCTTACGGAGGCCAAGTATCGTTCGCAACAGTTTCACGATGGTTCCCCCAGAGAGTCCCCTTGCATCAGTCGGTCCTCACAAAATAAGATTCTTTCATCTGTCTTGACTGAAAGTCATAACCACAGTCGCATCGTACTGCGGTTGATGGGCTTATCAATCGACCAATGTCGCAACCACAAGAAGGGAAATCTTTTCGTCCGTCTAACTCGTATTCACCCGCTACGTCCGCTGAAGAATGCTAGCGGCCGCGCGCTAAATAAACCGGCACGGTGTTCCTTTTCGAAACGAAGCCATGCGTTTAGGCGATCAAGAGTTTATCTGTCAGCGGTGGTGCGTAAAAGAAAAAACAAAGGCTGCGCGGATAGGTAAGCTAAATCTCCATGCTCCGACTGCCTCAAAAGGAATCCCTGCGGGTCGGCGCTCGATAACACTGTTCAGGCGAACGGTGCCGCGACGGGATAAACGGAGGCCGTCACAGTTTTCGAATTCCAGCAGCGCATCGTGGAAGCCGGCAAAGACTGCGCGGATTTGCGGACTAAACCGTTTTAAAGAAGGTCCGCGGGGCTGTGGATGCCAAGTCCGCCACGGTTGAGTACGTGGCAATAAATCATCGTCGTTGAGACATCCTTGTGCCCCCAGCAGTTCCTGAACCGTCCGAATATCGTAGCCCCTTTCGAGCCAATCGGTCGCAAACGAGTGCATCAAGCTGTGAGGGGTCGCAGGTTTGGAAACACCGCTCCGCCGGACGGCACGCTTGAAAAGGCGTTGAAACGCCGACTCATGCAGATGGTACCGACGCTCAATTCCAGTTTCAGCTTCAAAGATATCGGCGCGATGCCGGAAACACCCACTGCCATGCCCGTTCACAGTCCGTATTCGGATACTTCCGGACCAGCGCATCCGGCAAAACCACTCTCCCGGCGCCTTCACGCAAATCTCTTTCATGGACCCGCTGAACGGCATTGAGGTGCCGCCGCAGTTCTTCTTGAATCGATTGCGGCAATACCGTCCGGCGATCCCGTCCGCCCTTTCCGTCCCGCACCAGAATCTCGCCTCGTCCGAAATCGAGATCTTTGACCCGCAGCGTCAGTGCTTCATTGAGCCGCAGGGCGGATCCATACAACAGCTTCGCCATCAGCGCGGCCGTTCCCCGTATCTCAGACACGATGCGCTTTACTTCCTCTCGCGTCAGAAAAAACGGGCAGTCTTTCAGGCCTCTTGGCACGAATCGCAGCTTCCACCCAATCCAGCTTCTCACCCAAAACCGGACCGTAGAGAAATAGCAAGGCGCAGAGGGCTTGATTCTGCGTTTCTGTCCGGATTCAACGATTCTCCCGCGGCTTTGACGATTTCACGATTGGATTTGAGGAAAGTGCGGAAGAATTTGGTTTTTATTCGGTGAAAGGCGGCGATTTAGCGGCGTCTCTCACGGCTCGACGCCAGGTTACTATGCGCGCAGAGCGACGAGCATATTGTCGATGTAATCGTCGCGATCGGCGATCACGATCATGAGGGACCACGGCCGCAGTTGCGACAGTGTCTTCGACATGGCGGCTTCCGGCGCGGATGTGACGCCAACAACGAGCCCGGTCGTCATCACGCGTCTCTGACTGCAGGCCTTGCCGATGATCGCCGCCGCGTGCGCACGCCCACCGGGCGTGGCTATCATGACGACGAGATCCGCCTCATCGACCTCGTCGGTGAGGTTCCGTGGCCGGCCGTCAAGGTCGCTCAACCATCCCATTGTGGAAAACTCGCTGTTGACCGGGGGCACTGCGGAAAGGGCCGCTGCGGTTAAAAACGTGGTGTGCTCCCAATCACCTCTCGCCAGGCCCCTGACGACACTTTCACTCGACGTATCGAGCGCAATGACCTTGATCTTTCGGGAGTAGGAACTGGCCGCCTGAATGCGGAATCGCGCTTCCGCCGCTGAGTTCATGCGCGCTGATTCGCTAAGCATCGTCGCCGGACTCAGACAGACACCGGCGCCACTGCGGGGCGGGCGATCAACGCCTCGCCGGCGCCTATCTTGAACGGCTGATCCGGCGGCAGGATGATGGACACCGAACGCACTCTCTGGTGCGCCGGATCGACGCCGGGCGGCGCCACGCCTTTGTCGGTGAGAGCCTTCACGGCAAGGATCAAGCGGCCACGCGCCATGATAATGCCGTTGTCGGTCGATACCAGCCTCTCCCTGGTGCGATCGACAATTGGCCCCATGCTTTCTTGAACCGCAGCATCCTGCATGGCGAAACCCAGAACGCCGCTGAAGGTTCTGCCGGTCTTCTGGGCGTCGCGATCGATCAGGTAGTCATTGTCTTTGTTGGCGAATGGCCGATAGCTACCGGGCTCGCATTTGACGTGGACTCCTTTGCCGGCTCGCACCGCCGCCACTTCGACGCTGCTCAATGGACGCGTGGGGTGATACTCGTAGCTCCACGTCCAGCAATGTTCATCGTCAATCGGGACCCAGAAATGCCCGTGTAAGGAGTGGTCTCCTCGCGGCGGGATCATCGTGAAATTCGGCATGACCCACTGCGTGATCCGCCAGTAGTAGTTGCCGTTCTCCGCATTGCGGCGCGCGCCGATATAGAGACCGCCCGGACTTTCGACAACCTCGAACACCGGTCGCAGGTCGTCAAGGTTGTACTGGTTGCCCCTGGACCCCTTGAAAAGCGGGTCGGTGTTGATGTCACCGCGGTGCAGGAACGAGACGTGGCTGGAATCGATGCCACCCTCCAGCGCCTGCAGCCAGTTGCATTCCTGGAGGCGCTTGGTTGTGATGGAGTGCTCCGGCGGCACCGTAGCAAATTCAAATTCCGGCCGAGGCGGCCGCTTTTCCGGCGGTCCCATGTGTGTCCACAAAATGCCACCGAGCTCGATCAACGGATACGATTTCAGCTGGACCGTCTTGGGGTATGGCGACCCATCCGGCTCGGACGGAACCTCGACGCACTGTCCGGTGACGTCGTACTTCCAGCCGTGATAGGAGCAGCGCAGCCCGCAGCCCTCGTTGCGGCCGAACCAGAGCGAGACACCGCGGTGGGCGCAGAACTCGTCGATCAGGCCGTAACGGCCATCCGTATCCCGGAACGCCAGCATGCGCTCCGAAAGAAGCTTTACCCTCACCGGGGGGCAGTCGTTCTCCGGCAGCTCCTCGGCCAGCAAGGCTGGAATCCAGTAGCTGCGGAACATCTGGCCCATGGGCGTGCCGGGGCCGGTTTGTGTCAGCAGATCGTTGTGTTCTTTTTTGAGCACGTCATCAAACTCCGCGACCAGCATACATCCTGGGCTTTGTCCGCGCCAAGATCGGCTTTGTCCGCCAGAAAAATGGGGTCGTAGCCCTATTTTTGTGTCTTTGTGCCTTTGTGGTCTAAACACAAAGGCACAAAGGCACAAAGGCACAAAAATAGGGCTACGACCCCATTTTTCATGCACGCCGCTACAGTTTCCACGGCATGAGAGAAGCGTGAATCACGTCCGGCACACCGTCGCCGCCGACGGACTTGATCGCAAGGTCCACGTCCCTCAGGCCGAATGTATGCGTGGTGATCCTATCCAGCGGGAAGCGTTTTGATGCGAGTTGCTCGAGGGCAAGTTCGCACGCCTTGTAGCTATGGCCGCGTGCGCTCTTGATCGTGATGAATTTCACGGTCACCTTACCCAATGGAAAATCGGGGAATTCCGCCATTTCACCCTGAATCACGATTGTTCCGGCCTTGCGTTTAAGGGCGTCTACTCCCAGAAGGATCGGCATCGTTCCTGCCCCCGCCGCACAGTCCAACACGACGTCTACGCCGTGTCCGCCGGTGATCTCCATAATGCGGGCAAGCGGATCTTGTTTCTGCACGTCGATGACGTGGTCGGCGCCGAGAGCCTTTGCGACTTCAAGACGCGCCGTGTCCCTGGACGTGCCCGTGACGATGATCAGAGAAGCGCCCGCCTGCTTGCAGATCACTGTTTGTGAAAGGCCTTGTTGGCCGGGGCCCTGAATCAGCACTGTGGAGTCATAGCCGACACCGCCGTCGAAGAGCGACCATTCGACTCCGTTCGCCATAGGAGTCACCAGGCCCGCCAGTTCCGGTGTTACGCTTTTCGGCACGTGATGTACGACAGCATTCCATGGAAGGTACACATATTCGGCAAAGCCACCCCACAAGTGGGGCGCCTTCTCGGCCGATGTGTAGCCGTAGCGAATGGCATCCGGGTTATGGCGCCAGTCGGTGTTTTCACAGTGACGGTACTGGCCGATATGACACCACTCGCACTTGCCGCACATGACGTAATGCTCCACAAAGACAAGGTCGCCTTCCTTAAAACCCTTGCGGCGTTCGAACTCCCTGCCGGCTTTTGCGATAATGCCGATGTTCTCATGACCCATGATCACCGGGGCATTCGAAGGCGGCGTTTTGTACATCTTCACGTCGGTGCCGCAAATTCCGGCGACCTCCATCTTCAACAAGGCGCTGTCCTCCGGAATCTGGGGCATCGCAAATTCACGGATCTCGGTCTTGCCCGGACCGACTCGCACGGCTGCCAGAACCTTTTCCATCGAGTGGTTTCCTCCGACCCGTGCAAGAATACATCACGAACGAGAACATGGAAAAGGTAACCATTCCGGGGCTTCAGCAGATGAAGCGCGACGGGCGAAAGATCGTGGGTGTGGTCGCATGGGATTTCAGATTGCGCAAATTGCCGATCGCGCGGGCGTTGACGTCGTTTCTGTGGGGGACTCGGTCGGCGTCAATCTTTGGGGTCACACGAGTCCTTTTGAAATCACGCTGGAGGAAATGATCGTCGTCTGCAGGGCCGTCCGCCGTGGGACAAAGCGAGCCATCGTGAGTTGTGATTTCCCGGGTCCGCTCCAGGGAGATGTTGAAAGCGCAGTGCAGGCGGCCGCCCGGCTCGTCAAGGAAGGGGGTGCGGACATGGTGAAGATCGACGGCGCGGCGGACTTTCCCGAGGCGGTGACCTCCATTGTGCGCGCCGGCATTCCTGTATTTGGTCAACTTGGAATGGCGTCAGCGACTGCGCAGATGACGGAAAAGTTCGTAACGGACGCCATACGCCTGGAAGCTGCAGGCGCTTCGCTGCTCGATTTTTTTCACTCCGGACCGGTCGCAGGTCCCGCTGTTGTGAGTGCTGTCTCGATTCCGGTCCTTGGAGGAATGGGTGGCGGCCCATGGCTGGACGGCCGGCTCCGGATGGCACACGCGGCGATAGGTTACGCTGCAAGCGCCCTGGACTCGACGACCGAGAGCTACGCGAACGTCGCACGGGTCACCCTGGACGCTCTCACGGCCTACGCCAACGACGTGCGTGCCGGACGTCAAATCAAAGGCGGTGTTCCGGTCAAACCTCAAACCTGATCAGGGAAACACCTTGGCTACTGCAGTCATAGACGGCATCACGACACGTTACGAAGTGGTAGGCTCAGGACCGCCGCTTCTGATGTATTCGCCTGCAGGATTCGACGCAACCCTGGAGAAGTGGACGACGCAGGGCATCTACGCAAAGATCAAGGTGCTCGACCACCTGTCAAAAGAATATAGCTGCATCATTTTCGACCGGCGTGAGTGCGGCCAGTCCGGCGGCCGCGTCGAGCCTCTCACCTGGAATCACTATGTGACGCAAGGCAGAGGACTGCTGGACCACCTGAATATCCGGCGCGCGCACCTCATGGGCGGTTGCATGGGATGCTGCCCTGTTCTCGCTTTTGGTGTCGCGTATCCGGAAATCACATCAAGCATGATTCTGTTCTGGCCGGTTGGCGGCGCAAAGTATCGCATCGCCGGCCGTCAACGCTTCGCGGAGCATTTGACGTTCGTTCAGCAGCACGGCCTGGAGCAGGTTGCCGCTCTCGTGAAGATGGAAGGCAAGACGTTTGGCGCCGATCCCAGGGGCGGACCCTGGGCGACAGTTCTCAAGAACGATGCCGCATTCGCGGAGTCGTTTGCGCGGCAAGACGCAGCGAAGTACAGCGTCATTGTTGCCGAAATGAGCCGTGCGCTTTTCGATCGGGATACCGCGCCGGGCGCTGAGCCGGAAGATCTGTTCCAACTCGATGTCCCCGCGCTCATCGTTCCCGGCCGTGATGCGTCGCATGCGACATCGGCGGCGAGGTACCTGGAAGAGTGTTTGCCGAAGGCCGAATACTGGGATGCGCCCGTCACGAATCAAACGGAAGAGACTGCGAACCCGCGACTCCTCGAGTTCCTGGACAGGGTCACCCGGCAAGGTCGAGGGTCCCCTTAGCAAGGCATGCGAACTTCTTGACATGGTGAGGAGCAGCCGACATATTCTCCCGCCAGGAGAAACAAAAATGAAAAATTCGTGGACAGTCGTTTTTCTAGTCACGATTGGTCTTCTCATCGTTTCAATACCGGCCTCCGCCCACCACGGAACCGCGGTTTCGTACGATCTCTCGAAACTCGTCTCGGTGAAGGGAGTGGTCGTCAAGTACGCCTGGTCTAATCCTCATTCGCAACTTTACTTCGATGTTACCGACGACAAAGGCAACGTCGAGCACTGGTCGGCGGAAATGAATGCGCCCGGCAACCTGGAGCGGGCCGGATTCAGCCGGAGATCCATGTTCGACTTCTTCAAGCCCGGAGGAGACGTCACTGTTTACGGCTTTCGCTCGAAAGCGGGCGCGCCCGTTGTTGTCTTTTCGAAGGCAGTCCTCGCCGATGGCCGGGAATTCAAGAGCCAGGGCGGACCCGGACAGATAGATTAAGGAGTTCACATGCGAAATTCGTCGGCGCGCGTGATGATTGGCCTTGCGGTGGTGCTGCTCTTCTCGGCGTCTGCCTTTGCACAACGAGGTCAGCGGGGAGGGCGCGGCCAGGCGCCGGCTGTGAGTGTTCCCCACGACCCGCACGACCTGGCCGGAATTTGGATCAGTCGCGGTCAGAGCCTGAGCAGTCAGCCGCCGCCGATGACGCCATGGGGCCAGGAACAGTTCAATGCCCACAAACCTTCATACGGACCGAGGGCTGTCGTCCCGGCTAAGGGAAACGATCCCACCGGAAAGTGCGACCCATTGGGCTACCCGCGCATCCTGTTTTTCGGAAGACCCGTCGAGATCATTCAGCTCCCTAATCGAATTCTCGAATTATTCGAGTGGGGGCGCGTGTTGCGCGAAATCTGGACGGACGGTCGGGAACTTCCGAAGGACCCGGATCCGAAATGGCTCGGGATTGCGGTCGGCAAATGGGAAGGTGAGACGTTCGTCGTAAACTCGGTTGGTTTCGATGAAAGAGCCTGGATCGACCACTTCGGCAATCCACATAGCGAAGAAATGCTCCTCGAAGAACGCTACCACCGCCTCGACCGTGACACGCTGGAAATCACTCTGACTATTGACGACCCGAAGACGTACACGAAACCCTGGGTCAGCGATAAGCAAATTTTGAAATTGCAACCCAATGAGAGCATTCGTGAGGAGTTTTGTGTTCCCTCCGAGGAGGAGTCTTTCAACCAGGGCGTGAGAAATCCCGCCGGCGGCGTTTCCAACAAGTAGACGGACGTCGCGATATTTTCGGCTATCGGCCGACAGATCATGGTTGAGATCTATATGTTTGAAGCGCAAATCACCAAGGCCTGGGTCAGCGGCAGCAGCCCTGTCGCATTCCAGAAATTGAACATGAATAACGCGATCAGATCCGCATGCCTCGCATTGTCCGGATCCTTCTGCGCATAGCGCGTCTTCACCAGCTCACGGCAGACCTTGAATAAGAATTTTGCCGTCGATCGGCGGTTTGCGCAGTTGGACGCGCAATTGAGCTTCGACGGAGATGGCCTCGAGAAGCGGGTCCGATAAAAGGACTTCCTGGCCCCTCAATTGAAGTAACCCTCGTGACAAACCGAAATGAACTCCGGATGGATGCATATTCCTGCCCTCCTTCAGGACGCACCCCGATTCGTGAGTTACAGAATCGGGTGGTGGGCTACTTTGAAAGATCCTTTCCTGGATGAACGCGGGCTGAAGCCCGCGACTACATTTGGGATCAACGTTCGGCCTGAATGTAGTCGCGGGCTTTAGCCCGCGTTCGTCCAAAGTAGCCCACGACCCAAAATTCGGGGTGCGTCTGAGACTTCCCCGCCTACATGCAAATGCGCGTGACCGAGTCGCTCCAGTCCGAATAACCGGAATCGGCCAGGGAACGGACCTGAAAAGCATACGTCATCCCCGGCGTGAGACCGGTTACCAATGCGGGAGGGCGCGTCTTACTGACGGGTTGAGTCGTCCACCCGCCCGGCGCTCCACCGGCACCCATCGCTGCCCAGCGTAATTCATAACTGAACGCGCCGGTAACGGCGGCAATTGTGACACGGACCTGCCCAGTGTTGTCGCCGTGCGTGATCTTACGGATGAACTGCGACAACGGCTGGTTGGTGGTTTTCAACGCCGATACGGTCACGAAGCCACTCTTCAGGAATATCGTCATATCATCCTTACAAGCGGCCTCGACGTAGTGGCCGAGATGACGCAACATCCGGATCACCACTTGCGCCTGATGGTTCCGTTCGGCAATTGATTTCTTGCCCCCATCCAGCGCTGCCGTGATTTTCGACGCGAGGGATTCGATCTCTCCCTTGAACGTCGCCAAATCGATGGTTGGCGCCGGAAAGTCCGTTGAATTCTCCTTGATTCCCGCATAGACGGCGTTCGCACGCGTCAGGACTTCGGTGGGCGCCGCTTTCCAGAGACCAAGTTTAGGTTTGATCGGCTTTTTGTTCATTGTTGACATAGATCCTCACTTTGTATTTGCGGGATACATCCCGCGGTTAAATGGTTAACGGTTTATCCGGCGTGTGAACAACCACGCCGGACTTCTTGCCAAGCGAACGCGCCATATAAGGCACGGCTGGCGCCATTCACTGTTTTGTTGCGGCGGTTGAGGAAAGTGAAGGACTTGCGAGTTGGAAGGCAGTGGTGTGGAAGAAAGGCGACCTGGATGTTTCAAGGTTTTCCTTGAAACGTCTCAAGATTTTTCTTGAAGAAAGGGGTTGATCGCGGGTTCGTCGTGCTTCGAAAGGGAAGCGGTCCGGCTCCCGCACTTCCTGGTCGGGATCTGCGGGAAGCGGTCCGGCTCCCGCACTTCCTGGTCGGGATCTGCGGGAAGCGGTCCGGCTCCCGCACTTCCTGGTCAGGATCTGCGGGAAGCGGTCCGGCTCCCGCACTTCCTGGTCAGGATCTGCGGGAAGCGGTCCGGCTCCCGCACTTCCTGGT
>Ga0137397_10000237_pt1 | contig 37517 bp, 51 predicted proteins | sample czorhiz116metaG_FD_106658 | JGI IMG/M metagenome (GOLD analysis project Ga0137397, IMG submission 106658) | Vadose zone soil microbial communities from Angelo Coast Range Reserve, California, USA - czorhiz1.16 metaG | ecosystem: Environmental > Terrestrial > Soil > Vadose zone | place: USA... | reverse complement strand
AGCGGACCGGTCCTGTCCAGCAAGGTAGGTCGAGGGTATCGGTGAGATCACGGCCGGGTACCGTTACTATAGTAGGACCCGTGGTCGATTGAATGTTCATCCTTTATCATATTTAGGGAGGCGGTACCACCACAGCAGGACACGGCAACGAACAGGCCATTACTGCGCCCGGTCATGGGTCCTGTGTCATGGCACAGTCAGCCACGGCCATGGTCGACGGAAGCCCGCCAGACAATCTAGATCATCGTGCTCGGAATAACATGGAGGATGGAGTCGAGTGTCCTAATCTCGCACCGAGTCCACGCCGCCGTTCCGACCCCCCATCGAGCTTGCTGCGAGCCGCCGCCCAGCCCAGGCTATTTATTCCACGGCGGTCGCGGGGATCTCTTTTTGGGAACTTGGGAAGAAAGAATGGAATCCTCGCTCTGGAAGGCAAGAATAATAACGACACTCGAGGGTGGACCCCTGGCCATCGAAGATTTTTCTTTCTTCCTTTCTTCCTGCTTCTTACGGCCTCCTCACCTTTGGTCACTCGGCTCGACTCGACTCGACCCCCACGAACCCACGACCCACGACCGAAAGAGAGGCGTCCAGTCCCGGTCTCGGTTCCAGATTTCTATAACCCTCGGTGGCAATTTTGAACTGCCAATGCGTAGGTGAAAAAGCAAAAGCAGGCCACCCTCTCGCCGCACTTTGTCCTCACCCCACGGTGTCCGAAACTTCGGCTTCACCGGCGTTACGACTCGGGACCAATTCCTCCCCCTCCCTATTCCCTTGCTCTTTGCGAATCTCTGATTGCGATCGGTTGGGTGGGTGGGCGCTTGGTTGGATTTTCTCGACGCACGGACATGAGTCCAATTGGACCATTTTTGTGCGATCTGTTTGTCATTCCCTTTCGCGCCCGTCCTTGGGAAAAACGAAAAACGAAATGCTCTATTGTTCTTTGCCTCAAGGTTTTCCTGAGGCTCCCCTACCCTCCTACATCAATGCAGCACACAAGGACGCCCCCTAGTTTAAAACGCCCATCTCCACAACACCTTTTAATATGGGCGGAGCATGCACCCGACTCACAGTTGATTGATGATCGCTTGCCGGCGGTCTTCTCCTCGCAAGTCCCCATACCATACTGGAACATAACGTGGGAGGATCGACATGACAAGGAGAGCGCTGGCCAAGAAAACCCATTCGAGTCCCGCTCTGCGCGCGACCGTCCATGCGCACTGCATGCCCTCCCCTCCGCGCGCGGCATCCACGACGCTGCGTGGTACATGCCAGGTAGCATGTACGCTGGTCAATAGCCCCCTTCCTATCATTTTCGGTGACCTCTCTCTGCTGGAGAGGAGGGAGACACCGATCTTCCTCTGCGGAAGGTGCCCTCGGATCCATTCACAGTCCCCCGGGCCCGCGGTCCTTCTGTACCCACAGCGCCATTGTGCGCTCCACCATGTATAGTGAGTGGGCGCCCGTTTCCCCCTCACCTTTCCCCTCCTTCCGATTCCGAGTCAGCGACTCCTGGGACCCAGATAAGATGAGCATCTTTTCCACTGAGAAGAGGGCGTTGGCGGGATCGCCGGTTTTGAAAGCTACGGATGCGCGCGTTGAGGTACGCCAGTGATCAGAGCAACGACAGATTTATACCATCACCAAACAGCTATAATATTCAGTTGTGCGTTTTCCCCTTCGGCTCACGGTCTCTCTCTAGATGGGGCATGTGCTTCTGTAGTCGTAAAAGCACTCGCGCACGGACGCACATCAGACCACCGGCAGTTCGACTGGCTCTCTGAATGGCAATATCGAAGTCACTACTACCATCATAGCCTTTTTTTTTGGATTGAAAGACCACATGACGCCCAACACTGGCGACGGGATGTGGCGCCCCGCGGCCCCCGCCAGCTCCGCGAAGCCCGCACAGTGCGTCGGGCCGCGACGAGAAATGAACGTGAAGGCGCTAGGCAACTTATGTTCAGGGCTGCATGTGCACCACTCGACGAGCGCGCCTCAGCTGTAGCCTCCCCGTGGGGTAAAGTTTGGCGCGCGGACACCCGTGTCCTCCCCGTTGGGCTACTGTGCCGTCAGTGGTGGCATTATATGCGATTGACGGCAGAGGCATAACAATAACAATGGCCAAGGATGCGTATGCTGTCGGCGACAATGAGGTTCCTTACCACTACGTGTTGAGGAAGGACTTCGCCTCGAATGTCACGACTTAGGAAGAGGATCATTGAATTCTGCGGTCCTGGTACTTAGAAATCTCGGCCAACAAAAGTATAACGGAGTTCTTATTTACCAGACACCGAATGTGGATTATGGAAGAGAGCCACATCAGCCGTCACTTCACATAAATGTCATAGAAATCCTGTTTATCATGCAGAACAAAATATACAGCAGTGCCGCAACTCATTATTGAGGTACTCATCATAAGAAACAAGAAATACAAGAACATCACCCAGACCCACTTACGGGCGAAAGAATCAATCTAAGCACCGAAGCCGTATAGTGTGCGACCTGAGCGCTTTAGAGCATAGACAACGTCGAGCGCGGTAACAGTTTTGCTATAGCACACATGTCAACCATGACATACTGTGAAGGAGACATGATAGTAGGGCTCACCGCTTGGCATGTTCAGTGTACGTGACAGAATCACGGATAACGTTCTCCAGGAAAATCTTGAGGACGCCACGGGTCTCCTCGTAGATAAGACCAGAGATACGTTTCACACCGCCACGACGAGCGAGACGGCGAATAGCCTGTGGCGTGGTTATTTTAGGAACGGAAGGACAATAATGACTCGACGTGACTCACGGGCTTAGTGATACCCTGAATGTTGTCACGAAGAATCTTACGGTGGCGCTTAGCACCACCCTTGCCCAAACCCTACAGCGGCGAACTGGTCAGTAACGTGTGACAAGTGAATGATAGGCTTCGCAGCGCGGGTGCTTTCCCCGTGTGCAAGCTTGCAAGTTTACTCACTTTTCCACCCTTTCCACGTCCGGACATATTTGCTTGAGATTGGGAGATTGGGAGTTAAGATTTGAGGTGAGGTGTGGGTGATGGTGGTATGAAAGAGAAGTGTGAGTTGATGAGTGTCGCGACGCGTTGATCGTTTAAGCACTTTTAAGAGTCCGCTTTTGAATCACGTGCCAACGTGTCCTGGTCACCAGCCACGCGCACAAGCATGCCCGGTCGAAAAATCCGAGTACAGGTCCTGTACAGAGCCCTCCACCGCACTGACCAACGGACTGCCAAACCGGATAATGTCGAGCCCTCCAGAATTCCTGGCCACTATACTCGGTGCTCTGTCTGCCGATGAAAAATCTGGAACAGCACCGCTTCCAGATCTCGTGCCGTCCGACAGCACGCGTCCGTATGTTACCCTCACATTTGCGCAGTCGATCGATGCGAAAATTGCTGGTGCGGGTGGAAAGCCACTCATTCTTAGCTGCGAGGAAAGCATGAAGATGACTCACTGGTGAGTAATTGCTGCCCCATGTTGACTTGCACACACCCTCGATGGTTCAATATCGATGTTTACGCAAGACAGGATGCGGACCATGCACGACGGCATTATGATCGGCATCGGCACGGCCGTGAGCGACAATCCCCAGTTGAATGGTGTGTATCCCGTAGTCATCTCCGCGTGCTGTACAACCCACAAATTAAAATGATCTGGTTTTGGTAGTCCGCCATCTCCCATTTCCGGCGCAGAACACGCACTTCCAGCACTACCACCACCCCCGCCCTATCATTCTTGACCCACATCTTAGACTTTCACCCACGTGTAAGCTCATTATCAACGCGGCGAAGGGTGTAGGTGTTGCGCCGTGGGTCATCTCCGCAGCTCCGTCAAAAATTGAGGGGTTCTTCGCAAACGAAAATGATGGAGAAAATCTGCAACAATGGGAAGCCCGTCGTGACGTACTACAAGCTGCTGGTGTCACTATAATTATTGTGGATCGGGAGACCATACGTCCGTCTAGTCCTCCTTTGTCAGTATGCAACACCACTGATACCAAACAGATCCTGATCTCCCCCCAGCAACCTCCGATCTTCCCCTCCAGGCCGTTCTGCGCACACTCCGTGAGAAAGGCATCCGCTCAGTCATGGTCGAAGGTGGCGCTCGTGTCATACAGTCGTTTCTCACCTCCGGGTACCTCGTCGACACACTCATTATTACTACGGCCCCCGTACTCGTGGGCAGCAATGGTGTAGGATATGGCCGGGGCTTGGAACAGGTCCCGGGTTTGGGACATATTAGCACGGAGCTGCTGGGCCGGGATGCAGTGGTTGGACTGAAAGTCACACCATAACCCACGGAACTTTTCACGGGCTCTCTCATTTCGCGTATCACTTCATTGACCAGGCTGGTGTTCAGACAATTGCTGCCCCATATCACACCCCATCGATTCGCACCGTTGTGCCCTTGCATTCGAACACCAATTCGACATGATGTATATTATCGCGCGAATGTTCACTTTTCGAAAACGTCCCGAAGCGTGTCTGAATTGTACGTCAGGGAAGTAGTAATTTCCTTGATCAAGGATGATCTATTCGGGCAATCACAAATTCGACCATACAATATCACCTCCCCTACGACAATTGTATCGATTGTGGAGCGCCCAATGTCAAGGATTAAGCTGGGTTCCACAAGGCTAGCGCGCGCAGTGGCAGGTGTGGGGAGTTTTTCCACAGCTACGATGCAACTTGATACGGTGAAAAGATTCATGACTCCATGAGCGAAAGGATGTACCCATGTGTGTGAGAGTCCTTCTTGGGTGCAAGGTAGAATGGCAGTGAGCGTCAGCGATCCTGTGTCAGATGAGGTTACCCAAACGGCGCACAATTCAGACAATGCAAACGAACCTCTTCGACATTCGGCTGCAAGTTGTCAACCCACGAAGCGCATCGTGTCGGCAATGATGTAGTACTTGGCCACTTCACCAACTTTGGGGGGCGAAGTGTTATCAGGGACCAGCATAAACGTCTGACTGAACACTCGAGGATGGCCCTCGATGTTTTTCTTGGGAGTCATAGCGGGGTTTGCGCCTGGCCCACTTCCATGCGTCACATTTCCTGAGACAGTAATCAGGAGAGACGGAGGTTGGCTGCCTGTGTCAACGGTAAGCAGAGAGAGAGCAGAGCTTATAGCTGGATGTCACGCACCTGGAATCGGATGGCAGTCGAAGGACTGCACCTCATGCTGAGTTTTTGGCATTTTCGAAACGAGATCGCGGACGCCTTGCGAGCCCTCGTAAGGATTGCCGTTCCAGCTCACGGCCGAGTTGGGACGATAGAAATTCGGCAAGTCGTCAATGCGCGTCGAGGAGTCGTAGGCAGAATAGTATAGACGAGTGAAGTGGTCCGCTGCACGCGTCGCGATCTCGATGCTAAAGGTTGGCCAACATTCAGACATTTCGAGCGAAGTATGCACCAAGTAAACCTTACTCTTCTTTGGTGAGATTGGCCATGGCACAAGGTGACTCGGTGAACAGCACGTGGAAAGTCGTGTCAGGTCTGGTCACGCCTCCCGCCTCTTTCTTTCCAACCCCTGAGTTCACCCCATGTCTTCACACCTTGACATCTTTACTCTTAACTGTTGGCAAGTCTATCTCAGCCTAAAACTGCTACATGGCTCTGACTGCGACTCAGGGGTCTCAAATATGTGTCCAAGCATAGGTCCAAACGCATAAAGGCCATCACCCAATACCTCGAGAATTCCAATTTCGACATCATAGCTCTTCAAGAGCTCTGGGTCTACTCGGACTATAATATTGTTCGGTCTCGCCTTTCGAAATCCCTACCCTTTTCAAAATTCTTCTACAGGTGCATGACCATATAACAACGTCCCTCGGGCCACTCCTCTCACAGTTTCGGTCGTAGCGGTGCTCTCGGAGCAGGTCTGGCGATATTTTCTAGATTTCCAATAGTCGCCGCGACTATACACCCCTACTCTTTGAATGGTTCCCCTCTTGATGTTCTCGCTGGGGACTGGTTCGTCGGGAAGGCAGCTGCGAGCGTCCTCCTTACGCACCCAACTCTTGGCCAAGTTCAGGTATTCAATACTCATGTAAGTAGTACGCAGGTCATTATGCGGCGAAGTGACTGAGCCGACGATGACAAGCTCTTCGCAAAAGGGGGCGAAGGCGGCCCTGAACATCACCGTGCCCACAGATTGGTGAACGCATGGGAATTTGCCAAGCTTGCGAAGCAGGCCGCTGAGCTCGGTCGCTACGTGATAGCTGTAAGGCACTTCTAATCTCCACGACTGGGGCGTTCTCATGACCGGACTAGGCCGGGGATTTCAACAGCATCCCAACGACACTCCCAATGACCGTCATCCGCAACCACGCTTCTTTGTCCGACGCTTGGGATGTAACGCACCCACCACCTTCGCCTGCCTTCGCCACGTCAACTTCCACGCCATCTCCTTCTCAAGCTGTCGAGATGTTCGGCGTCACAGCTGACTCACCGCTGAATACCTACTCCGCCAGCAAACACCTTGACGTTCACGCACGCGCGCTGCAAGGAAAGCGCCTCGATTATATCCTTTTCCGCGACCCCGCACCCCCGTTGGCCCCAGCCGCCCCATTGCCCACGCTCATCGCGGACAGCGCACGTGTCCTCCTCACGGACCGAATCCCTGGGCTACCATTTTCGTACTCGGACCATTTCGGCGTCACAGCAACGTTGCAAATCAAGTACCCTGACGATGTGCGCGACCCGATAATGTCCGACGACGAACTTCGCTCGGCACAGAAACGGACGCCGCCCACTATCTCTAGCCTTTCGGCGCCTGCCCCTGTCCAGATCGCGGCGAGACTCGCGGCCGCCGACGCCGACGCCGTTCTGGAGGCTCTTACTACATGTCACCGCTATTCGCGCGCACGTGCGAAGCGCCATTTGTTTATCTTCGGACTCAGCGTCGGGGTCCTTATCTTTCTGGTAGCCACCACCAATTGGTTCCCACCCACGGCAACACCATTTGTCGTATTAGGGGGCGCAGTCGCCACTTGGCTAGGCACAACAATGCTATACGTCGGTTTCGTATACGGGCGCTGGGAGGTCAACGCGCTCATGAACGTAATCGAAGAACTCGAACTATACCGGAAGAGCGTAGAGGTCGTCGCGACCTCTGGCGAGTTGGACGCATCGATCAAACCTTAGGTGGTGATATATATATATACAGATGATGAACTCGAAGAGCCTAGGCCTAGATACATAACGATACCCGATGGACTGACCATTACGCACTCCTGTTCTCGGTTTGAGCCAAATATCAGTCACGATTTCCCTCATCTTCTCAAAGACCTCCTGTGATAGACCCACTCCGCCAACTAAGGATGCACAATGAAGGTTCAGGGCGAGAAACGGCTGCGGAAGTTAAACAATACGTTGTCTTATCGGCACAGTAGCCGCGAACGGAAGTGCCGGGAGCACTGAGCCCCCCAAAGACGAGGCACAAGGCAGTGGTCAGGCATCAAAGCGTACCGATTGCGCATATGCACGGCCACGGGATAACGTAATTCAGCTCTGTGGGCCCGGGTGTCGTCCTTGACCCCGAGGAGGAGGACATGTATTCGAATAGTGAAGGCGACGGCGTCATGACTGTCCAAAACGGGAGGCCTCTACCGAGCGACGAAGAAGAAGTCGAAACAGCTCCCAAAACAACAAATGTTCAAACAATTTGTCGTAGGGACCGAAATAAACGGTTTCTTGAACGTCTCGTGTGTCGCGCTCGCGCGGCTATGCAAAGATGCTGAGCGGGCCATCGGGTCAAGTATTGTTCGTTTCGAATGACATGTCTCTAGGAGAAATGGTGCGGAAAGTGAGGTTGAAACGATGAGGACGGCACAAGCAAAGGTCGTAAAGTCGTCGAGGACGATGGATGACGTGGGTGACCGGATGACCGTCAATTTTCGCCACAGGTTACCTGCACCAAAGCATCCTGCGCTGCATAAGTTCGTGCGGCGACTACCGAAAGTTATGAGGTATTGCACGAGGTTCCAACCAAACACTTGGAGGGGAGAATAGTACTGGCACAAACGTCTGTGCCTTGTGCTGCCAATGAGGGATGTAAAGAGACGTAAACTAGACGAAAAGTAAGGCGCAAACGGCAAAGACACAGACAGACACCGTAGGACCCTGCGCGCTTGCTAACGACCGTCGAGTGCAGTTAACTGACGAACGGTCCACCGTCATAGGTGGAGGGTAGGAAGTCATTTAGTCTGGCTTGGTAACTTTACCTAACCTGTAAAAGTTCAATGGGTGCGTTGCTTAGGCTATGCGTCATCGTGAACGATCCGTGACCCGCCTTTCACAGCTCAAGGCCACAAATGTTCTGTTCAGTCCATCTACTGCGAAAGCGTTATCGTAAAAGCCATCACGTGCGGTACGCCACGTCTGGCAGGGGACGTCATTCCTTACCTTGGACGCGAGCGAGTGCAAGTATGAGCCTTCAATAATCTCCGAGTGAGATGACGAAGCCAGAGGGACCTTCGATATTCGACGGCGAAAGGCACGCTTCCACTTCTCTGGGCTAACGAGGGAAAGGAGGTTAGGTGATGAATAAAAGTGACGTTCAAAGGGTTCCCCTTACGACTCAGATGGGGGAACGCCGTCGTCGGCACATCACTAAAAAAAAAAACGGGAGAGGGAAGCGTACTGGCAGCCGTGATAACTGCCAGTTCTACGCTGAAAGGTCTTTTGTTGTCCCCCGCCCCGTGCTCACTTCGAGAAGGAGAAGGCCACCCACGACACGAGGCAGCATAACTAGACCAGAAGAAACAGAACACGCACCGATGTCGTCGGTTCGAAGCTTTTGCGTTTTCGAAGTAGGCAGCCTCTCCACCCGTCGCAGCGATAAGTGCCTGCTGTTTTCCCCTCCGAAAATCGTATACCCATGTAACGGAGTTTCCGCAACGAAAGGGAAGGAGGCAAGATTGAACAAGCCCCGTCGCATTACCTTTTTTTTTCCGATCCCGAGAAAGAAATAGCAGATACGCCGCGCAGCGAAGAACGTGCGGTGCAGTGTGGGTGTGTCTTCCCGCTTCTGGTTCACCTCGGGCTCCAAAGAGCTCGCTTGCAGCCGTGGAGATTCGTTGGTTGAACGTCGGCTGAACGCTGAACGCTGGAGTGGAACACCTGTGAAGTGTTGGGGAGGGGGCATATCAAACGTCATCATCATTTTGCGCAAGTGTCGGCCAAAGTCGGTTTTTTACCCCAACGAAAGGTTATTATAGCAATCGGAGCCGCGCAACGGGATAGGAACAACAATAGCCCGACGTCCTCGATCTCTTTGGGGGGCGAATGCGATGCGCCAGAGGCAAGTAAAGCGGGCCACGTCAAAGCGTCGAACTTCCGACTCTCCGCTGTCCAGTCCCGTCTTACGACTTCAACAACCGAAAGCCGAACTATCACCGCCTTTTCTAGATTGTTCGCGACTCGCGATGAACAGGTTCGGGGCCCTTGGTCCTCGTCCTTTGCTGGGGTCCGGGGTGTGGTGGACCGGACCAGACCAGACCAGATCAGATCAGTGTTGCGGAGCGGAGTTCTAGATCTTTGCCAGCGCAAGCGGTAAGGCCGCGCCACCATCCCGCTGTGGGAGGTGGCGAATGGACCAGCCACCGCCCATGGGCTCGCACCATCTTGGCACGCGCCGCAGCCGTGACGGCATGATGCGGAACGCCCAGCGAGATTAAGTTTATGGGGGAAGAAAGCACCCTTGCGCCTCGCTTTCTTTTTCAAAAGAGTTGGGAAACGACACGCGTCTAAAAGACTTGAAGCAAATAGAGCCATTAATAAGAAGACATGGGTAAACGAAACTTGGTCACGCGACCGAAACACGACGTACAATGGTGATGACAACGATGACGACAAAAGTTTGTCTCATCCATCATCATCCAGGGTTGGACTCGGAGGACTCGGACATGTGTCGTGGGGTAGGCGGGCGGACAAAGAAACCAAAGTGGAGTTCCTCCGAGGAACGCATGCCTTAATACGAACGTGAGCCGGTGGCGCGTCTTCGTCTCGTCTTTGCTGTTTTTCCTTTCTGTTTTGCTAGAATTTGTGGGTCCTCCCCCAAGCGCGCGGGTGTGTCCGGCCGATTTAGCTCCCAATCCCACCCATCCTCCCCAACCCCGCGTTTTTCGGCAGGGCAATATTGCCAACGTCCACGGGGCGCGAGGAGGCGCGCATAATTGCCATTGGCTGGCTGATTGTCCTTCAAAAAACTCAGATCACCCATCCGGTCTCCACGCACGATCAGAGAGACCGACGTCATGGTCATGTCGGGAAAGCTTCATCCCATCCCTTCTCTGCTTGATCCTCTAAAGCACGCACGCGTGCGCGTGCGGGAGGGCTGGCACCTTCTACTTGGCGTTTGGCGCCACTGTGGTAGTAGTAGTAGTAAGCAGTACACCCGAAGGTGTCACTTCGGGGGCACCGTGATCACGATATGGGCGCGTCGCCGTCTTTTCTGATGCTGGAAACCCATGTGTGTGCGAAGAGCGGAGATTGAGCGCGGTGCACCGGGAGAGAACAAAGAAAAAAGAAAAGGAAGGGGTATGTAAACTCGTGGACCTACGCGGCTGTAACGGTAGCCGTCGGTTTTACGTTCGCACGTACGTCCCCCTCCGCATCCGACTCTTGACTACGTACAGTACGTATCAGTCGGTGGTAGCAATGGGCTCCGGAGCTGTTGTATCCCGAAGTAAATTTAAAAAAAAGGAAATTTGAAAGGAGATCGTTCGTCTACTAACCGGCCACCGTGTTTGACAATAAAAACGATTCCCCCTGGAAAAAGGAGAAAGGGGAGCCAGTCGGGGCTGTGCAATGTAGGCGCCTTCAAAGTCATCCTTCGAGAAGGTCCGCCTTTCCTTGTCATCTGTCCTCCCTTCAAGCGATATACAAAGACCGACGGTGCAACTAAAGCAGCAACGCCTGGATTCCGTAAAAGGTCGACGTCATTCGCGCGCCTCTGATGGATCACGCCAGCGCCCGTTTTTGCCATTCTTGACGACGCAATGAAATTCTTGATCTGAAACATTTTCGTGGAACCTCAAGGCCTCGTGGGGAATGCCACCTGACGTCGCGTGACGGGGACATTGGGAAAGGCATAACGCATACCGTAAATCGATACGCGAATCGGCCCCTCTGGGGACTCATAGAGGATGCGCCACATATTGTTTTTCTTTCGCAAGGTGGTACAATATCATCGCATATCAGCAACGAGCGCTCGACCCCACAGATCATCAACTAAGGATACCACAAGACAGTAGTATGGCCGCAACTGTTGCGAACACACCAGCCCTTTGATCGCCTCACTCGTCCAGATGACGGCACGCGTCAACGGGTTCGAGTGAATTGGACGACGTCAGACGCGGTGAGCAGTTTGGGGATACAGATTACCGCACTTGGCAATCTACAAGGCACATGTCATGTGTGCGATGTACGGTCGCATGCCGGAGTTTTTCTCGCCGCATAGCCGGTAGGTCAGCTGAGTGGCTCAAATTTCGTTTCGACCGAGGAAGACCGAAGAATGAAAAGGATCTGAAATTTAAAGCAACATCACACGATGTGAAACGAGGATGTGGCGTCAGAAAGGGCGACGTCGGCGGCCTCCGTGTGCGACAAACCCTGGACCACCCACTGAAAGAAGGGCTCCGAATTAGTACCTTGCAATTATGCCCTACTTGGACTTTGGATTGGATTCTCGTCAGTACCAGATTCTTACAACGAGGATTGGCTCCGAATCTGCAGCGGAGGATACCAGCCGTCCGCGTAGACCCGCGTCCATCTCACTGGTGATCACATACGGCAAGCGTATGAGCCATCTGATGGAAAAATCGCGTCATAAGACGTACCAGCACAGGCGCAGGTGGGCGAATGATAGGAGCCCCGATCCAAATGGTGAACCAGGCAAGCGTCGCTCAGAACCATGAGAACGAACTTGGAGCAAAGAAAAAGAAGCTAGGCGCAGCAGGGTTTGGAAATGAAGCTTCTATCACCTAGTCAGCTCATTTCACGATAAGTCCTCAGGTAGCCCGCGGAATGACCCCCAGAGTCGAATGTTAACCGGCTGCTGTGGTGACAGCAGCTTTCCCCCAGAGGCTTGCGAGCTCGAAAACGTAGCGATGCAGAACGACGAAACCATATCACTGGAGAGACTAAGCTGGCAGGAGGAGAATCAACTAACCAAGCATTAGACACCACTTGGACGCGTAGTTGATCTGGATCGGTAACTTTATGGTTCTCCGGGCCGATGATCAACGCATCTTTCCTCCAATGTTCCTACCATTCTACCCGCGCCTAGCCATTTCCGTATCTCCGCGTGGTGAAATGACTGAGAGATCGGATTGAGGCTGTGGCTGACCTGGTAAACGGGTCTACTTTGATTCTCCACGTTGATAATCTACCTCCCACGTGCGCGAGTATCCCAGATGATAACACACTGTAAAACGTGCGTCAAAGGACGCCGGGGACATGCACACTCGAGAACTTGTAAAAGCCCCACGTTTTCTCGTCAATTGGTGCGTGGAACAATAATCGATGACAATATTTTCAAGTGGAACGTGGGCGAGTACTTGAGATTTGAGACGTGGCATGGCTGTGGACGTTGGTCCTCGGCTCTGTTCCTGCGGGTAATCAGTCAAAAGCTAAAAGTACTAATTGGGGTAGCACGTGGCCGTGCTGGAATGACCCGAAGGTCCCAAGAAAACATTCTCGACGGATAACGCGATAACGAATAAAATCACGGAAGCATACTCACATCCGAGTTTCAATCTAATTTCGCCTCATGTGTACTTTGATGCTGTCAGTCTCACCTGAAAGAAGGAGAATACCACGAGCGTAGAAAGGCCATAACACCACACCTGGTGTCAATCGGTAGATTTGGAATGAAGGCCGGCAGAGTCGCGGGCATGTGAGATACCTGCTCCATATCGAACGTGTGCCGACAATCAGTACCGTTGAAGTGATGAGGTGATGATCCGTTGTATGCGCATAGTATTAGCGTCTGACACCAGTGACAAGCATGATTGGCGGATAACGTGTGCTACCTGGTTTGGACGGGGATACACAAAGTCGGACGAAAGACGCGAAAAAATTGCATCGCTGGCACACGAAGTCAATAGCGCATCCGAGACTGTGGTATTCTCGCGGCGGTGTGAGATATCAGTTGTCGCAGCACTGTCGGGGTAGGCCGATTTGAACGACGGGACCTCTTATCAAGGTTAGCAGTACCGCATACAACGAAGAGAGCCAGCACTGGAAACGGCGCGATGGCGCGGCGGTGAAGACAAGAAAATTGCCAGCAAGCAATGGCCATAATAAGCTGAGACAATTGAAATTTCGAGGGTAGTGACTGATAAGGTTAAACCGGAAGATCTGAGCGAGAGCAGACGAGCCAGCGCAGCTTCAGGCTACGAGAAGCAACGGCCGAGGCAAGGACCGGTGCCGTGTCGGGTGGAATACCTTAAAAGGCACATAATGATTCTCAGAGTGGGCGAACCTAGTGAGTTGTAGGTTTGTACTGCGGCGAGGGAGTGACACCTAAGGCAGTTTACGTGGATGATAGCTAAACTGTTGGCATAAAGGTACGGCAACCGGGGCGGTGTGTGGAGAGGGCCAATGATTGGGCGGATTGATAAGTTTTGGGTAGCGATCGGAACGACCAAGTTGCACGAAAGGCAAGTGGAGGAGATAAAGAAGTTCTTCGATTTGATTGCTAGCCAATGAAGGTTACAAATGAGCCTACCCTGATAAGTAAAGGGTGTTGATTGTCCAGAACACAGCGAAACACAGCGACGTTAGGGTGTTGGGATCAACCCAGAGGAATCGAAGGAAAAAGCGAGGGAGCGAAAGAGAATCGATCTGAAACAGATCGAGATCTGCATTAAGCGCTTTTATTGATTCAAGGTATTGGAAATCTCAACTGGCGTTAGATACCTTCCACTTGTGGAACGAAGCCACTGCACGACCTGAGCTCGAGAATGGAATCGGATGTCGGCGCGTGAGGCTATCGGGACAATGTGGAAGGGGCGGTTCAAATGTGTCGAAAAAGGAAGGGCGCGTTGCGTTCGGAAGAGAAAAAGGGAACGGGAAACGTAATGAAGGCACAGTTGCATAAATGGATGTGGAGCGTGGGGCGGAAGTGAGCAGCGGTCAGATTTTGGTCGGGAGGGGCTAGGCCAGGCCCGCGCGGGGCGTGAGAGGAGCGCAAAAAGTTGGGGTTCAAAAAAAATGACGAGGCATACGAGTGCGGAGATGTTAAGAGAGCGAAGAAGAGGAGCGGGGGTGGGGTGAGGGTGAGAGCGCAGACCGGGTTAAGTAGGAGGATGGCAGCAAAGAGGGTGGAATGTGAAGTGTGAAGTGAAGGATAGAGACGAAACCGATGACGTCAGGTCGCGCGAGAATTGGAGATTGCCGGGTAAGAACGTCCCGGAGACGAGGGACGTGGACATGGGACTCTCGAGATATGATAACTAGCTCGTTGCCTCCCTCGCCTCGCCTTCCTCTCTTACAAATGTCTCTCCGCTATCTCTCTTTCTGAATGCCCTACGTCGCCTCCCGCTCTCCCGTCACTTTCTCCAACGAGCGTGGCCCCGGTGCCTTTGCCCCCCTCAACGCCCTCCCTAAAAGACCAAACACAAAAAAATCCCTCTTCCACATCCCAAACGATGATGACCATGAGCAACAAGAGCTTTCTCCTCCTCCCTCTCCCCCTCTCCGTCCCTCTCCCAATCCACCTTCATCTCTCACACATGTAGATCGTCCTCACATACCTTTCCCCTCCGCTTCCCCCTCCTCTCCTACCCCAGTCACTCAAGCCAAATTTGCGAGCCCGCCTGTCCAGCGCTCAGCTTCGTCTTCCAGCATAATTCTTCCAAATGGCAGGCCCCTCAAGCCATCCCTCAAGTCGGCTTCTTCCTCTTCTATCGCTGATGACATGGCGTCCCCCACTTCCCGTCATGCCCGTGCACAGTCAATGCCTTCTACTCCTGCATATGGCCCGAAAAACGTCCATTTCAAAGAAAAAGACGACGGTCTAGAATCTGTTCGTCTCTTTCGCCGCACGGGAAAACCTGTCTCCGTTTCAAAACCCACTTCGGACACTGAGACCGAGACCGAACCAGAGCCCTCCGCTTTCCCATTCCCGCACCTATCATCTAACAATTTTGGCCCTTCTTCACTCTCAGAAATCGCCGATCGTTCACCCATCCCCGCCCCCAATCCATATCCCTATGCAAACGTCCACCTCGAATCTGTTTCCCTTCCTCCAGCCCGACCCCCGGTTCTCCGTGGTACTATCCTTGTTCGTAATATCGCGTTTGAAAAGCATGTGGGTGTACGATTCACCCTCGATGATTGGACAACCGTGTCAGAGGTGCTCGCAACGTACACGGGTCCTGTCGCCGCCATGGAGACGCTGGTTGGTGCCAACCAGGGCAAGACAGTGGGCGACCTCATCGGTTCATCAGTGGCCTCGGGGTGGGACCGTTTCAACTTCGCTATCAAGCTTGAGGATTATGAAGCATATCTCTGGCAACGCACTCTCTTTATCGTCATACGTTTCTCAGCCCCCGGTGTCGGTGACTTTTGGGATAACAATTCCGACCAAAACTATCGAATCACTTTCCGTTCACTTACCAGTCCGGTCCAACCGGAACGCAGACGCGGTACGAATGCCCCTTCAACGGCCCCTTTTCTCTTGAGTGCTAGTCCCGCCTCGCCCCTCGCTTCCCGCATCGCCGTTCACGATGAGCCCCGGCCGACCTTTGTCTCCCCACAGCGACCTCCGAGCATCTCACGTTCCGCCTCTTCTCCGATCCCAGCAGCAAATATCGCAGGTCATCGCCTCAATCTTCGGCATTATGCAGCTCCCGCCCCTAGCCCACTTAAACTGGTACCAGTTACCCTACCTCTCCCCCCAGCACCCTCGGTGGCACAACGTATCCTTGATCTTGATGCACAGCCTAACGTTCCAAAGCGTCTTGAGCCACCTGCCTCGGCCAAGGAGCTAACAGATGACAAAGATGCAATCGACGAGAGCTTCGCGACAGGCTCGGAGGAAGTCGCTGCGACTCCTCCGGCCCTTCGTCCTCACCTTTCTTTGAAGATCACGCCACCCACTCCCGTAAACGTCCGACAGGTGTCACCCGTAAGCCCCACTCCGTCTCCACCACCAAGACAGCAAGGCCCATTTTCGCCGATATGCGAGCCATTTCCTCCAAGATCTGGAGGGGCTGCGGATGATTCGACCTACGCCGCTCTGATTCGTGAATGGTGCTTTGCACAAGGTCCAGACACCTTTGCTGCGGGTGCGACCATCGGGGCCCAGAGCGCCGTACCGTGGGTTGGTGGCCTGAGTTGATGAAGGAAGCCGCCTTGCTCCAGGTGTGTACCTCTCTCCCTCTCACTCCTCTCCAAGACCAACGAGGCGCCGTTTACCTATAGGTTCCGCATCGATCCGATAGTCATTTGGAGAAGTGCGGTTCACGGCTGTATATAACTATCACCATCATGATTGGCTGATTTCAAAACACGGAGAAATCCGCTCTCATTCTCTTGCTTCCTTACACAGTATCTGACAGTTTGTGTACGAGCCTGCAACGCCATGAACAAGCATCAGCTTGATATCTCCCCACCCTCATTCGATCTCTCTCAATTTTGCATCAATTTTGCATTATGCATGCACTTATTTACACCTCTTACGTGGATCGTGCACACACGCGCCAATTGCACCGTTTCCTCTCCTACATCATAGACATCTGACTTGTCCATCCCATCCTCAATCTCACTCATTTCTCTATCTTTTTTTGTATAAATCATCCTGCTGATCGCTTTCAAGATGTTCTTTCCGCTCTCACTCACTTTTGTACCACAACTGAATCGAAAATGGATCGCTTTGTATCTAAAGCGGTGGTGGACCACGAGACCCATCTCACAGACATTCTTCAAGTTCCTGCGATTTATCTATATTGGTGCCGAACGTAAGAACAGAAGGGACGTGTCGCGGTGACAGATAATGATTTAGATACGAGGAGGCAGAGACAATCGTGTAGATCCATCATCCAGCACAGAACATCGCGGCTTGTTTCCGCCCACACGCGGCAACGAAGCATGTCGTTTGGACTTGCGGACCTTGTTCGAGTTAGTCGGCGACCTTGTAGAACTGTGGTGCGACCTCGACGAGCCACTGCGGCTCGATCGCGAGTATGTTGTAGCAGTATTCGCGCGTGGTGATGATGACCTCGTGATAGACGCACCACTCGGGCGGCTGCGGGCGCTTGAACAGGGCGCTCGACGGGTGGACGTGCACCGGCGCGTCCTCGACGAGGGTCTTGTAACACCTCTCCCGCGGATCCCTCTTGACCGCGTGCCGGAAAAAGCCGGCGCAGATCGCGCGTCGCACGCGGTCGCGGCCGCTCCGACGTCCCGCAGCGCTGACGACGTCGTGTCCGTACCGGTCCATGATCCCGACGAGCTGCTTGCGCACGTCCCGGGCGCGACGCATGTGCTGCGCCTGTATGAAGTGCGCCTCGCACCACGCGTCCGAAAAGCCGCCCGCCTTCCACCCGTCGTATGTCGCGAGCAGCGTGAGGTGGTCCCCCTCCGGCTGGTGGAACTTGGCCTTCTTGGCGTCCGCCTGCGTCCGCATGTCACTCGGGCGGTAAAAGACGTTCGGGACGGAGAGCATCGCGACGATCGTGAGGATCTCGTCGGAGCACTTGAGTCCGACGGACGCGATGAGCATCTTGGCCAGCTGCGGGTCCATCGGAAAATCGGCCATCTTGCGGCCGAGGCTAGTCAGCGATCTTTTGGCGTCCAACGCGGAGAGCGCGTACAGCGCCTTCGAGGCGGCGCGCAGGATTTGCGCCGGAGGAGGGTCCATGAAGTCGAAGCTGGGAAGGTCGTCGATGCCCATCGCCTTGAGCATCAGGATGGTGTGTTCCAAGTTCGTACGCTGGATGTCCGGAATCGAGTTGGGCGACATGACGTCGCGGTACGTCGCTTCGGTGTACAACCGATAACATTTCCCGGGGCCCGTCCGTCCGGCACGACCCGATCGTTGGCGTGCTTGTGCTTGAGAGATGGGCATCACCACTAGCGAGTCCATACCCACCCGTGGGTCGTACACGCTCTGCTTCACAAAGCCGGGGTCGACGACATAGTAAATCCCAGGGATGGTCAAACTCGTTTCTGCGACGTTTGTCGCGATCACGACTTTACGAGCACCGGCTGGGGTCGGTTCGAAGACGCGTGACTGAATGTCGGAAGGGAGTGCGGCGTAGATCGGGAGGATGACAAGTTCGGGCACATGGGGACGCAATGCTCTCATGCGCTCGACTAGTCTCTGACGCGCAGTATCGATCTCTCCTTGTCCTGTTAGGAAAAGAAGGATGTCCCCCGGTGGCTCGGAAAAGTGGATTTTCGAGACTAGATTGAGTGATGCATCAAGGTAGTCCGTTTCTGGCTCTTCGGTGTATAACACCTCCACGGGGTAGGTACGACTTGGGATCGTAAAGACGGGACAATCGAAAAAGTACTTGGAGAACTTTTCTGCGTCGAGTGTGGCCGATGTCACAATGAGTTTTAGATCAGGCCGTCGCTTGATAGCCTCTGCGAGCGTCATCAATACGAAGCGACGATTGAGAATAATACCCGCATTAACGTACCTTTCAGCAGACCAAACAACACGTCGGTTGCGACTGTCCGCTCGTGCGCTTCATCCAGCATGATCACAGAATATTGATTGAAATCTGGATCGGCAACGCATTCTCGTTGGAGCATGCCGTCCGTCAAGTACTTGATCTTCGTCTCTGGGCTCGTAAAGTCCTCGAAACGAATCGTATAGCCAACCTCCTGACCAAGGGGGCAGCCGGTCTCCTCAGCAACACGTTTTGCCACAGACATGGCGGCGACGCGACGGGGCTGTGTGCAACCTATTCTACCGCGGTCTGCGTATCCGTCTTCGAGAAGATATTGCGTCACTTGAGTTGTCTTGCCGGTTCCAGTGTCCCCGACAACGATAAGGACTTGATGCTAGCAGGCGGTCAGCGGTAGTATGGCCAAGTCGAAGAATGTCCGGACATACGTCTCTGATCGCTTGGAGCAGTGGTACGCGCAACTGGTATATTGGCAAGGACTTTCGTTGCCTTTGAATGCTGGGACTCGTGTCCTCCTCGAGCGCAGTCGTCATGTTGAATGTTGATGCTTTCTAGTCGTGATCTGGCTCCGAAAACAGCTGCGCACGATGATGACTTATCAGATCCTGGGCAGACATCGTTGGAGGACAATACACTGACCTCGGTCTGGAGGATAGGGAATGTGTTACTGAGTATCCACCTGTTGGAGGAGCAGGTTACAATGTTGATGAACAATGAAAGGTCTAAGTTTCTTTTAAGGACCGCAGGGAGATCGCGCAGCAAATATGTACGTACAAAGACGCATGGGAGTTCCCAATGCCACTCGGTTGGTTTGAGGGATCATGATGGAGATACATTGAATACGCATAGTGAATTGTGGTCCGTGCTGGGTGAGTTGTATTATGGCAGTGTGCAATTGGCCCTCCTGGTTCGTTTGGTGGTATTTCCTGTTGGTATGTATCAGCGAGGTCTAATGCAAGCTTGTAATGCCACCAGCACCTTTCTGCCTTATTTGGACTAGAAGTCAAGTTGTCGCCTCGTGGTGGCGTGAACTTCGCAAGATGGCTACGGCTGCGAGTGGTGTATGTAGGGGGCCCAGGCCATGTGCTGGCACTTGGCATGTTGGCTTGGATAAGTACTAATCTCAGCCTTGAGGGAAAAAATGAAAGGTGCAACAGAAAGTGGGCTGGATACGTTCAAGTAGAGCAGTCTAAGGGGATGACATGATGACGCTGATACCTCCGGACCGGATGCCGCTCATCCCTCCCTTAGCTTCATCACGTCCTATCCTGCAAAATTCCTTCTCTTTGACTTGCTGTCCCGTTGGTCGCTACCAAAACATTCTGTTCCGATTCACTCTTGTATTATATGATTTACTGTCTCAGTAATAAATGAACTTTGCTGTTGTGGAGCGTGGAATGAAGATACAAGTCCGGGGTGACAGATAGTACCAATAAATTTAAGCGAGTGGAGATCCACTGCAATACCAATACCGCAATAGAACTCGTGCCTGTCACTTACACTCTCGGTTGTTGACGTGTATGTACCTATTTGCAGCAAAGGGAGCGATATAACAGATACATGAACAACAGCCACCGCACTGTGCCCATGTAACTCGCAATCGTCCGCTCCTCCTAACCGAACGTCTGGCTCGAACGCGCGCTGCGTTTGATTTTTGACAAACGCCACTCGTCTGGCTTCTCGTACTGTAGAGGAGTTTCGTCAGGTCAAAGGAAGAAAAAAAGAGAAAGGGGCCATAAAATCAGCATACCTTGTTGAACAGCGGCTCGATCTTCTCCTGGCGCTTGCGCTTGCTGATCTTGTTCGCGTCGGCGACCCTGAAGAACTGCGGGGCGACCTCGACGAGCCACTTGGGCTCGACCGCGAGCACGTTGTGACAGTACTCGCGTGTGGTGAGGATGAGCTCGTGATAGATGCACCACTCGGGTGGGCGGTTGAACAGCGCGCTCGACGGGTGGATATACACCGGCGTGCCCTCGACGAGCGTCTTGTACCCCTCCTGCGGGTCCTTCTTCGCCGCGTGCCGGAAGAAGCCCGAGCAGATCGCCTGTCGCACACGATTGTAGTCTCGCCCCGCGCTGATAATGTCGTGCTTGTACCGGTCCATGATCCCCAGTAGCTGCTTGCGCACGTCCTGCGCACGGCGCATGCTCCGCGCTTGGATGAAGCTCTCGTAGCACCATGGGTTCGAAAAGTTGCTCGCCTTCCATCCATTGTACACCGCGAGTAGCGTGAGGTGGTCCCCCTCCGGCTGGTGGAACTTGGCCTTCTTCGAGTCAGCCTGCGCTTGCTTCTCCTTTGGCCGGTAAAAGACGCTCTGCACTGAGAGCATTGCCACGATGCTCAGAATTTCTTCCGAGCACCCGAGTTCGACCGATGCGATAAGCATCTTCGCCAGCGGCGGCTCCATCGGAAAGTCGGCCATCTTGCGCCCAAGGCGAGTCAGCAAACCCTCGTCGTCCAGTGCTGAGAGCGCATAAAGAGCCTCCAGAGCAGTAAGCATAGTCTGTGCTGGTGGTGGGTCCATGAAGTCGAAGCTGAGAAGATCATTGATGCCCATCGCCTTGAGCATCAGAATGGTATGCGCCAAGTTCGTGCGTTGGATATCCGGAATCGAGTTGGGCAACATCTCGTTGCGGTACGCGGCTTCGGTGTACAACCGGTAGCATTTGCCGGGACCTGTTCGTCCGGCACGACCAGAACGTTGACGTGCTTGCGATTGGGAGATGGGCATCACCACTAGCGAGTCCATACCCAGCCGTGGATCATACGCATTCTGCTTCGCAAAGCCCGGATCGATGACATAATAAATACCGGGGATCGTAAGACTCGTTTCTGCGACATTAGTCGCGATCACGACTTTACGAGCACCTGGTGGGGTCGGTTCGAAGACGCGTGATTGAACTTCGGAAGGGAGTGCGGAGTAGATCGGAAGAATGATTAGTTCTGGCACTTTGGAACCCAGCGCTTTCATGCGTTCAAACAAAATCTCGCACGCCGTGTCGATCTCTTCTTGGCCAGTTAGGAAAAGGAGGATATCCCCTGGTGGCTCAGATAAGTGGATTTGCATCACTGTGATGAGTGATGCATCAAGGTAGTCCGACTCTGGCTCTTTGGTGTACAGCACCTCCACGGGGTAGGTACGACCGGGGATAGTAAAGATGGGGCAGCCAAAAAAGTACTTGGAGAACTTTTCTGCGTCGAGTGTGGCTGATGTCACGATAAGCTTAAGATCTGGTCGTCGCTTGATAGCCTCTGCGAATCGCGTCAGCGTTGCTCGTTGAATTAGAATACCGCCTTAACGTACTCTTCAGTAGACCGAACAAAACGTCTGTTGCGATCGTCCGTTCATGCGCCTCGTCCAGCATAACTACAGAGTATTGGCTGACATCTGGGTCAATGAGGCATTCTCGTTGGAGCATGCCGTCTGTCATGTATTTGATCCTCGTCTCTGGGCTCGTGCAATCCTCAAAACGGATTGTATAGCCAACCTCCTGGCCGAGACGACAGCCGACCTCCTCAGCAACACGTTTTGCCACAGACATAGCAGCGACACGACGGGGCTGTGTGCAGCCGATTCTACCATTGTCTACGTAGCCGTCTTCAGCAAGATATTGCGTCATTTGAGTTGTCTTCCCGGATCCCGTGTCCCCAACGACGATGAGGACTTGGTGCTATTGCAGACTGTCAGTAAGTTAGTCGAAGAGTATCGGAGGTCGACGTACATCTCGAATTGCACGCAGTAACGAGTCGCGCAACTTGTATATCGGCAAAGATTTTCGTTGATCCTGAATGCTAAGACTTGTGATCTCGCCAAATGTTGTTGCCTTATTGAATGTCGATGTTCTCCAACCACTGTCTGACTCTGAAGACTGTTGCCCACGAAGATGGCTTCTCAGATCCTGGGCAAATATTTTGTCTGTTTCCTTCGACATAGGATCTTGCCAAGGCGCGCCAAAGTCGCGCGCTTCGGAATCCGCTTTATCGTTTGCTTCTTGTTGCCTCAACTCGCGTCGCTCCTTGGAAAGTGCCGCTCCGGCCAAAGCAGCACGGTTGAGCGACCCATCAGGCGCCTTCACGATCTTGACGGGGCTAAGCTCAAGTGTCCGTTTGGTTTGACCACGGAGGAAGGCAGGCTCTTCCTCCCGAACCTCCACATCCAACTCCTCCTCTACCTCTGCTCGTGCTACCGGATTGCTGATTTCCTCGTCAAGGTCAGGATACTCGGATGCATCGATAGCACCCGATGATATTAGCTGCTTGATCTCCCAACGCTCCGGTGACGTCAGTCGCTTCGCAGAGCGCACTGGCACACTATCCTTCACGCCAAGAGGGAGCGCGTTGGTCCCCGTCGTAGCACGAGATGCGCGTTGTCGCTCTTCCTCAATGAACTCAGCCTCCGACTTGATGCGGAGGTGAGGGGTAAGGTCACGTCCAGTTGTCTGGTCGACATCTTTCATCGATAGACCAACACGGCTGCCAGCCACGCTCATTACTTTGACCTTGACTGGTTGGCCTCTGCTGAGGAGGTCTGCGGCCGAGTTGGCCCGGGCGCCGACCTGAATATTGGAGATGTGTACCAAGCCTGAGAAGAATTAAGAGAAGAAAGTGGGATGTAGTCAACGGGACATACCTTCTACCCTTCCTGCGACGCCTTCTAATTGAATGAATGCTCCAAATTCCTTGAGTCCCTGCACCCGTCCCCCATAGATCTTGAATAGGACGGGTCGCTCATCTAATTGACCTCTACTCCGGCCATAGGATCCTCTGTCACGTCCTCGCGGAGGGCTGACGCTGCGCCGTCGAGGTGGAGACAAGGACGTCCTTCGCTGACGTTTTGCTGGTGGTGAAGCGTCCCGGCGAGGACTTGACCGAGAACGTTTCGACGAGGACTCAAACTGAGCCATCATATCATCAACCTCTTTCAATAACACGTCCTTCGACACAGTCGGCTCCCACTCCTGGTCGGTCAAAGCGAGGCCGGGGAACATGCGCTTCTGTTTGTCCTTTTCTTCCAATGCGTCGCCGCCATTGGCCTTGGCCTTCCCATTTGTCTTGACGGGATTCTTCTTTTTATGTTTCGGATGAAGGGTCAAAACGAGGCGATCGATATTCTCGATGAAGGATTCGGGAAAGTCTGCGCCGGCTTCCTTGAGCTTGCCTTTGAAGTCTGCGAGAGTTTTGGACTTGTCATGTAAATCAATGACAAACTCGGCAAGAGTTTTATCATTCAGGCCGGTGTGGTTGTCTATTTCCTGGGTGATTTTTGCGACGAGGGAGAGGAATTCGAGATTATAGATGTCATCGTGGGCCATGGTAAAGAGAGAGTTGAGTGATTTTGCTGACTAATGTTCCTCGTTCATGCGAAGCTGACTCGGCCACTTACCGCACAGGCCAATCAATTCATCCTTTTAACCTACACATTGCGCCGTCGATACAGTGTGAATGCCTTCCAGAAAGGGAATTGTCAAGTCAGGTAATGCCGGAAATTCATCCAAGTCTTCAAAGGAAAGTATAGATTCCTCAAAAGTCGATGCAAGTCCTCCGCCCTTGTTCCCTCCGGGATCAAAATACCCGCTGAGTTTGTTACAAGAGAGGTTTGTCTACACACAATCATGTATGCAAAACGTGACACATTACTAGGTGCACGAAAAATGGTTGGGAGAAACCTGGCGTTGACACTGTTCAGTCGGTTTCCTTGCTTGTCTTGTTAGAATCATATTAACCTCTTGTCGTTCAGCCAAAGCGAGATGAGGGCTGGTCCTTTGTTGTCACTTTGACCAAGATTGTTCAAACGAAGAAGAACGGCCAGGAGCGCCAATCGGCGCGCATGGAGCCTCATCCTCCTTATGTCTGTAGATCTGCCTTGGAAGCCCGACACTGGGGTGCCACGTATGCTCTTTATCGCGTTCGTTGACCTTTGAACATCCTTTCTCGTTTGACCCGTCGAACCGATTACATTTTTCTACTAGTTCTGTAATGGCATCCAACTTAATCGTGTTCTTCCTCCTGGACCTCGTGACTACTGGGCTGAGCTGGCAGCGGAGCATAAGAAGGCGCCCGCGCATCAAAGCTGGATGTACGATGCCGATCCCTTTGCCGCGAAAAAGTCTGTGGCCGATCGTCAGGAAAAAGCAGCCAAAAAGAAAGAGAAAGCCCAGCAAACCGCCAACTCTCCTGCACCTAAATCAGAGTGGGGTATATTCGATGGCTCTCCTGAGGTGAAACTATCTACTGAACTCCGTGGACTTGTCGAGAACGCAATAAAAACGGTTGTCATCCTCAGCCCCTTTATTTGTTTGTCTGTCACTCACGCTTGTGTTAGGCAATCGCAGACAGTCCAGATGATGAGGATATCACGGGTCCTACTGCAACTATCACTGAAGACAGTGCGCCCGTCATCCTCCAACAGCTAGAGGGCCTGGGTTTCAAGAAGTCTCAAGCGCGCGATGCCATTACGTTTCTCTCTAAGCCCTCTCTCATCGCCTCCAATCTTCGGCGCGCAGCTTCTCCGCTCGAAGCATGCCTTGAGTATCTCGTGCTTCACATTCCAGAAGTTGACTTGCCCCAGCGTTTTCTCCCTGAGAACAACAGTTCGAACCCGTTTGTGACAAGTATACATGAAGGTCAAGAAGATATCAAGAAACGCTGGACCGAAGAACGCGCCATCAAGCAGGCAGGGTGGCCAGCGCACATTGTGCACGAGTGCACAGCCGAAACACGCCTCCTAGAAGAGTGGGCGTTGCTCGTGGCCGCACTGAATTGTCGCCTTGTTGGGAAGCCTTGGACGGACGTCATAATGCAACCTGAGGACGTTGATACGGAGGAGCGCATGACAGAAGATGAGATAGAATCGATGGGGGCGTCTTACGCGGATGATCACACCTCTACCCTTGTCATGCCGCTTTTCATTGCCCCACTCCATCTTCATTTTGTTGTCCCTCCTGGCTACTCCTATAACCGGTCTTCACGACCTCCGCCGATGTATATCACATCATCGTCAGTTCCTGCCTATGTTCGACTACACCTTTTGGCAAAGCTCCTTGGAGCCTTCGGACAAGGTACTATCAAGGAATCGACGGAGGGTATCTGTGTCTCAGCGATGCAGATTCTTGAAGAGCATTGGGCACTAATAGAAGACCAGGGACCACCGAACATGGATGAAGTGTTGAAGCACCTCGTCCCGCTCCAGGAGGTACGAGACATCAAAGTTGTCCCGATTGCCGATGTTCCAGAGAAAATCATGTCACGAAAGCCCTGCAACGGGCCCAATTCGGTGGGACAAGATTGGCGATCAGATACCGAAGTAATGCAGGAATTCGAGGCGATGCGTCAAGACGCGCAGTACGAAAATATGTATGCGACTCGACTCGGTCTGCCTGCGTTTAGGTCGAAGTATGACTTCTTAGCTATGCTTGAGCGATCTCGAGTGGTCGTCGTGGTTGGAGAAACGGGTTCTGGGAAAACAACGCAGCGTAAGCGTGTCCCGAGAAGATAAACTCTCTACGTTCATACCTGATATTGATACTCTTTACTAGTACCCCAGTTCATACTCGATTCTCTTATCCTTTCTGGCACGGGTTCCAGCGCAAACATCCTTGTCACTCAGCCTCGTCGTATCTCTGCCATCTCGGTGGCTACGCGGGTCCATGCAGAGCGTTTGAACGATGGTTCTGTGGGCTATGTAATCCGTGGGGAAAGCAGGCGAACCAACAAAACGAAGCTTCTCTTCTGTACGACCGGTGTCTTGCTCAGGCGACTCAGTAGTGGAGATGACTTGAGCAGCGTCACACATGTCATCGTGGACGAGGTGAGCAAGCGTGTTGAAATTCCCGTCTTTCTGTTGATAAACTTGGTCAGGTTCATGAGCGCTCCGTTGAAGGCGACTTCTTGCTGCTGGAGCTAAAGGAACTGCTGAAGCTGAACTCCATGCTGAAAGTCGTCCTGATGTCGGCTACGATCAATCATGAAACTTTCATTCGCTACTTCTCCGACGCTCCACTACTTAGTATACCTGGGTTTACGCACCCTGTAACGGATCTGTGGGAGACTCGTTTTCAATAATCGACTGGACGGGTGGAGCTGACAATAAGGATGACAGGTTCCTTGAGGACTTTATCAACCTCATCGGTTATCACCCTTCTGCAAATAAAAGCGGAAAGAGACAGGACGACGAAGATTTGCTTGCTAATAGAGAAGAGTGTCTCAATGTAGGTCTTGACGAACGAAGTGCGATGGCCGTTCAAGCAATCAGCCGCTCTGATCGTGTGGATTACGAGGTAAGTCCTCACTCAGATTCCCGCTTGTCTCCGCTCACCTTAGGCTGCATGGGTAGCTGATCACGGCTGCCATCAATCATATTATCAGTAAGGCGGAGGAGAAAGCAGGAATTCTTGTTTTCCTACCTGGTGTCCAGGAAATCAGACAATGCATCGACTCTCTTCAGGGCTCGCCCTCGGCATCGCAGGCGAAGATCTTCCCTCTGCACGCCAACCTGTCGAGCGACGAGCAGCGCGCCGTCTTTGCGCCCACCTCCAAATGGAAGATCGTGGTTGCCACGAACGTCGCAGAGGTGCTCCTCCGTGCCGATCGCTGTCTACTGCATATGTTCGACCTCAACGCTCACTTTGCAGACCTCTATCACCATCGACGACATTGTCTATGTCATCGACTCGGGAAAAGTTAAAGAGACGCGATACGACCCCGAGAGCGGTCTCACGAAACTCGTCGAGCAATGGACTACACACGCTGCGGGACGACAACGTCGGGGGCGTGCAGGGCGCACACGCCCTGGCGTGTGCTATAAGCTGTATACACGCTGGCGCGAGCGCAAGATGGAGCAGTTCCCGCGTCCCGAGATCTTGCGTGTCCCGTTAGAGAGTATTTGTCTGGCCGTGAAGGCTACGCGGGAGAATGAAGACGTTAAGGTTTGAGGTGTTGGACTGGTAATTGCTGCTCCTAGTTCTGACGCCACCTCATCCCGTAGGAATTCCTGAGTCGTGCTATTGACCCACCTGATATTATGGCCATGGACAAGGCGCTCTCTGTTCTTGAAGAACTTGGAGCGCTCGATCAGGACGGCCGTTTGACCGCCCTTGGCCGGCACATGGTGCGACGAAGGTAGTAGTACCAAACCCTGACTATCCCGCTGACTTCTCTCTAGGCTGTGCTTCCTCTCGACCTCCGTCTTGGAAAAGTCAGTCAAACGAGTCCTACGGGCTGGCGTCTTCTAATAATTCCGGGCTCCCGCAGATGCTGATACTCGCCACCATCTTCCAATGCCTCGATCCTGTCTTGACCATTGCGGCCTGCCTTTCCTCGAAGCCGGTCTTCCTATCTCCCATGGATAAGCGTGACGAGGCTACGGCGTACGACTACTCTCCTCATTCCTACACGTTTAAAGCTGAGGTTCTACCTACAGGGCGCGGGCACGATTCGCAACGGAGAAAAGCGACATTCTCACCGATGCCCACGCGTACGACGAATGCATGCGAATCCGCCAAGAAAAGTCGCCCAGCGCCATGCGCGCCTTCTGTTCGGAAGTACGTCCCCAAATCCCCTCTTTTCCCCAGCTTCCTTGTCCTGAAAAAGAAACCCCGAACGCAGAACTACATCTCCGTCACGACCATCCGCGACGTCAGTGTCCTGCGCAACGACCTGCTCTCCGCGCTCGCCTCAGCCGGGCTCGTCCAAGCGGGACAGCCCGCCTCAGCGCCGGAACTCAACGCGCACGGGGGCGAACACGCGCTGCTCAAAGCGCTCCTACTCGCGGCTCTGTACCCGCGCGTCGCGCGCGTCTCCCTCCCGCGCCACGCAGTGAAATTTGCGCGCGTCGCGGGCGGCGCGGTCGAGCGGGACGCGGGGGCGCACGAATGGCGCGCGACGGATATGCGCGGGGCACGCGTGTGGGTGCACCCCGCCAGCGTGCAGTTCGCGGAGACGCGTTGGCGCTCCGGCATCGTCGTCAGCTTTGAGCGCGTCGAGACGTCCACCAAAGTGTTCCTGCGCGACGTCACAGAGGTACAGTAATATTAATATCCCTTCTCTCTCTCTCTCCTTTTCGTTGGAGAGTTGGAAGTTCAAAGTAGTAATATTTTTTTTTGTTCTATGTGACTCACCTCAGGTCCCATTGTACGCGCTGCTTTTGTTCGGCGGGCACATCGCCGTCGATCACGTCCGTGGCGGGTTGACCGTCGGCGGCCGAGTCGAAGGGACGTTGCGCTTGCGCGCATGGCCCCGCATCGCGATCCTCGTCCAACAACTCCGGTGGGTCTTTTTCCTCTCCCTTCCCTCCTCATCTCATTTCCCATCGGCAACCTTTCAAAATACCATTACGTGGCTTCTATTGTTTTTTTTCCGGCAGACGGCTGTTGGATGCGGCACTGCTGCGCGCACTCAATAGTGGGCGCGTGCTCGAGGTGGCCGAAAGTCCGGTGATCGGGGCGATGTTGACCTTGCTGGTGACGGACGGGATGGCAAGTAGTGCGGGTGTCAGCTCGTAAGATATTGAAACTACAGTACTTATGGTAGAGTCCCCCCATCTGCGCTATCATACTGGCTTACTCTCCACCTTTACGTGTCGCAATATCAAGTTGAGTAACGAGATTCTCAGATATCGTAAGGATAAGTGATCTGCTTTTCTGCACGGAAGTGACGATCCTTCGATGGCCCTGAGGCTTGAGAAGCGAAGAACGCTCATCGACAAATCTCACTTACGCCATCAGCATCGGATTCGGGTCATTCTCAAGCATCGTAGCCGACGGCGATCCTGAGACAACATTATATGCATTATATGAAAGCGATGGTGCACAACTCAATGACAACGAATACAACAGGAGGCAATGGGGCAAGTACGGGTATGTGGACTATTACACGGAATCAGATGCAATAAACAACTATATGCACGGAGAAATGAGCGGCCATGATGGTAATGAGGGGCGTGGGATATGAATTTTGTACATATGCGGATACGTTCCAACACCCAGTCGAAAAGAAGCGTCGCCGTCGGCAATTCGGAGACTACTTTATAGTCGGGCGTCGCGACCTAGGTATGCTCCCTGATGGTTCGTGTCCATGGCAGGCAACGCCTTCAGGGATTGAAGCCACCACCGGTGCGCTCACTCGTTTGCGCCGTCTTTCAGATGTTACAAGCTCGTCTGCTTCTTCGGTTACAGCCCACGCTCCGGGTGTGGGCGGTATCCAGTTGTACGGCGGGCCATACGGTTGGGTGCGTGCGGGCTTGGGATTGGGCTTTGGCTCTGCTCCCTTGTCCTTTTCTTTGCGAGGATAAATCTTGTCGGTGAGGCGGAATTTCGGGCACGTCGATGGATTTGACATTACTCGACGATGTTGGGATGGCTCAAAACCGGCTGATAGGGAGGAGGACAAAGGGATCGGGGAGTTTGTGCGGTATGGGGGAGGAAATGAATCAGCCGACGAGTTGATATTCAAAGTGAGGGGCGCAGGCAATGGCAGCGATAGCGGAGGAGGCCGTGATCGACTCGTTGGTGGGGCTGTAACAAAGTTAGATTAAAAGACAATTAGACCAAAGAAAATGAAAAACGTACGACTGCGAGTCTGGACGTCGATCGTTTTGGACTTCTTCAGGAATGTGAACCTTCCCCTTTCGATGCCGCTGCGTTGCTTGACGTCCGATATCGGTCGTGTCTCAGCCTTTCCAGGAGAGATGACATGTTCGCCAAACTCTGAAGCCACCGTCGCCGACGACGATGACGCCGTCGTCGACGCGATCGTAGAAGAGCGTGAGAGCCGCCGCCCACGAAGGACGCGTGTTAGACGTGAAGAGAACGCCCGTTTGACGTCGGCTGGCGTCTCCGTAAGCGTCTCCGCAGACGAGAGGGGCGAATCATCATCAACGGCAGTCGGCAAAGGCAAAGGGATCGAGGGGAGGGGTCCCGCGGTATAACCCCTCTTACAACGCGGTAACGGGATGGAATAACCTCGTGGCGACGATGGAGCCGACGCGGGCGCCGGAGTGGGCGTTGTTGATTTCGGGTCATCGATCTCGAACGAGACATGTCGGTCAAGTACTGGTCTCAAAACAGGCTCCGTCTTTTTCTGGGCTTCCACGGATCGAGGTGGTGCTCGTGGTTGGACGAGCGGCATGTAGCGGTATCGTTTCTCCGTGATCACAGGAGGACTGCTGCGTGCCGAGGGAACGAGCCACGTCACAGAAAGTACCGCAACACTCTATATGTAGATTAGAATCCGAAATGCTTGTGAGGAGGCCCAAAAGAAAAGGACTGACAGTTACGAAACCCGTGCATCCTGCGGCAATTGCGAGTAACAGCACAACCGTTGCATGCACCAAGGCGCGCGCCGTATTCGCCCCCTCTGCGACATTTAATGCCACGCCGAACCGAATGTTGACATGAAAGCGCCACCCGTTGGCGGCGATCGGATCATTACGATGGGCGGTGGCCCGATCCTCCGCACCACCTTCGACAAGTTGGGAGGAAGCCAGCGTTTGAATTTGCCGTGTTGAATCGGTGGAGCTTTGAAGGAGGCGCTTAGTGGTTGGGCAGTAGATGCCGAGTGCTGCTATACAAGTGAAGGAGAGCGAAAAGAGGATGCACGCCAGCTTGACAATCGGACCAGCGAAATAGAACTGCGTCTTTCGACCAAGGGTACAAAGCAAAGGGGCCAAGGGGCGGTTGACGCAAAGGGGTTGCGAAGGAGACCAAATAAACCAGAGGGAACGTACGGGATTTTGAGGATGGTCGCGCTCACGAAGTAATAGCGTATGCGAATGGATGAGGACGAGCCCAGAGGAGTCGACGGGTGCGGGAAAGGACCATTGATGAAAAGGAGAGGGAATGGTTGTTCACTGGCTTGATAATAAACACGGCAGAAGAGTTACGAAAATCAGACCACTCGCATCTGCTAATAATCGGGGATGACACATCTCCATTCATCACCTTGACCACTCCCCATATCGTACGACCCTCCGATGTGCTCTCTGACCATCCACGCCACTAATGAGTAGTATCGGCAACGCTCGGCATCTTCTCTAGACATCAACCATGACCTCCAACGAAGCCCGTACACCGTCGCGGGTATGTGCATGGTAACGACTATTCACATCGACTCGTGTCCAGAACCAAATATGACGCATTCACACACGGGCGTTGTGAACGTTCGATGCAGTATCACTCCACCCACAGAAAGCGCTCTGGACCCGAACATCGATCAATTCTCATTGACGCTTTGCGCTCTTAAACAAATATGACGAATCTTTTCAGAATTTGGAACATGACACGGTCACGTAGGACTCGTCACTTTGTTCCGGTTTGGCTGGTCTCGTCGTTTCCAGCAAAAAAGGAATGTATCCCGTTTAGTGAACTACTGTAGTGATCCCCGCTCTAACTACGGCCCTAACTACTGTAGGCCATGAATATTAATGCATACTTGTGACAGAGCCAGAACAAATCATTGTCCACCGATTCCAATCACCACTTTCCTCTGCGATTACGCACTGGTGAGAACGACCTACGATAAGCGGACAGGCAACGCCCCGGCGTTATTCGGCTCCCGCTAGTTTGGCACTATCGGTACCGCATCAAGCTCATGCCAAGCCGCCGGTGATTGATGATGTGCTATTTTTATCGGGCGACGATCTTGGTAATTTCGGTGAGCGCCGCTGGTGAGCAGTCAAGCGCGCTCACACGCACATAAGCATAAGCTTCTGTCAAATACCCCATTGTCGAAGGGCGTGGCTACAACCGAGCAACGCGCGCATTTGCTTCGGAATAGAGGTGGAGCTTTCGCAAACAAAGGTGAAATAGAATCCAAAGTCCGAGGTGGCGCGGGGCCACGGTGGCATCAAGTGTCCTAACATGAACGGTACGAATGTAGTCCGTAAAATATCTACCGTATAACAGACGTGGCAAAACAATCAATCATTGCAAACATGGAAAACGTTCGAGTCGTAGCAAAAACATGAGACACACGGCGTAACATACGTTCCACAAAACCAGCTATTCGACGAAGTTGTAGAGACGACTTAGTGTCTTTATTCACAAAACAAGAGAGCCAGGCTGTCCTTTAGAACCGAAACTTGCGACTTCCGCTTGCGCGAAGGGACCGGTTCACTGGCGCACGCACGTGTCGCGCGATAGCCCAACCACATACCCTTCCGTACACGAGCGCACCTCGCAGAAGCCAGACACACATTCGACGCCGCGTGCATTGGGGATGGCGGTGCAGTCAAAGCTAGATTTTGTCATACCGCGATAAAAAGAGAAAGAAAGGCAACACTCAGTTTAATGGGGGAAGAAAAGGAGGATAGAGCAAGGGAGATGGAGCGAGAAGGAGAGAAAAAGGAGGAAACACGCACATAATGTCATCGGCAGCACACCCGCCGCAGCTATCCAGATCCGATAACAAGTCGACGCACTCGAACGCATCCGCGTCGGGCGCGCCACGCACCGGGCACGCCATTAGAGGTGCGGGACATTGATCGTCGGGGTGCCAGGTCGGTGTACCGATGGTCCCAATGTTATTTTGGTCCTCCAGAGAACGGCTCGAACGGCGGTGGCTCGCATCCTCACTTGGCGAGCGTCGCGGATGATGCACGCCCGACGGTTTCGGTCGCCAGGGATCGTCGTCGCGTTTCGCTAACACCGGGGACGGTTTCGGTCGCCAGTGATCGTCATCGCGCTTGACAAATACCTGTGACGGCTTCGGTCGCCAGTTATCGTCATCGCGCTTGAATACCTGTGACGGCTTCGGTCGCCAGTTATCGTCATCGCGCTTGAATGCCTGTGACGGCTTCGGTCGCCAGTGATCGCCATCGCGCTTGCCATGTACCTGTGACGGTCTCGGATGGTCGCCATCGCGCTTCTTAAACACATTCGACGGTCTCGGCCGTGGGGGATGGTCGCCGTCCTTGGGGTCCTGTCGCTTCTTGAGTGGTGAGTCCGGAGTAGAGTTGCGACGGTACTGCTTGGGCGATCGCTGTGCCGCTCGCGGGATGTCGTGCTCCAACGATCTAGCGTCTGCTCGATCCCTGGCTACACGCCCTACTGGGCCGCTGTCGCTTGAGACGGGACTGGGGAACGAGACGAGTGCGACGAGCGCAAAAGCTAGGAAGAAGGTACGCATGGTGTGTTGGAGAAAACCAACAGGGGACCCACAGGGGTAGGGCAGGGGGCCCCAACTAGATATATATACGCAGATGCATGCAGCTAGGTCCTACGGCGCAGCTCCTCGGCTATACTTAGGAGGCATGGCTGTCACATTGCCGCTCGGCCATCAATCCGAGGGATGGCTGTACGACGCATCGCACCTCCCTGTGGATGAGAGGCATCCCAAACCCGCCCTAATCCCTGTGTGCATTCCGATATGCTTCTGACAACACTTGGGGCGTCTCTGCGATGAAGAGATGATGTGAAGCATGGAAATCACGCACCAGGTTTAGGGGGCAGCGGAGATGACGGGAGAAGTGACGCCATATGGGGTTACATCGAGCCGCCCAGGGCCTCGGGCATGTGCCCAGCCAGCGCGCAAGGGTGACACTTTGCGCCTGACGTCAATGGTGGTTTGTAGATGAGCGTGGATCAATGGATTTTCAAAAAGAGGATTCTTCGGCTGCGAGGATAACGCCAAGGCACAATTTAAGAACCGAGGTGCAGGAGGGGTGCACTGATACCCTGTCCGGTCCAGATGTGGCGAGGCTGTCTGCTGCGCTGGACTGCCGAGTACACCAACCACAGCAGCACACGTTTAACGTCGTCTAGAGCTGAGATCGGGCTCGGGCGGGGGCGGCCAAGTCGGCCAAGCCCGAATTATTCAGCCAAGGTATTAGTCAGTTTATGTCAGCAAAAAGCTGTGGCTTATCTGCTCCTCAAAGGTGCCATCGTCATCACCCCCAAGCTCAGGACGAACCTTTGACCGTGCCATCATGGCCGCCAATCTGACATCTCTTGCTCCAGAACTAATTGCCTGCATCCTCGACGTTGTGCCCTCCACCGATCTGCAGCGAACGACCTTATCGCTCCTCTGTGTTCTCTCCTATTCGTCCGTCCCCAACTGGCGTCATTACCTCTTTTACCATGTTCAACTCAGGACACCGGAGGGTGTGTCCAAACTTATAGAGAGTTTCAAGCGGGATTCTGGAAACGCAGCGTTCGTTCAAAAACTCACCTTGGCTTCGTGGACCGTGGATGCAAAGGTCGCCACTGAAGCCATCCTCATGCTCCCAAAGCTGAAATGGTTGAGTCTCTGCTTGGGTGTAAGTTTTACGCCAGCATACCTGCAGAAGCTCCTCCAAAAGCCGATGTCGGACCTACGATATCTTTCTCTCCGGCTTCGTCCTTAGTGAGCATCGGTGTCGGTTGTTTTCCGTAGTGTTCATCTCATCTGCACCCTCAGCCTGCTTGATGGCAACTATCAATCAACTATGGTCCATTCATTCCTCAAGGTATGCATGCTCTCCCCCACCTGGCACGGGCATTCATACCTCTCTTTGTTTTTTCTTTGACTCAAAGACCACCTACTTTGATTCTGTGATTGAAACGCTTGCCGAGTGGCCTGAAGCGGACGTCCCAATTATTTCTGTGGTTATAGACCCACGGGATCTGTCCCTCATCCCCGCTTCCAGTTTACCTGGCCTTCCTGCCCGCTTCTTCGACCTCTACAAACTAGAAACACTCGCTAGCTCACCTCTCTTGAGACACACTGACGCGTTCCGACTGCGCCTCCCCGGGAGCGAATTAGCTCGCTACCTGTGTAGGAAATCACCCAACTCCCTTCCTGCCATTACGTTCCTCGATGCCTCGACCTCATCCGTAGACGTAGCCGACGTGAACTTGCTGCTCAGAAGCCTGCCACGCCTACGCCACCTCATCCTCGACGGGTGCGGCACCCTGGACGAGGTTACCATCGAAAAATGGACTGAATTCGGGCACGATTGCTTGATGATCAACAGTGGACTCGAACTAGAGCGAGTGGAGAACGAGAGGTTTGCGTCCCGGTCGGTGACCTCGCTAGAGCCCGAGTCCCCAGATTCAGTCCCCATCGTAGGAACCACACGTGGGGTGAGCATCCTTCCATGGGTAACGGCTCTACAGACGATTGCGTTGTCTGCACCGCCTAATGCAGACGTGAATGCGCAGCGCCGCTTCATGGCAGCGCTCCAGCGTGGGTGCAGTGATGCTGTGACGGAGTTCAACGAACGGATGCATTCTGCGCGCCAGGGACGGTCGCAGGGTTGGCGGACTGTGCGCTTTGCGAAGCACGGCGAAGCGGGGCATGTCATAGGCCACAGTGGTTACCATAGAATGGCGGTCGTCGACGACGACGACTTTGCGACATTAGACAAGGTGATGGATGATGAGAAGTGTCCGGTTGTGTGCTTGGGAGGGAAATGGGGGTCGGAGGGCGGCATTGGACACGCAGAGGGTTGCAGTCACTCCATTGCGCTGGACATCTGGGAAGATAAGTTATAAACAAAAGCTTAATGTGTGGCCGCTTGTCAAAAAATCAAAAGACTTGTATTCTTGGTAGAGTGTTGAGAGTGGGTCATTGAATTATGTGGCATTACATGCAGGTATAATATATTCTAGTGTTTGTGTGAAAGGTGACAGTCTCACCACTTTCTACCTTTCTGAGCACGCTCTTGTGCGATCCGATTTTGCTCACGGAACCACTTTTTAAGATGGTCCAGAGATTCCCTGAACGTCACGGGCTTCACATTCGTGTCCTTCGGCAGAACCGGGATGCGCAACATTCGGCGAACAGCATCTCGCCGCAGGATAGATGTCTGCACAAGCATTGTAGCGATGCCCGTCAAGACGTACAAGCTGAGGCCCTGAAGAATTGGAAACGATTTGAGAGATGACAAACTAGGGATGATGACGCGGAGTACTAGTAGATAGACACGTACCGATGGGAAGTGACCCATAAGTGGGATGGAGATGACCGAGACGACGCGGAAGGCATTAATCATATGAGCCGCAGTCGTGCGGTCCGTGGTCGCTGTCATGTCGCTTGCGCTGATCTAAGGCAAAATGGGAAAAAACGGATGGCGTTAGAAGGGGAGTAAGGAAGGAGGATTCATCCCGCGGCACGGCGGGACGATATGAAAAAGACACGCACGGAGAGTTGCAGGTTCATGAGCACCGCAGAAGTGATCGGCAAGATGTAGTACGGGTCCGGGACGGTGAGATCGGGGAGGAACGAGACGCCGCTGTGATGGAGCTGCTCGAGGGGGAGCGCGCAGAGACGCTTGACGCCGAAGAACATGCCGAGCGAGACGGGCAGCTGTACGAACGGCAACAAGAGCATGGGGACCATGCTGACGCCCGACTCCCCGTACACGCGACGCTGCTTGAGCGCGACGCGCTGCACCGCGAGCTTGTCGCCCGAGCGGTACGCGCGATCGAGCTCCTGCTTGAGCTCGAGGAGCCGCGGCTGGTGCGGCGCGAGCGCGGCCGAGTTGCGCAGCTGTTTGAGGGAGAAGGGAAGCAGGAGCAATCGCGAGACGAGCGTGCCCGCGACGATCGTGTGGAACCACGGCAGACCGGTCGACACGTTGATCAGCTCCAGCATCCAACTCGACAGTCCAGCGGGAGACCATCCTGCGAGCCCCAGCGCGGCGAGGTCGCCGTATTGCAGGGGCGCGAGCACAGCGAGGCTGGTGGTATCCACCGCGTCGGGAACGGGCAATGAGGAGGCGGCTTGAAGTTGTGTGACCCCCGCATCTGCGGGAATGGCTGATTCTGCGGTTGGCGTGGCAGGAGAGGATGCGGCGGAACCGGGGGCGGGGGCGTTCGCGGCGGCTTCTGGTGTCAAAACGGGTTCGGGGGCAGTTGGGGGGGGCGTCGCCTCCGCCTT
>Ga0137397_10000236_pt1 | contig 37572 bp, 32 predicted proteins | sample czorhiz116metaG_FD_106658 | JGI IMG/M metagenome (GOLD analysis project Ga0137397, IMG submission 106658) | Vadose zone soil microbial communities from Angelo Coast Range Reserve, California, USA - czorhiz1.16 metaG | ecosystem: Environmental > Terrestrial > Soil > Vadose zone | place: USA... | reverse complement strand
ACTACTGCCGCAAATAACGATCCAACACTCCATACACGCGACGTTTCCAGTCCCTGCTACGCTTCAGCCCTCATTTTTGCGCCGGAAAGTAATTAGGTGATTTATACGTCTGTCCCCGAATTAGCTCCCATTGGGAATTGAGCATTGGTCAGATTATTTTTGCTTTTCCCTCGTGGGGTTCTGGTTGTATTCCTCCGATTTCCCAGGCGGAATGCTCAGCGACTTCCACTCCCCACCGCGAAATGACTTGGCGAGATAGACGATCTGCCCCACGTGATAGCTGGTGTGCGCCATCAGACGATGAAGTGCTTCGTGAGCCCGGAAACCAATGCCGCGGATGGTGACCGTTCGCGACAAATCGTTGTCGGTGAGTGCCTCCAGCGTGCTCAGAACGACCTTCCATCCTTCATTCCATCGCTCCAATAGTTCCGCGGATGTGACGGCGCGTGGTTCGAATTCTTCGTCCCGCTTGCGCCACGGTTTCTCGCCGTCGGTTGTGAGGAAATCCGTGAAGCGCGACCTCAGATTGCCGGACAGATGCCAGACGATGACGGCGATCGAGTTACCGTCACCGGGACCGCTCCTCGACAGCTCGTCTTCGTGAACTTGCCGGATGGCGTCCTCGCCGAGGCTTTTGTACCGGCGATACTCACCCTCAATGGAGGAGATGAATTCTCTCATTACCGAGTCATTGCGTAGAGGACGAAGTTGATACCGAGCCGAAAGGCTTCGATCGACGGCTTCAGCGGATATATGCGCCGGTCGATCCAGTCCCAATAGTTTGCAAGATCGTTGTTGTGGCAGGCGATCACTGCAATGTCCCCGTGACCATTATCGAGGCCGTAAAAGATTGCCGGCTCTCCCACCTGGTAAGGGGACATCACCTCGAGCGCATCGATATCGTAGAACACGTGGAATATCGGATGCTCGATCGTCATTCGAACCAGGTCGCGCTCCGGAAAAGCGCGTTTGAGCTCACGCTTCAAGACGCCGAGGTCGTAGGCTCCATCGAAATCGTCGATCAGCACGAAGCCACCTCGCTCAACATACTCGCGAAGATTCTCAACTTCATGGTCCGTGAGCCACATCTCGCCGGGCTCCGATACGTAGGCAAAGGGATATTTGAAGATTTCCGGGCTGTCCAACTGAACGATGCGATACGAGGAAGGCTGAATGTTGATGATCGTGGCTTCGCTGAGCAGTTGATTGAGATGCAATTCGGATGTCGGATAATTGTGCGACCAGCCTGTGCCGCCGAATTTACCGCGTGCCCGGAATTGCCACCTCGCCATGATCAATTCCGTCTCCGGCGGGTTGTTCTGCTCGAAATAGCCGCCGAATCCGCCGCGGAACCTTTGAGCGTAGATCACGGGAAGCAACCACAAGAAGCACAAAAGGCACAAGAAGGCCCAGAAACGTTTTGTGCTTCTTGTGCTTTTTGTGGTTACGTCCCCGTTCACTGCAATTCGGCCAACGCGCCGGTGAGGCTTCGGTCGAGGTGTAGCTGGGCCCAGTGAAATTCCGTCTGCAACATCTTGACGATTTCGTCCCGCGTCTTCTTCTGAACGATCATTTCATGAATCCGATTTCGCAGAGTCACCGTGCTGTCGCGGAACCTGGCCATCTCGCGTTTCGTGGTGACAACCCCGTGACCGGGAACCACGGTGTCGAAATCCAGTTGCAGTGCGCCATCGAGCGTCTTGGTCCATTCCCTGGCGCTGCCGCCGCCCGAGTAGTCGATCAGTTGCGGCGTGGCGTCGCCGAAAGTGAACATGTCTCCGGCTGCGAGAGTCCGCTGCGCGGGGAAATGAACAACGATGTCGCCGTTGGTGTGGGCGCGTCCGAAGTAATACATCTCCACATTCTTGCCGCCAAGGTAGATGTGCGCATGTTTCTCGAATGTGATGTTGGACAGGCCCGGTTGTTTGCCTTCCACCATGTTCTCGCGAGCCTGCTCCGACGTTACAACCTGCACGCCCATCTGCTGCAGTTTCGCATTTCCACCGCTATGGTCGGCGTGGTGATGTGTGTTGATCACGTACTTGATGGGCTGGTTGGTAAGCTTTCTCACCTCTGCCACGACGTTGGCGCTGTCCACTTCGAACTTATCGTCGACCAGAACGACACCTTCATTGGTAATCAGCGCCGTTACATTGCCTGGAACGAAATCGTTGTGGATCACGTAGAGGTCGTCTTTGATCTTGACCACATCCAATTTCGCGGCTGGCGGCCCCTGTGTATAGGCCACCACAGCCGCAATAGCCAGCACGGACACGATAGCTAAAAGAAACTGTTTTCGCATTCGCGGGACTATAGCACAGGTTCGACGAGGGCCACTACCGAGCCGCGGCTGTTGGGCATACGCGGATCCGGGCCATAGGCGTGGATTTGATCGCGCTTCCTCTCGGCTTCCTCGAGGCCGCACGTCCACACGATGCTGCTTCCGGTCGAGTCTGCTTCCATGGTGTGTGCCAATGCCGTTGCGTAAGAAAAGCCGAAGATGGCCTCTAACATTTCGATGACGTAGTCGAAGCTGTGTTCGTCATCATTCAGGATGATGACGTGATAGAGCTTGCCGAGCTCGTCTTTGGTTTTTTCGTCGGTTTCCGTCTCAATCAACGCTAGAGATTTCCTTTGTGCTGCCCGCCGTCCACGCTAAGACACGCTCCGGTAATCCAGCTTGCTCGATCGGACGCCAGAAACACGACAGCATTCGCCACTTCCTCAGGTGTACCCATGCGTCCGGATGGGATCCCGCTCAACACGGTATCGTATCTCGCGCGATTAGTCTGTTTGACCCTCTCCCATCCGCCACCGGGGAACTCGATGGACCCGGGTGTGACCACGTTGACCCGGATCTTGAATGGCGCATGCGTTACGGCGAGCGTTTTCGAATGACTGACAAGTGCGGCCTTCGCGGCCGAATATGCGGGAGACCAACCAACCTCCTTCCAAACCAGAGACCGAAGAAATGTGAACGTTCACGCCTTCCTGCGCAAGTCCCAACGCAATGGCCCGGCCGATCCCCCTGCTGCCGCCAGTGACGACGGCGTTTTTTCACGCAGGCCCAGGTCCATATCTATGGACGCAAATACAGTTACGGGTTGGTTTTTTCGGCGCTTGCCTTTTCGAGGTCAGCCAACTGCTGCTTGACGGCGTCCACATCGGACGCATTCGGACTGAACTTCAGATAGATCCGCATGTTCTCTGCGGCACCCGTGTAATCCTGCTTCTGGGCCAGGAGGAGTCCGAGCAGATGGTTGATCTTGGGAATCCTGTGTTCCTTGTCGAGCTTGGCCGCCTCACGTGCCTGGTCTTCGGCCACATCGGGTTTCTGGAGGTTATAGTTGGCGACGGCGCTATAGAAATACATGTTGGGAGAGAAGTAAGGATTGAGCTTCAACAGCTGCGAAGTGTACTGCACAACATCGTCCCACTTCTGCCGGGCCACAGCTACGGCGGCAAGCTGAGCATAGGGGCTGATGAATTTCGAGTCGGCTTTGATGGCTTCGGTGTAGGCGTGATCGGCCTCATCAAACTTCTTCTGCTGTTGGTACACCCGTCCGAGATCGAACCACGCGATCGCGTATTTCGGATAGCCCTGGACAGCCTTCTCCAGCTCTCGTTCGGCATCCGGCCATTTCTGCTTCTTCATATTATTGAGGCCGTTTTCGTACGCCTTGCGAGCATCCTTCGGTGCGAGCGCCGTGGTGATGCTGAACGTGTAACCCTCAACTTTCGCGAGCCGGTGGAGAGAAATGACTCCAATGTCCGGATTGTCCAACGCGCGCCGGAAGCCAAGCATGATCGACTCGGACTGGAACCCTGCCAGACTGGCGCGGATTTCGCATCCCGCGAGATCGCGTTCACTAAGACCACGTTGTGTGCCGAATCCCCCTGCGGAGTCGCGAGAGAGAGAATCATTTCCAACACTGGCGTCAAAGAACACTTCGGCGTTTCGCCCGCCGAGCTGGAAGCTGAAATTGCCTTTTGAGTCCGTGTACGCTTCAGGCCGGACGACGCCGTTGCAGACGCGTTCGATGATAACGCGGTCCGGCGGCTGACTCCCATCGGAAAGCCTGACCTTGCCGGAGAGGTAGATCGGAGTCTGCTGCTCCGGGAACTGCGTTTGCTGCTGGTTCTGTCCCGGGAAATTGGGCTGCGACCCGGGCTGCCGCCCGCCACCGCCTCCGGGCTGACCACCCGGCTGTCCGCCTGGGGGCTGTGTCGGTGCCTGGCCACCGCCGCCTCCCGGTTCCTGGGCAAAACAAGACGGTGCTATCGCAAACAGAATGGCTGCGAGCGCCACCACGGAGGCACCGATAAACGGAGTGACCTTTTTCATGGAGTTTGTCCTCTTTGTTAGCGCGATTATGCCACAGCGGCAGGGATCAAAACAAAAAGTGGGCGGAGTTTTTGACTCCCGCTCAAACGAGGTGCGTCGCCGAATCCAGCAAACATTCGGAACCCGTTACCTGGATACTAAAGAGCAGGGAGCCCGATTCGACGGAACCGGCGTCAAAATGGATCGTGGTAGCCATTTGGCTACAGGGCTCCAGATCGACCGAACTCCTGACGCGAGAATGACGAACGCGCATCACTTTGTCGCGATTCGCAAAACCCATCAACAAAACTGTTGATGGAAAAGGTTCGCCCTCCCGCTTTGAAACTCACAAGTCTTGAAAAACCGAAGAGCCCGAATTGGCACGGGCCGTGCCATATAGGCCAGCCATGAAAAGGGCGATGAAATCGGCCGACAGTTCATACATTGGTGAGCGCATTACATCTCACAAACCTCCGTCTCTGCTTCGGCCATCTTCCCCTTTCAACAAAGCCTGGTTGTCGTCGATCGCAATTAAGTTGGCGTCATTCAAGGTTTGGTTTGCGACGAACAGATGTTTTGACGTCATGAAGCAACATCACTTCGTCACGAAGCAACTTTTCTTCGCGACGAACAAACATTCCTTCCCGGCAAACCAGCTTTGCTTTGAGATGAACAAACATTGTTTCGTGACGAAGAGACTTCACTTCATCACGAAAACTCTTTGCTTCGCCTCATAGCAACGTTGCTTCGCGGCAAAGCAACATTCCTTTCTGACGAAGAAGCGTTGCTTCGTCGCAGAACAACTTACAAACATCAACATGAAAAGAACAAAGGTTACGATGACAAGCAGCACAAACGCGTCTCCGTGTAAGGCTGCGTTTTTTAAATGCCGGGAACACCGCTTTATTGGGCACTATATTACGGCCCTTCCTTGCTGGTTCGGGCACGGAGCTACGGGGCTATTAAGCGCTTCCCACCAGGTCGCCCGTTCGAAAATAGGCGCTGCGAAGTTCAGACTTGTCGCATGAAAAGAACAAGTAATGCGATTGCGAGCAGCACAAAGGCATCACCATGTAGAGCTGCGGTCATCGCGGCAGTACGTTCAAACATTCGGTAATTATTCAGAGCCGCTGCCAATGCGGACAGACCTGCAAGAACGGTTGCTGCATAAAACGCGATCTTGGAACGCGTCGCAGGACCGAGCATCAGGGAAGCGATTGCCCGAAATTTGTAGAAGGCGTAAATCAGAACAAACGTGGTCACAAACGTAATACCGACCAATTTAGGGTACGCATACTGTGGAATTGACCCAAAGTGGGGATCGAGGTAAATCGAGAAAGTCAGCCCGACCAGAGGAACGGAGGCGAAGATCCCCGCCAAAAGGAAACGTTTCACGATCAATGACAGTCGCGAAGAACTCGCGGGTCGAGGGAAGATTAACTCGGTAAGGAATATAAGGAGAGAGCTTCCGAGAAGACCGCCCACTAGATCCGTATGCAGAAGGGTAGGTTCGTCAATTTGAAACGCAGGTTCGTGCGTTTCATTAAACTCTCGTCGCGGATTGACCAAAGTCATCACCATCGAAAGTCCGATCAGTGCGATGACCAGGATTGTAGAAAACCACTTCCATTTCTTACTCATAGGCGGACTGAAGGTAGGCGGAGGGGCTTCCCGCCTAAACTGCCGCATCAGTCAAGTTCAACGAGATTGGGGAGAATGCGATGGCGGACACCACTCTCCCTGACGCAGCGTACCAGTGCTCCGCAGGCGACAATACCACTCCGTTTCTCTAAGGACTGCAGGCGAAACATTAACTACAGTGTCTCGCCGACGGGAATCGTAAGCTGCGTATTCCGGGGAATCCCACCCGTGAATCCAACTGAAGGCGTCCACTGATTCCAGGGAAAGCGTCCAGAGGCCGGAGCAAAGCAACGCTGGAGTGTTGATCATTTCCGAAGTGGATGGCATTGGTCAAACAGAACGACAATTTTCGTCGAAATTAGGTTCATAAAGTCGTTGCTCGTTAGGCAACGACGCGCGGAGCGCGCCGCGAAACGGTCGACGATCGTTTACGGCAGGCCGAGCGAAGCCTACCGGGTTTCATTCGTTCTTTCCTCCTGGTTGAGGAATGCAAGGCGGACGTCGTCCCTAAAAGGGAACGCTTCGGCATCAACAGGCTAGATTTGGCCGGTTTAGCGGAGCCCAATCCAATGTCAACTATTTCCAAAGGGCCGCCGAGGGTCCCATTCGCCCTTCGCCTTAATTGTAGCGGGGGTCGGAGCCTTGCTGAGCGTCTCGGCTCGACAACTTGCTCTAACAAGGCAACGAAGGCTAGCGTAGCCGCTTCAAAGCGGCGATGGATCTGTCGGCATTTTCTTTGATTCCTCTGTCGCTCGCTTTGTCGCGTAGCTCTGTCAGGTAGCGAAGGGCCGTGTCGACGGTGATCCATAACCAGGGCTGGAAGCCTTCTATTAGCCACTCCGGTGAGCCCTTCACTTCCTTAGCTTCCCCTCTCTCCGCTCCGAGCTCCCAGTGCCTATCCGTCAGAACGAGGTTGTACAAGACGCGGACTGAGATCGGGCCGGCTTCGAGAGGTTCTTTCGACTCCTTAAGAAAACGCCCAGAAGAATCGAGCTGCCCCAACTGAAGATACTGCACGTAGAACTCGGCCCTATTTCCTTCAACTTTCGTGTCGCTCATCACATCGTTTTTGACAATGAAGATTTTCTTGTCCTGTGTTGGTGCGCCAGGTCGAAGGAATAGCCCAGCTGCACGGTGCCATCCCTCCGGTGTTAAGCGCGCTCCTGCTCGTTCCATCCTGTAGAATTGCTCTGAAACTTCCTTGGGAGACTTTTCAGGAGCGACAGGGGATTTCGCAGAAAGTGCGCTCGTCATGGAAGCAAGGCTTATAATCGATATTAACATCCATTTCATCATCACATCATCCTTACTGGACACGTACAACGTTGCTCACTTCGCTTCGGATATGCGCCTAAAGCGGAAGAATTGATGCAAAGCGGGCAGAGCGACTGCGACGAAGAACGCGGGAATCCGGGGATCAATATTCCGGGGCCAAGGCACTAGAATAAACGCGATGAAAGTAGTCGCAAACCCCATGAAGCCGAGCAATGCATCCGTCACGAGCCCTTTTCTGGGAAGTTTCAAGATGAAAGAAACTACAAACCCTGTAAGCACACCAACAAAAAGTGCGAAGACTGCTAGCACAAACACTCCGAGAGTCGCAAGTTCTGGACCAATGGGAAACATAGAAACCATCCTTCTCTTTCACCAATGTACCAGCATTCATAGAGACTGGTACCTGCAGCATTTACGTGACACACGGGGCGTTTATCAGGCTTCAGGTTGCGGGAACGCCGTCTATCCACACCAGCCTGGCAATAGCTGACGTCGGCACTCGAATTGGGTATTTCCGAGACCCGCAAATTCGGCGCGGCATTCAAGAAACGGTTTGGTGTCTCTCCATCCGGCTATAGAGCCCGGCGGTGGCGAACTCCCTTGAGGCGGACGGCAAGGACCTTGATGCTCCTGGGCCCGACGAGTCTCAAGTGCAGGATTCTTTTGAAACAAATCTCATTAGTCGTGGAACCACAGGCTGCATGAATTCAGCCGCTGCACAGTCAAATTGGGCTTCGTTCCCCCGTTGCCCTGCGCTTACTCGCAAAGCGCAGACGCCAGGGGGGCGACGGACACGCCGCGGACACCATTCTTCTCGATGATGCTGGCGACCAATCCCGACGACTTCATGTCCTCGACGAACCCGTGAACGTACCTCGCAGCAGAATCCCGGCCTTTCGGTACACCGACAGCCTGTTGAACAACACTGAAGCGTCCATCCAGGACACGCGTGCCTGGTTGCTTCCCGGCGACCTCCACGAGCAGCGGCTTCAGCCCGGCAAGGGCATCCAGCTTGTCCGCAAAAAAGACATCGACAGAGGCATTAACCCCCGGCGCGCGTACAAGCTGGGCTCGTTTCAAGAAGCGGGTGAGAAACAAATCGTACGCGCTTTTTTCCGACACCACGACGCGAACTCCCTCGCGGTCTACATCTGAGAGAGTTTCGAGCGGCGATCCCGCGGGCACCAGGCAGGTCGTCTCAATCTCGAGATAAGGCGCAGTGAAGGTGATTTCTTCGGCTCGGGCGGGATCGGCTGCAAGAAATGCCGCGTCCCAGGCTCCGGCTTTTGCCCCATCCGCCATCTGTCCAGCCATCTCGTAGCTGACAAGTTCCATAGGAAGACCCACTCGCCGCGCGAGTTCCTGGGCCAGGTCCACAGCGATGCCTCCTGGAGTTCCGCGGGCGTCCCTGTTCGCGAGGAGCGCATTTCCGAAATTGATTCCCACGCGCAGTCTCCCCGTTGGTGCAAGCTCCGAAATACTGAACGACATGATCCGTATTCACTCCTTTCAGTTCGGCAGAGCGAACACGTGAATCGCATTGTTGCGTTGCGGGTTGATTCCGGCCTCAGGAAAAAGATTCGCCGTGATCGCCCCCAGGCCTGTCAGCACTGCAACATACTGTTTTCCATTGACCCGATAGGTGATCGTGCTGTTTTGAATTGGTCCGCCAAGGGTGGTTTCCCAAAGGATCTTTCCGGTATCCGCATCGAAGGCTCGGAATTTCTGATTGAGGTCTCCCCAGAAGACCAGATCTCCGGCCGTTACCAGTGTTGCGCCATTGCCCGGAGCGCGGCCTTCGTAAATCCGCTGAATTTCCCCAGTGGCCATATTGATCTTGGCGATTCCGCCGAATTTTTCAGGGTCGGAACCTGGGCGGCGGACGCCGGTTCTGCGTTCCGGCTGGCTGCTCCCGCCGGTTGAAGGCGCCGGCGCGGCGCGAGTCATGTCGAGGCAATTATCGACATAGGGAACATAAAGTGAGTTTTTGCCCGGGTGATAGGACATGGGCCAGTAGCTTTTCGCGTTGTACGAACATATGACGTGCCGTTCACCGGGTTGCTTGAGCACGACATCCCAGTTGATGGTCGTCTTTCCCGTTTTGACGTCGATGCTGGAGATCAGAAAATTCGGATCGTCGTAAGGAAAGGGATTGGCCCAAAGAAATTGACCCGATGTGCGGTCGAGCGCAAATATCCCTCCGCCTTCCCCGACATTGACGACGATGTCTCTGTCCTGATTCCGAGAAATATCCGGATTGATCCATTTCACAAATTTAGGATCAGGGTTCACCCTCGTGCGCAAAAGGATTCTCTCATTCGTGTAATCCTGATCCCAGTCGTCTCCAGGCAGATGCTGGTAATACCAACCCAGCTTGCCGGTATCCATGTTCAGAGCAACGGTTGAATTGCTGTAGAGGTCGGCCGGCGCCGTTTTGGAAACGGCCTCGATGTTGCCGCCATGGCGGGCCGCGCGCGTGTATGGTGTGGGATTGGCGACGCCCCAATAAAGCATTTTGCGGACCGGATCGTAGGAGCCACCCAGGCCCCACGGCGATGCTGCGCGAGCCGCTTCGGGTGCGCCTCCCCAACTGGCGTCAGCGGCGGGATCATCGGACCCCGCTGCTGTATAAAACCTCCACACTTCCTTTCCGGTCCTGGCGTCGTGAGCCGCGATGTAGCAATCGGCTCGCGCGCTGCAACTGCGTCCTGACAGGACCTTGTCGCCGAAAACGATCGTTCCGGAGGTGAGCGATCCGCTGGATTTCGTTTCCCATCGCACCTGGCCGGTGCGGGCGTCGAGCGCCACGATGAAACTGTCGGGCGCCGCAAACAGGATCAGGTCTTCAAAGATGCTCAGGGTTTTGGCCCGTGTAACGCCGCCTGCCGGCCGCTTGTATTCCCAGATCAGGGCGCCCGTTGTGGCGTCGAGAGCCTGCACCGCAGTGCGCGGCATACCGCTTTCCTGCGATGGGACGGCGACGTACATCACGCCGCTGTGGACGATAGGTATGATTTCGATCGTACCCGCAGGCAAGGGGTTAGACCATACCTGCGTGAGACGGCCCACGTTCTGCCTGGTGATCTGGTTTAGCGGGCTGTAACGTTGCGCGTCATAGGTTCGGCTGTACATCAACCAATCGTCCGGACCCGGATTCAAGAGCATTGCCGGCGTAACAGGCGAAAAAGTCTTGACCTGCGCTGCGGCTGCCGTTGCGAGCGCCGCGAGAGCGATCGACATCGCGAAGAACAGAGATTTCTTCATGTTTTTCCCCCTGGGTGAAAGGCCGGGAAATCCTATCAGGAACGTGAAGGGACGTCGAGTTGCACAACGAAAGAACGCGGGCTGAAGCCCGCGACTACATTCAGGCCGAAAGGTTGATCCCCAATGTAGTCTCGGGCTTTAGCCCGCGTTACCTCGGCACACTCATGCTAAGCTTTGCTTCGTAAAAAGCCAGAGGAGCTGAATATGGCGAAGTATCTCAAGCAGGCTCTCCCAACGGTTGAGAGCGACGCTGCAAATATCAACGTGCAGGAGACGGTCGCAAGAATCATCGCTGACGTCAGGAAACGCGGCGATGCGGCCGTGCGGGAGCTTTCCGATCGGTTCGATAGCTGGTCGCCCTCCGATTTTCGGCTGTCGAAAAGCGAGATCGACTCACTTGTGGCGTCGGTTCCACTCGAAACGATTGAGGACATCCGGTTCGCCCAGGCCCAAATTCGGAATTTCGCAGAACATCAGAGAGCGGCACTAAAAGACATCGAAGTCGAGACCGTGCCCGGCGTACGGCTCGGCCATCGCAACATTCCGGTGAGCAGCGCCGGTTGCTACACTCCGGGCGGGCGTTATCCTATGGTGGCATCGGCCCACATGACGATCGTCACCGCAAGAGTCGCGGGAGTGGACCGCATCATTGCCTGTACACCTCCGACAAATGGAAGACCACATCCCGAAACGATCGCGGCGATGGCGATGGCGGGTGCCGACGAGATCTACGTGCTTGGTGGCATCCAGGCAGTCGCCGCCATGGCGCTGGGCACCGCGACGATCGCCCCGGTCGATATGATTGTCGGAGCGGGCAACGCCTATGTGGCCGAAGCGAAGCGCCAGTTGTTCGGAGAGGTCGGAATCGACCTGTTGGCCGGGCCAACAGAAATTCTCGTCATAGCCGATGACTCGGCAGACGTCGAACTCGTAGCCGTCGATTTACTCGGCCAGGCCGAGCACGGGCCCACTTCGCCGGCCGCTCTGATCACAACGTCTGAGAGCCTGGCCCGGTCGCTGCCCTCGGAGATCGAACGCAAGCTTGCGATCCTTCCTACGGCAGACGTCGCTTCCGTGGCCTGGCGCGATTTTGGCCAGATCATCCTGGTGTCCGATCTCGCCGAGGCCGTCCAGGAGGCGGACCGGCTCGCTTATGAGCACGTCGAAATCCTGACGCGGAATCCCCGTTATTTCCTGGACCATCTCCACAATTATGGGTCGCTGTTCCTTGGCCCCGAGACAAACGTCGCGTACGGCGACAAGGTCATCGGCACAAATCACACGCTGCCCACGAAGCGTGCTGCACGGTATACGGGGGGCCTATGGGTCGGCAAGTTCCTCAAGACGGTTACGTATCAGGAGTGCACCGAGGAGGCGAGCGTTGTGATCGGCGACTATTGCTCGCGCCTCTGCGCAATCGAGCGATTCTGGGGACACAAGGAACAGGCCGATATCCGCCTGCGCCGTTATGCAGGGCGTCATGTGGGTCTGGTCGCAAGCTCTGGAGACAAGCCATAGCCTCGATAGTCGATACCTCCATCGTTCCTGCTTCCTTCCGCCTTGACGGCCGCGTCGCGCTGGTTACGGGCGCCGGCCGCGGTCTTGGCGCTGCCGCATCTATTGCTCTTGCGCAGGCGGGAGCCGAGGTGCTTCTCCTGAGCAGAACGCGCAGCGAGCTTGAAGAGATTGAGAAGAACATCGTCACGGCAGGCGGACGCGCCAAGGTGCTCGTCTGCGACGTGACCGACGGCCGGCAATTTCGCTCCGAGATCGAGCGACTCGAGCGACTCGACATACTCGTAAATAACGCCGGCATGAATATTCCGGAGCCGTTTGTCGAGGTATCCGAGTCTCATCTGGATGAGATGCTCGCGCTCAATGTTCGAGCTGCTTTCCTGGCGGCGCAACTGGCCGTCCGAAAAATGCTCGAGGCCTCCGATCGGGCCGTGAAGGGCGGCGTCATTATCAACGTGTCCTCTCAAATGGGTCATGTGGGTGCGGAACGGCGCGCGGTCTATTGCATGACAAAGCACGCGATTGAAGGCCTGACAAAGGCGATGGCCATAGAACTCGCGCCGAACAACATTCGAGTGAACGCGATCGCCCCCACTTTTCTCGAAACGCCGATGACCGCTTCGTTCCTCGCGGACCCCGAGTTCCGAAGTTGGGTGATGAGCAGGATTCCTCTGGGCCGGCTCGGCCGGATGGAAGAAATTGCAGGAGCCATCGTATTTCTTGCATCGCCGGCTGCTTCTCTCATCACCGGTACGAGCCTCGTGATTGACGGCGGTTGGACCGCGCGTTAAGTCAGCCGCGGAGCGGCGTTAGAGTGTAGCCCCGGGCGCAAGCCCGGGGTTAACGGTTGCTTTGGGTTTTCGACGCTATTTAATCCACGGGCTTGCGCCCGTGGCTACACTCTTACGCCGCTACGCGGCTATTTGCCCTGACATTTACTCTGGTACAATCCCCGCGATGAGGTGTTCTGGAATGGAGATCATCCCCACTGAAAAGGCGCTCGGAGCCGAGGTTCGGGGCATCGATCTCAGAAAAATTCAGGCGGATGAGTTTGATTCCATTTACCGCGCGTGGCTCGATCATCAGGTCCTGCTGTTTCGAGGGCAACAACTGACCGACGAAGACCTGATTGCCTTCAGTCGCCGCTTTGGCGAACTGGACTGGGCGCCGGTCCAGGAGACGGGGCGCCGCTTTGTGGAAGGCCATCCGGAACTCTATATTGTTTCGAACGTGATCGAAAATGGAGAACCGATTGGCAGCCTTGGCGCGGGCGAAGCAAGCTGGCATACCGACATGTCGTATCTCGAAGATCCGCCCAAGGCAAGCATCCTGTATGCATTGGAAGTGCCTCCGGAAGGCGGCAACACGTATTTCTGCAGCATGTATCGTGCCTATCAATCCTTGACGGACGAACTCAGGAACCGTATTGCAAGTTTCGCTTTGAAGCACGATGCCACCTACAACAGCGGTGGCTATGTCCGGCAGGGTACAGCTGCAATGGACGATCCGTCCAAATCTCCGGGTCAATATCACCCGCTCGTCTGCACTCATCCCGAAACCCAGCGTCGCCTCCTGTATCTCGGCCGGCGGCGCAACGCGTACATCCGCGGTCTGGCACTTTCCGAATCGGAAGCGTTACTCGATGAGCTCTGGTCTTGTGCCACGCAGGATGCATTCGTGTGGCACAGCGTCTGGCAGGTTGGCGATCTCGTACTGTGGGACAACCGCTGTACGATGCACCGGCGTGATCCGTTTGACGCCGGCTCGCGCAGGATCATGCATCGCACGCAGATCAAAGGTGAAGCGCGTCCAACCCCATGACCAACTTGCGAGGATGGCGGATTTTGCTTCGCCGCAGCGCCCCGGTTCGCTAACATGCGCCTATCGTTCAAGGGAAGGCGCGCGTTAGATTGCCGATTCAGCGACGCCTTTTGATTGGAAGGAAGCATTGAGAGAGGTTGCTGTAGCAGGTGATCAGTTAAAGTTCGCCGATGTGCGCCGCCGCCTGAAGGCGATCTTCATCGGGTCTATCGGAAATCTCGTCGAGTGGTACGACTTTTACGCCTACACCGCGTTTGCTCTGTATTTTGCCAGCTCGTTCTTTCCCGGTAATGAACCTGTCATACAGCAATTGAACGCCGCTGTTCTTTTTGCAATCGGCTTTATCATGCGGCCGGTCGGCGGCTGGCTGTTCGGGCATCTTGCCGATCATCACGGCCGCCGAAAAGCGCTCATGCTGTCGGTCCTGCTGATGTGTTTTGGATCCCTGGTCATCGCGGTCACGCCGACCTATGCCTCAATCGGGGCGGCTGCGCCGGCGTTGCTCGGCTTTGCGCGCATCATTCAAGGCTTGAGCCTCGGCGGAGAGTATGGGGCGAGCGCCACCTATCTGACCGAAGTGGCCGACGAGAAGCATCGCGGTTTCTATGTGAGCTTTCACTACGTGACTCTCATCGGCGGCCAGCTTTGCGCGATCATCGTCCTGCTGGTCCTGCAGCAGGTGTTTCTTACTGGGGAACAGATGAGAGCCTGGGGATGGCGCATACCGTTCGTGATCGGCGCGATTCTCGCAATCAGCGCCCTCATGATGCGGCGCAACTTACATGAGACCGAGGCTTTCATTGAAGCAAAGAAACCGGCGAGGCGTGAAAGTTCGCTCAGAGCGCTCTTCAAGCATCCGCGCCAGGTTTTGATTGTTATGGGACTTACCGCGGGGGGCACAACCGCGTTCTATACCTATACAACATACATGCAGAAGTTCCTGAAGCTTTCGGTCGGCTTGAGCGACAACCAGACCACAATGGTAAGCGCCGGATCGCTCATTTTCGCGCTTTGCCTGCAGCCGATCTATGGGGCGCTTTCGGACAAGATCGGCCGCAAACCTCTCCTGATCTGGTTCGGCTTGATGGGAACTATCTTCACCATTCCGCTGCTTGCTTCGCTGCAAGCCGCCAGAAGTCCGATCGCCGCATTTCTTCTCATTTCAGCGGCCTGGATGATCGTCGCAGGCTACACGTCGATCAATGCAGTCGTGAAAGCCGAACTGTTTCCAACCTACATTCGCGCCACGGGTGTTGGTTTGCCTTATGCCATCACAACTTCCATCTTTGGGGGACCAGCCGAGTCGATAGCGTTGTGGTTCAAGTCGATCGGCCACGAGGCATGGTTCTCCTACTATCTCACTGCGGTGATAGCAATTGCGTTGCTTGTTTCCATTTCGATGCGCGACACGAAGCGTTATTCCGCCATGGCGCGCCACGAGTAAGGGAGTCAGAAACACAAAATTAAACACAAAGGCACGAAGGCACAAAGAAAGGCCGCAATCAAAAGGATGATTTGAAGCGGCCTTTCTTTGTGCCTTCGTGCCTTTGTGTTTAATTTGTGTTTCTCACTCTATTTAAGCTGTAAGGCTCTCTTGGGATCGACAGCGACCCTCAGGATGTCGGTTTTTGCGCTCACCTCGAATCCCATTGAATGCGGAACACCCGCCGAAACGATGATCGCGTCTCCGGCAGACCACTTCTGGGTCTTATAGTTTTTCATTACACCGTTGACACTCGGTCCCCGGACTTCCTTAATAGCAGTGCTATTGGGATCATCCCACACCGCTTTATCCAGCTCCCCGCCGAGCAAAGCCGTGCCTTCGCCCCTGATCACGTAATAAAGCTCACTGACTTCGCTGTGATAGAAGCTGTTTACCGGCAGCGTGTTCTTCATTGGTTCGTAATGCAGAATGAACGCGCCGAGGTTGGCGCCGTCGGCTATATTCACCACGCGCGCCGGCCGATCGCCTCTTGTCGGGCCCATTAAGGCCGCGGTCGCGGCCTTTGGAATAAACGTAAATTCTCCAGGCATGCTGGGAGGTCCTGGTTTGCCTGGAGGCGCTGCGGCCTGGGCTGGTGCCTGTTCTGGAGCCTCAGCCCGAATACGGGCCTGGAGCGCCTCGTGGGTTGGGACCAGCTTTAAGGACCTCTTGGGATCGACAACAACCCTGAGAATGTCGTTGGGTACCGTCACCTCGAATCCGATCGTATGCGGAATGCCTGCCGGAACAATAATGATGTCGCCGGCGGACCATTTCTGCGATTTATAGTTTTTGATCGTGCCGGCGACGCCGGGTCCGCTGACTTCCCTGAAGCTTTGGGTATTGGTGTCGCGCCACGCAGGATTCTGCAGTTCCCCGCCAAGCAGGGCCGTGCCTTCGCCCCTGATCACGTAATACAGTTCGCTAATTTCGCTGTGATAGAAGCTGCTTGGCGGCAGCGGGTTCTTCGATGCCGGATAATGCAAAATGTACACGCCAAGGTTCGCAGCTCCGGCGATGTTCACCACCCTCGCCGGCCGATCACCCCGCGTTGGGCCCATCACGGCCTCCAGGTCGGCCCTGGGAATAAACGTGAAGCTGCCAGGCATATTCGGAGGCGCCTGACCCCGGCTCTGCGACGAACTCGGGCTTGTCATCGCGAACACGGATAAGAGTACGAATACTCCCCACACCGCTGTCTTCTTCATCGTCTCTCCTTTCGTTCAAATCCTGCGCGAGATGCAGTCCACTATTTCTTCGCGAATTTCCGGACGGTTCCGAGGAAATCCGCGCCGTACACGCTGCCTTCGGCATCTACCGTCACGCCTTCCGCCATGCTCGACCCGCTGGGATAGGGATAGGGACACGGATCTGGAATGAAAGATTTAACCGAACCGTCCCGGGCGCTGCCGATTCGAATGCCCCGTTGAATGCCTGGGTTGAACCCATAGCCGGTCTGTGGGAGAGACAGCTGGCCCGTGTTGGTTCGGCCGTCCCTCGACTCGGAATCGGCGACATAGATCACATCGTTTCTGTCAATGTAGATACCGCTCGGGCGGCCGAACTGGAACCACTGCGCGACGAACTTGCCGTCTTGATCGAAGATCTGGATCCGGTTGTTCTGGCGATCGCCGGCGAACAGCCGTCCTCTCGAATCGAAGGCGATCGTGTGAACCACATCGAGTTCGCCTGGACCCATGCCTTTGGTTCCCCACGTCTTGATAAACTTTCCATTTTTGTCGAACTTCACGATCCGGGCGTTCCCGGTGGCTGCACCACCGCCACTGTGTCCGTCCGCGACGAAGATGTCGCCGTTCGGAGCGATTGCGACTTCGGTCGGCTGATCGAACTCGTCGAGGCCCGGTCCGGCAACGCCCGGCTTGCCGAGCGCCATCAGGAGCTTTCCTTCGGAACTGAACTTCAACACCTGCTGGCCTTTTCCAGATGCAGTTCCGTTGTCGGCTACCCACACGTTACCGTCTTTGTCCAGGGTGATCTTGTGGGGGCTCACAACCATGCCCCTCCCAAAGCTCTGCAGCAGCTTACCCGACGTGTCGAATTGGAGGATGGGGTCGAGAGGCGAATCAGCGCACGTTGCGCCGCCGGCGCCGGATGCGCCGCACCGGTCAATGACCCAGATCGTCTTCCCGTCGGGGCCCGCATAAATGCCGGCCGTTGATCCCCACTTCCTCGTGCCCGGCAACTGTCCCCAATGCACGCCGGCTCGAAATGGATTGGGCAGATCATTGTGGGCGCCAAGCAGCGACACTGCCGGCAGTTTTACCGGATACTTTCCGGGCGGAAACACCGGCGTGCCGCGCGCACCACCCTGGCCCTGGCCGCCGGCAGCCTGGGCAGGGACGCCACAGGAGTCGGCCAGCGGACCCGGTGAACCACCCACATTATTGGTTTGCGCCTGGGCGGTCTCTCCACTTGCAACAAGTAGCGCTGTGACGCCGGCCAGACTGATCACCGCCAGGGTGAACAGCAGGCCTTTGCGCTGCGTTCGGCATGCGTGGGACATAACAAACCTCCTGATTGGGGGGACCTGTTGCTGCGCAGTATACACCTGACACTGGTCTTCGATAGCTACCGCATGGCAGCCGATATCTAATAGAATGACTACCGAAAATTCCCGTTCAGGAGGCCCATGATGCGCACTTGGTTCCTGTTGGTCCTTTTGCTGACGCTTGTGTGTTCGGTTTCGGCGCAACAGCCACGAGCTTCGGTATCTGTAGTCAACTCGGCTCCGACCAGGCCGCCGGCTCCCAGCCCCGCGGACGCTGCCAAAATGGCTGAAGTCATCAAGGTCGAAAAGGACATGGAAGCCGCCGTGGTGCGTGGTGATGTCGCGTATCTTGATCGCGTCCTGTCCAGCGATTTCTTGTTCACACATGGTGACGGGTGGACCACGGGCGGGGAACCACTGAAAGTGGACACCAAAGAGACCTGGCTTGCATATGTCAAGCAGCAGCCCCGGCCGTATCTCTATCGTAATCTCGACTCAGTTCAGGTCGAGCTCCACGGGGATGTGGCGATTACCTACGGGCGATACAGATACAAACCAAATTCCCCGAATCCGGGTCCGGGACAGCTGCATGTCTGGTTCGAGCGAGTATACGTAAAAAATAACGGTCAGTGGCAGCACGTGTCGCATCGCACCGTGAAGGGCCCCGTCCGCGAGGACGACACCTCGGCGAGCGCCAAATAACGAAGACAAAGATCTGACCAATGCTCGATTCCCAATGCTCAATTCTCATCCGATGGGAATTGAGCATTGTAAATTGAGCATTGGTCAGATCTTCGTCTCCCCAGCCCCACCGGAGAGCGCTCCGACGATGTAGATCTCGCTGTCACGGGCAATCGGGGTCGCAAGGTCCAGAACCTTCTCCTCGCCGAGAAAAACATTCATGTGCGGGCGGATGCGGCCCTGCTCGTCGATCACACGGAAGGCGAGACCCGGGAAGCGGCGGTCGAGGACGGCCATCGCTTCCCCAACAGTCGCGGCATCGATTTCGATCACCTTGAGACCGCTGGTATAGGAACTGAGCAGCGCCGCTATTCGAACGCGAACGGCAGGCATCAGGTCAAACGCACCGCAGTAACGGACATGATCTTCGGCAGACCCGCAGCCAGGCTCTGCCAGGAATCGCCTTCGTCCGCGCTTCCCCACACATCGCCTGAAGTGGTGCCAAAGGCCAGTTCCAGCGGAGCGCCTCCGTTGTGTGCCATTGCCTGCCGCAGCACGGTATACCAGGCGCGCGACGGCAGCCCGCGATCCAGGGATTGCCAGGATTCGCCGGCATCGCGCGTGCGGAACACGGCGGGTTTGCCTCCAACACTGGTGCGCGGCCACACCGTACCGCCGTCCATGGGGACTACCCAACAGGTTTTGTCGTCTTTCGGGTGGCAAGTCATCGGAAAGCCGATGTCGCCGATCTCCTTCGGCATGTTGTCGCCGATCCGCTTCCAGCGCTGTTCCTTCGCGCCGTCGTTCCAGTCCAGCCGGTAGATGCCGCAGTGATTCTGGTGATACCAGCGGTGCGGGTTGGCGGGATGGATGACTGCATCATGCGGATCGTGGCCGAACTCGTACTCGCTGCCGTCCTCTTTGGGGGGCGCGAAGTCCATCGCCACGCCGCCGTTCACGGGCTGCCAGGAACCGCCCTGATCTTCCGAAAGAAACACGCCGCCACCCGAGAGCCCGAGAATCATACGCTTCGGGTTCACCGGATCCACCTGTACAGAGTGGCATTTCTGCCCCTCCGGAGTGCCGGGCGCGAAGTTGTAGCACCACTTTGCCAGAATGGCGCTATCGTTGAATCCCGGCACGCCATCCCAATTCAATCCGTCATCCTCGCTCTTGAAGAGGCCGATCGGGCTTGCGCCCGCGAACCAGACTCCAGGCTGGCTTTTATGACCCGGTGACAGAAAAAACACGTGGTCGACAGTGAGCCCTTGCCGCCGCGCGTCGTCAGGCTCCAGGTTCGAGTCGGCATACTCTTCACTGGCGCGGAAGCGGGGAGGCCGTTCGGCTTCCTTCCAGGTGCGGCCGTCGTCCGTAGATCGATACACGGTTGGACCGAGATGCCCGGTGCGCACCGCAGCCAGAATCGTACCGCCGCCGCGCGGATCCTGAACCACATGGTGAACCTGGCAACCAAAGAACCAGGGCTCTTCCAACTCCAACTGCTTGCCGCCATCTGTTGGCCGCCGCAACGGCCACGCTCCCTTGCGCGTACCCACGATCCATGTATTCGCCTCCGCCGGGGCAATCGGCTGTGTCATGCTTCAATTCTCCTTCTGCGTTAACGTTTTGCAACGTGAAAGTGGTCTACAGTTCGGGCCAAAATCTGTCTCTCTTTCCTTTAATCGAACGGCCAGTACCCGAATCGACACTCCGGCAAGAGTTTTTTGTTAAGCCCGGCAAAGAATGACGGGCCTCCGCAAAAGATGTTCAGGGATTGAGTAGTAGGTGCCTTGGTGCCTTTGTGTCTTTGTGTTTTAACCACAAAGACACAAAGGCACCAAGGCACAAAGGCACTAAGGTTGGATCCGCTGCCCGCCGACCCACACGGAATGAATCTGTCGTGTGTTGCGGATGTCGTCCAGCGGATTGGCGTTCAATACGAGCAGATCGGCCCATTTCCCCGGCTCGATCGTGCCGATCTTTGGATCGACCTTGGTGACGCGCGCTGCGCCGCCGGTCGCCGCCACGATGACCTGCATCGGCGTCATGCCGGCCTTGGCCATCATCTCCATCTCGACGTGCTCGAAGTAGCCCTGCCACCGGCCAGGATTGCCCTCCGCGCCGCTATCGGTTCCCATTGCGATCGGAACGCCCGCATCCGAGAGAATTTTCAAATTGCGATTCGCCTGTTGCAGCGCCTGCTTGATGGACTGAGCCTGTTTGTCGTTGCGAACCTCTTGCTGGCTGGCCGGGCGGCTGAGCGGGCCCACCTCTTCGTCATAAAGGGCGATGCCTTTCCGGAAGAACGGCTCGTCGAAGAACGCCGGTCTCGTTTCATAGACAAATACGGACAAATCCCGCGTCAGCGTCGGGATATAGCCGATGTTCCTGCGCTTGAGTTCAGCGGCGAATGCGGCGTCGACATCCTGGTCGCGAATGCTGTGCGCGAGGATGTCAGTGCCTTTTTCAACTGCACCTTTTGCATCCTTCAAATAGTAGACGTGCACGAATGTCCGGAGACCTTTCTTTTTCGCTTCGTCTACCAGGGCGCCGTAGATGTCCGGCGTCATGTCGTTGGGATTGCCGTTGATGTGGTACTTGATGACGTCGACCTTGAGGTCCGCGAGGCGGTCAACGCTTTTCCGGGCTTCATCGGGCGTCTTGCCGATCGCGTTCAAGCCGCCCGTATAAAGTCGCGCGCGATCGAGCGTGACACGGGTTTGTTCATCACGCAGTTTGATTCCTTCCAGCTCGTCAGCCGGTCTTGACCCGAGGCTTACGGCACTGGTGACGCCGTACATCGCGTATGTTTTGAGCCGCCGAATCAAGTCGTCACGAACAGACATCTTGGCGCCCTGCCACACATTCAAGTGGGCGTGAGCATTGATGAGCCCCGGGACAATCGTCTTGCCGGACAGATCGACGCGGGTGGCGCCCGGTGGGATCTTGACGGTGGCCGCCGGGCCGACCGCTTCGATGACGCCCTTGTTCACGATAATCGTTCCCTGCGGGAGCGGCGCGCGTCCCGTGCCGTCGATAATGCGCGCGCCGGTGATCGCGATGACGCCGGAACCGGTTGGCGCCTGTGCCAGCGAAGGCTGAAACGCGAACGGCGTCACCAGTGTCAGCGTGGCCAAAGCCACGCTGACAAGGAATACTGAAGTGCGAGTCATGTGAAACCTCCCGGCTTTCAGTTCGACTTGCTGTTGGCGATTTTCGCAAAATCGGACCAGGGGATCGGCTTCCCGTGGACAGGGACGATCCGGGCCGGATCCAGCTTCAATAGCCGAACAGCGTTAGCGAAACTCTGTTGATCCCGGCTGAGCGTGGCCGGAAGCGCCTCGTTCGTATTGACCAGGTCGGCTTCCAGCAGGAGCCTCTCTCTCGGCAGATACGCCATCAACATGCCTTCGACGCTCTGAAGCGGGTTGACATAGTAGATGTTCAGGTTCCGAGTGCCGTCGCTCAGCACATAGTTTTCCCGGACGGTCTCATAGTTGTAACCCTCGGCCAGTTCCGTCGGCGGCCACAGAGACACCATGTCAGGCTTCAACGTCCGCGGGGCGTAGTTGATGAAGTCTTTGTTGTAAAAGTCGAAATTCCTGAAATGGGTGATCACCGTCGCGCCGATATGGGCGTAGGTGCGCAGGCCGCCCGCGTGATCAAAGTGCTGATTCGTGTTGATCACGAATCGAATGGGCTTGTTGGGAATCAGCTTCCTGACTTCCTCGATGACCGCCAGGCTCCGGTCTTCATTGAGCGGCGCCTCGAAGACAGCGATGTAATTGTTGAACTCGATGGCCACGCTGTTGTGCGTCGCGCCTCCGAGCAGATACACGCCATCGGCCAGTTTCGTCGTTTCAACCCGAACCGGGAAGGTCGCGTTCCGCACAGAGTCCGGAACCGCGACGGAGTCCGAGCAGACATTCGGTTTGACGTCTTTCATCGTCCCGCCGAACGCGTTGTGGCCCGCCGTGATGTTCTGGGAGTTGGTGTTGTCATCCCAGCCTTGATGCGAATGCCAGCCGGTCGGAAACTTGATGCCGTTACCGACGTCGATATAACTCGCGTTCGTAAATTCGTGCTCGTAGTTCATGTCGCCAAGGACAGGATCCGGCACCCATGTGTGAATCCTTTGAAGCATGTTCTCCTTGTTGACCGTGGCATCGACTCGATATTTGCCCCACGTGATTGCAACGGTCCGCGTGATCTCGGGCTGAACCTCCGGGCCGTCGCGTCCCATCTCTCCCAGTTCCCAGCGCCATATCGCTTTGGGGTTTGCACCGGGCAACTGAGCCGCTTTGAGGAAACCGTGCGGATTGAGGACCAGTTCCACCGGCCAGACTTCGGCAATGTCCGGTGGCACGGCCGTCGGCGCGCCGTTCGCCCCATCCATGTGCCATCCGTACTTGCCATTGAGCATGAAAACCTGATGCGTATTCTTCTGGATCGGCGTGCCGTCAATCCAGCCGATTCCATACTTCCACATAGCCGGCGTGAGTCCTGGTTTTCGGTCGAACTCTTCCTTCATGGTCCAGTTCTCCCAGTTCATCGTCCGCGTGTAGTTCGCCAGGGAGTCGGGACGCGGCCAGTCGACCTGCTTCGCAGACTCCTTCGCCTGACCCACGGCGCCGTTATAGCCCGATCCTGAAATCGTGACGCAACGCAGGGCGTCGTTGCCGATCGCTTTGCGGGCAGCGTCCAGAATGGGCTTTGGATCGATGTACCCCGGTGGGAATTGCTGACCCGTCGGCTGCTGTGCCAACGGTGCACTTTGCGTCACTGCCAGAAGAATCAAAAAAACAAATGTACCCCACAGCCTTCTCGCCATAGTTCCTCCTCGTTGCACGTGGATGTTCGGGAGAGCAGATAATACTCCCTCTCCGGACACACCGGAACAAAAATGGATAGTTACGTGTGAGGAGAGTGGGAAGGAAATTTTCGGCCGCGGATTACGCGAATTACGCGGATGGGCGCCGCGCCCATCCGCGTAATTCGCGTAATCCGCGGCTGATCAACTGGTGAGGGCTGCCGAAATCCTGCTGATGTCAGGAGCTTTGTCGAGTGTCCGGACGATCTGAATGACCGATTCCGCTTTTGCAGACGGCCACTTCGCAAACTCCGCGCAGCCCCGGAACTTGTCGGCTTCCTCTTCATAGCTCATCGGGTTCGCGGGATGCCCTTTTGCAAACTCAGCCCTGCCGGATATCGTCCTGCCGTCCTTCATGTGGATCTTGATGATACTTGTCATCTTGTTGAGGCCGGCCTTCTCGGCTTCCGGGTCCACGTAAAAATTCACGCGCCTCAACAGTTGCTGGACGTCGCTACGGCGAACCACCGGGTCCGTGAATTCTGTCAGGCCGGCCTTGCGGTCCAGCAGAAGAATGGCCATACAGAATTCCATGCTGAACTTGGCCTGTAGTGAATTTTCGGGTCGATGATGAATCAGCGCAGCCATCATCGCGCTGTTCCCGCCCATATCCACTTTTTCCACGTTGGCGGCCTGAATGTTTTGTTCGCGAGCGAGACGCAGCATTTCACCCATTGCCGGATGCGTGAGCGAACCGGAAGGAAAGGGCTTGATCGAGACTCCCGGATTCGCAAATGTCCAGGGTTTGCCAAGGCGGTTCATGATGGCCTGCGGGTCAAAACCGCCGCCGGCCGCACTGAACCAGCCTTCCTTCGCCTCCAGAATTTCTTCCGACGCCGTCCAGCCGATTGAAGCAAGATCGACGGCCACCACACCATTTTCCGCGGCGTGCCCGGCAGTAAACGGCTTCGTCATCGAGCCGAAGTTACTGCGAAGGCCCGCTGCGGTGCCCCCTGCGATTCCCAGAGCATTGGCAGTGCGCCTGACATCAAGCTTCAGCAGTTTGGCGCATGCCGCTGTGCTGCCGAATGATCCAAGCGTGCCCGTGGAATGAAAACCGGCGCCGTAATGACGCGGCGAGATTGCTTCGGCAATCTTGCATTCGACTTCGACTCCGACGTGGTAGGCGAGCGTGAGTTCTTCGCCTGTATAGTGGTTCATTTCGGCCAGCGCGAACACAGGCGGAAGGACCGGCACCGTCGGGTGCGTGAGTAAACCGTAGACACGATCGGCCGCGACCGAAAGCTGCGTGTCGTCGTAGTCGTCGGCATGGATGAAAGTGCCGTTGGCCAAAGCCGCGAAACGTGTGGGAACTTTCATTCCGGTTCCGATGACGCTGGATTTGGAACCGGGAGCAGCGAATTTTTCAACGTATTGGCGAATCAGCGGTCCCATTGGCGAGACGGACCCTGCCAGAGCAAGGCCGAAGCCGTCGAGAATAGATTTCCTTCCCAACGTGAGCACGCCTTCTGGAATATCCTGATACTTCGTATTGACGATGAACTCGGAAACGTACTTGGTCAGCCCCGGTACATTTGGAAACTCACGGGCGCCTTCCTGCGGCGGCAGCGCCGATGCTGCAACCGTCCCAAGCGAACTTGCAACGAACTCACGCCGTTTCATGCCAGGTTCCTCCCGATCAGCTGAACTGACGCACTATTCTATATAATCCAAGCTATGAAAGCGCAATCGATCGCGGGCGATGCACAAGACGACTGATGTTCGACTCCTCTTTACGGCGCGGTTTGCCCGGCTGTTCGCCTACGGGTTTTTATCCGTTGTCCTCCTGCTTTATCTGGCTGAACTCGGCCTCACCGAAAACAGGATCGGCCTGCTGCTCACATTGACCCTGGTCGGCGATACGATCATCTCGCTGGGAATCACGACGACTGCGGATCGAATCGGAAGAAAGGGCATGTTGATCCTCGGCGCGGCGCTCGTCGTATTCGCAGGCGTTTTGTTTGCATCAACAACCAATTTCGTTTTGTTGCTGATCGCGGCGACGATCGGTGTGATCAGTCCCAGCGGCAACGAGGTGGGGCCGTTCCTGTCCATCGAGCAGGCGGCTCTGTCCCAGCTTATCTCCCCGGAACGGCGCACTCAACTCTTCGCCTGGTATAACCTGTTCGGTTCTTTTGCGACTGCCCTCGGCGCGCTTGCCGGCGGAGTGCTGGCGCAATCATTGCAAGCGGCAGGTATGCCGTCACTGGACAGTTATCGCGTGATTGTGGTTGCCTACGCGTCGATGGGAGCAGTCCTCTTATTCATGTTTCTCCGGCTCTCGCCCGCAGCGGAGGCGCCGCGGAACAAGTTCTCCGGCGACCCACCGGCCGGCCATGGGCGGCGATCGATTTACGATATCCTGGGGCTCCCGCGTTCCGGCCGCACAGTGCTCAAGTTATCTGCCCTGTTCTCCCTCGACGCATTCGCCGGTGGATTCATCCTGCAGAGTATCGTTGCCTACTGGTTCCACATCCGGTATGGAGTTCAGCCGGCGGTGCTGGGCGGCATCTTTTTCGGCGGGAATATTCTGGCCGGTCTTTCGGCTCTATCGGCCAGTTGGATGGCGCGGCGGATCGGATTGATCAATACGATGGTGTTCACGCATATTCCGTCGAACATTCTGTTGATTCTCGTGCCGCTCATGCCGAATCTGTCGCTGGCGATCGTCATGCTGCTGTTGCGCTTCAGCATCTCGCAAATGGACGTGCCGACGCGCCAATCGTACACAATGGCTGTCGTTGATTCGGGAGAGCGTTCGGCGGCGGGCGGTGTGACTTCCGTCGCTCGCTCAGCAGGCAGTTCGCTGGCCCCGGTTTTCGCAGGAAGACTGCTGAGCGCCTCGATGCTCAATGCCCCTTTCTTTCTCGCCGGCGGCCTTAAGATTCTCTACGACGTTCTGCTGTACTGCAGCTTTCGCGCCGCGCACGCACCTGAAGAAAACTAAGTCAGCCGCGTAGCGGCGACAGAATGTAGCCCCATCCGATCGACCGCGTCCGCTCAATTTCGCGGCTCCAGATATTCGCCCAGTAAGACCTCGTGGTTCACATGTTCCGCAAACCAGTCTGCCAGCCTGTCGTACTCCGCGTCCTTGTCAGACACGCAAGATTCGGGCAACGAATGGCCAAGGACCTCTTCAAGTACAGCTTTGTTCTCGAGCGCTCCGTGAAGGTACGTGCCGACGGCGTGCCGCAGGCGAATGCCATCGGGAATATCGTTGGGCAGGACCGCGAATGGCTGGCTGCCGTCCGCCAATACAGTTATGCCCATATGGATCTCGTAGGCTTCGAACCGGATTCCTGAAGGCGTACGCGCCGCAACGGTACGCGTGATCTTCTCGTGCGAGAGGCGAGTTCTTGCGGGAACAAGTCCAATGCCACGGATTTCTCGAACCGTCGACTCTATTGCATGCGGGTCCACGATTTCTTCACCCAACATCTGAAAGCCGCCGCACACTCCTATCACGCGAGCCCCTCGTTGAACCTGATCCAAAAGCCACCGTTCCATTCCACTCGATCGCAGCCACAACATGTCTTCAATCGTTGACTTCGTGCCCGGCAGGAAGATGAAGTCGAATTGTTCCTCCGCGGGAGCCGTTAAATAAACTGCGAACGGCATGAGCCTGAAATCTGTGAAGTTGGAAATATGCGGAAGACGAATAATCGCAATGCGGCTATCTGTCGTTCGCGGCGATTTCTCCAGGCTCACACTGTCTTCGGCATCGAGGTGAATGTTATCGACGAATGGAAACACTCCCAGACAACGGCGTTTCGTTTGTTGTTCGAGGATGGCGACGCCATCCTGAAACAGCGTCTGGTCTCCACGAAAGCGATTGATGAGAAACGATCGAACCAGCGGTGATTCTGTCTCGTCCAGAAGATGAAACGTGCCGATCACGGACGCAAATACTCCGCCACGGTCAATGTCGGCCACGAGGATCGCGGGAGCGCGAAGGCGCGAAGCCAGGCCAAGATTCACCAGGTCTCGATGCTTCAGGTTCAGCTCACTCACACTGCCCGCTCCCTCGATGACGATCATGTCGTACTTCGCGGCAAGCCTGGAATAACTCGCGAGCGCGTTCTCGAGTAGAAAATCGAAGTGGTCATAGTACTCAGCCGCTCTGAGATTCCGCCAGGGCTTGCCATTCAAGACAACCTGGCTGCCCAGACTTCCCGTGGGCTTCAGAAGAATCGGATTCATATCCGGATGAGGCTGGAGGCCGCAGGCCTCGGCCTGAGCCGCTTGCGCGCGGCCGATCTCACCGCCCCCGGCACATGCCATCGAGTTGTTGGACATGTTCTGCGCCTTGAAAGGCGCGACGCGGTGCCCCATCCGGTATAGATACCGGCATAATGCAGTTGCCACCCAGCTCTTGCCGACATGCGATCCGGTCCCGCCGATAAAAATGGGTCTTGCAGGCATAGTGTTTACCAGGCGCGTGACGAGCGCGCGCTCTTGTGGCCTTCTTGGGCCGTAGCTTCCCGTTACCAGAAGCATTTTACAAGGTTGCACTGTCGACAGGACTCAGCTAGAGCTTTTCCTTTTCGATCGACCTGAGGCACAATGGCGCCCCATGCAAAAGCCGTTTTGGAAATCGTCGACATGGTTTTCAGCTCCCACTTTCAATACATATCGTCAGGGACGATTCATTGTTGCGGAATTGATCGCGCCTCACCGCGTCCTGACGACATCGTCATGCGTCGGCGGAGTCAGCAGCGACATCAGGCATCTGGTAAATCACCAGAGCTGCGAAGCCAGCGGGCATTCGGAACGCGGCGCAGAAATTCACAAGCTTGGGTTGGACGGATACCACCAAAGTGTTTGTGAGGAGCTGGGCCTGTCTGCAGAAGCGACCGCAGTCATGGGGACAGCCGCCAACATGATCTATGCGGCCCACGAGATCGCAGAACACGGTGAACTGCGCGTAGATGCAATCGTGACGGCCGGCGTGGAAGGGAATGCCGTGTGCGCAGGCGATCCCGCACAATGGATCGAGACCCCGGCGGGCTGGAACAAGCTGACGCACGCTGCGGGTACGATCAATTCCATCGTCATGTTCAACCAACCTCTCAAACCTGAGGCCCATATCCGATCACTCGTGACGATCACGGAAGGTAAAACGGCGGCGTTGATGGAATTGGGTATTTCCAGCCGATACTCGCAAGATCTCGCGACGGGCACGGGGACAGATCAGGTGTGCGTGGCGGCGCCTGAGGCCAAAGATTGTTACGCCTATTCGGCCACAAGTCAGCACAGCAAGCTTGGTGAATTGCTGGGGCTGGCAGTGCGAAAAGCGACGAAGCAGGCTCTCCGTTGGCAAAATGGGCTTGAGCCATCGCACACAAGAAGCGTCGTCCACGCACTCCGGCGTTTCGGCTTTTCCGAAGCCGCCTTTTTAGATGCGATGAGGCTTCGCCTCAGTGAAGCATCAATGAGCTTGTTGGAGAAAAACAGGAATGCCGTCCTCTATGAACCTCAGGTTGCAGCCGCCGCATACGCGTTTGCGAGCGTCCTCGATCGTGTTCGGTTCGGCGTGATTCCGGCATCAACCGCGCGCGATGTCCTCCGCTATCAGTCCGCCACCTTTGCAGCATCGCTCTCGACCCAGGTCGAGAAGTGGTACACGTTCTGGCAACAACTGGATGTTTGCATGGACCGCCCCCTGGACGCTGTATACGATGCGCTTGCTTCCGGTTGGACAGCCAAATGGGAATCGAAGGGCTAAGCCCCTCGGCGTCTTTGTTGTTTTCGGGAATCATGCTGGACGCCATTTTTGGCGATCCTCGTTACTCGCTTCATCCCATCCGCCTCATGGGACGCACCCTCACCGCATATGAAAAGTTTCTTCGCCGCTGCCGATTGGACGGCTACGCCGGTGGGTGCTTTCTTTTCGCGCTGCTGGGCGTCACCTGGATCGGAATTCCCAGCGCCGTCGTCGCTCTGCTGTTCCGCCTGACGCCGGTGGCGGCTCTTGTTGTGCATGTTTTCCTTGTGTTTTCGCTGATGGCCCTCAGGGATTTAATCGATCACGTTCGGGCCGTTGAAAATGCCGTGCGTCGCAAAGATCTCGTTGCCGCTCGTCAGGCCATCGCCCAGTTGGTTGGCCGGGATATCGACAGGATGGATCTCGCGGCTTGCAGGCGCGCCGCGATCGAAAGCCTTAGCGAAAATTTCGTCGATGGGTATCTCAGCGCTATCTTCTGGTACGTCCTGTTAGGACTTCCGGGGTTGCTGCTGTTCAAGGTAGCCAGCACAATGGATTCGATGGTGGGATACAAGACTCCTCTTTATTTTCGATTTGGTTGGTGCGGGGCGCGACTGGACGACCTCATGAACTATGTGCCGGCCCGCCTGGCCTGGCTGATGCTTGGATTATGCGCCGTCCCGTTTGCGAGTCTTTCCGCTCGCAAGGCGTGGCGCATTGGGTGGGAACAACACGCTGTAATACCCGGACCCAATCCAGGCTGGAGTGAAGCAACGATGGCCGGAGCCCTGCAGAGGCGATTGATTGGTCCGATCTGGAAGGATGGCAATTTCGTTACCGATGTCTGGATCGGCGATCCAACCGACCCCGAAGGCGGAACCGCCAATGATGATCTCACCCGCGCCATCTTGTTGACTGTAACTACCTCCTCGATCGTCCTGCTGTGCGCGGTCATATCCCTGCTCCTCGGCTAGCCTGTGAGTTCCCAGCCGCGGAGCGGCGTTAGAATGTAGCCCACGGCGAAGCCGTGGGTTTCGGATCCGACCAACATCATCCCCGACAGGGGCGAAAGATTCCGTGACACTCTGTCGCCCCGCTGGGGCTTACTTATTCGCTATCGATTACCCCACGCTCGCGGGCGTGTTGCTCAATTCGAAAGAGAGACCGGGCACGAGAAAATGGATTCCCCTCCTTGAAAAGGAGGGGTGGCCGTGCCATCAAAAAACAATCCGTTCCGAATTGGCGCGGCCGGGGTGGTCGCTCGCAAGTCACGTTGCAGTATGCGTTTTGAAACATGGTGTGTAAGCGACCACCCCGTCTGCGCCTTTACAAGGTGGCTTCGCGGTATTTTATTGACGGCGCAGCCACCCCTCCTTTTCAAGGAGGGGAATCCATTTTTCCGTGCCCGGGCTCTCTCTTTCGAATTGGGCAACACGCCCTCGCGCGTGGGGCTAGATCTAACGCCGCTCCGCGGCTGGACTCGGATGTGTGTGACAAAAATTTATCAACTCTTGCGATCGTCACGGGCGTGCGGGGTTGTGCGGTTGTTCACGGTGACGGTTCGCCGCGCTTGCCGAGTTTGTCCAGGGCAACTCTTACGAGGCGTAGAGGCTGATGATCCGTTCGATCGCGCGTCGGCAGACGGCGCAAAATTCACGACTTCGCGTGAACATGATGCAATCCACTTCCGGACGATAGTAGCCCTTGGCTTCGTAGTTCGCGCCTTCGAATGCGCCGACTTTGCCGCGATATTTCTCTTTTGCGAAAAGCTGTATCTCGAAATCGCGGTTCTGCCGGAACAGCGCTTCCATTTCCGTTTCGGGGCGCTGGTTGGACCTTAGTTGCGTGCGCTGTTGTTGATACTCGGCGGAGTGGTTCTCGTATTCCTCTTTTTGCCACGGAGTCGGGATTGGAGTGCCAGGCTGAACAAGGTCCTTCCATTTCAGATTCGCGGCATCGAGCAGCGCAGTGACGTTGGGCTCCCAGGGCTCGATTCGAACGGACGCCGGCAGGTACGCGACGGATGACGTGTAGTACTCGTCGGCGAGACCGGCGAAGTGATGGCCGAACTCGTGGACGAAAACGTAAGGCGCTTCCTCGCTGTCGGCCGCGACAGTGCCGTAGAGGCCAAAGATCCCTCCTCCGCCATACGTGCGCGTATTCGTCAGAATCTCCATGAACTCATAGGGCGCGAACTGCGCCGCCTGGCGCAAAGCGCGATTCTCGAAACTCAGGATGTAGCGCTCCGAACCGAACGCGTCATAACTTGCTCCCAGGGGAGAAGCGATGTGGATTCCAGTAGAGGGGCGGGAGATGCCGGACTCGGATGCAGCCGGGCACAAGCCCCAGACATTGAAATCCGATCGATGTTCTTTGTACGGCGCCGTCGAAAACAGGATTTCCAGCAGGCGACGTGAATCCCGCTCAAACTTGCTCCGCTCGGCCGCAGTATATCCGTCGCACATAATCAGGAAATCCACTTTGTCGGCAGGGTCGCCGCTCTTCTGAAACTCGATCAGCGGCCCGGGCGACGCTGTTCGAGAGCTATCCACGAACATGTCTTTCGGATCAACAGTCACGGACCAGATTTCCCGGAACGCGTTGCGGGCGTCCCGCTTTTTCAGGAGAACCTGTACTCGTCCTTGCGGCGCGGGAAAACGAAGGGACTCGTGAAACGTCCGATTCATCGTTTTGGCTTCTCCCGTGGTTTCCCATTCCCCGTACACCGAAGCGAACCCGCGGGAATACAGAATGCGATTCGTGTTCAGGTCTCGAACTTCGAAAAAGTACTTTCCGATGTTCGTCTCATCGATTGCTTTCCGCGGATTACCCGGCCACGCGAGCGGTTCAATGACGGCCCGATCCAGACTGAACAGTTCCTGCGCATCATTGCCGGTATGGTAGTAATCCAGACGCATTGTGCGTGGCGCTTGTTGCCCAACAGCCGCAGAAGACAGGAACAGGACGCACAGGAACTGCATCGATAAAAGCGTTCTCCAGGTCACCCGCATCACGACATCTCCTTACAAAAACAGATCTGACAACGGCGCATTAATTTAATCACGAACACAATAATGGCCCGCGTCCAGGCAGAGGGACAAATTGTTTGCAAGCAAATTCTGTACAACCCGGTCCGTTCTGCATATCATCCGGGCCACCGGGGGACCTTCCATGAAAACTACCTTTCTCAGATGCGCTTTGTTGATGTGTCTTGTATTTTCGATTGGAACTGCGCAAGGTCAAATACCTACACCTAGCGCAGGTTTGACGACCATAGGGTTGATTCCGGTGCCGGGCTGGACCACCGCCGCCGGCGCCTTTGATTTGGCTTCCTTCAACCCGGTGAACCGCGTCATGTATTTCGCCGACGGCACGAACCACGCCATTACGGCAGTCGATACCGTTACGAATACTCTTATTGGTTCTATCTCACCTCCAGGCTGCACCCAAAACCAATGCCCGAGCGGAATCCAGGTGATTCCCGATCTGCAAAAACTCGTTGTGACCAACCGACAAACGACGGATTGGATTTACGATCTGCGAGCGCCGGGCTCGCAACCCGTCTCCGTGACGGTGCCGGCCGGAACCGACGAACTGGACTACGATCCGATTCACCAAAGAGTTTATGTGGGCAACACGACTGCGCCCTTTTTTTTGATCGGCATCGACCTGACGGGGCCGAAAGCGAACACAATCGTGGCGCAAATTCCGCTGCCGGGAAGCGTCGAGCAACCGCGGTTCAACCCCGTTGACGGGATGATCTATGTGGCCATACCCTCCGTGGGCCTGATAGTGGTTGACCCAAGCGCCGGTGCGGCGGGCACCGGCGATATCGTAGCCACGCTGACCGCTGGTGGTTCCGGCACCGTGCCGACCCTGGCTGATTGCGGTCCACAGGGCAACGACATCGATCCCGTGACGAATACGATGTTGATTGGCTGCCGCGGCAGGTTGAACGGCGAAGCGGTCTTGAATCTCACCAACCGAACAATGCTGTCGTTCCAGCCCTTCCCGACTTCAAACGACGTGCTCAAGTTCAATCCCAACAACCGGCGATGGTACACGGGGACCGGGGGCAACCTCAACAACGGTGGGAACTGCCCCAGTACGAGTACAGGTACTGTCTTCCCGGTCGTGGGCGTCTTCGCAGCGCCGCCCGCGGGAAGCACGTCGCTGAATGCGGCCTTCGTCGGCACTGAATGCGCCGGGCGCGGCGGGCAGCGTGCCATGGTGGACACGATCGGGAATAACATTTATATGAATGCCGTCCAGTATCCGCCCGACCCTGCGAGTACATCAACGGGCCAGTCCGGCATTCTCGTATTCAATGATACGGCCCCGACGCAGCCTATGCCGGCGCGCAGCCAGGCGACGGTAGGATCCTACGGTACGGCGACTTTCACGCAGAATGGCAGGGCGATGAATGCTTTTGCCAACCTGCAGGGTTTGGCGGACACACCAACCCGACTGGTTGTCACCACCACCGTGGGCAACGAGACCGTTCCTTGCAGCGAAGCGGCCGGCCGGGCTATGTGCAAAGGACAACTGATTGGAGATCCTCTGATCGGCGGAGTAGTGGATCTGGCTAACAATGGAAAGCTTCTTTCCAAAGGCAGCATTGCCGCGGCCCCAGGTTTACTGATTACCGGAGTAGGTTTTAGTGTCGGCGGTTTTAATGCGGCGACTGTTAATCTCGGTTCATCTTACAGCGCCGGTATTTCGGGATCTAACCTCACAGATCAGATATATTTCGACGTTCGCTTTCAAGCTCCGGGAACTAATTCTTTCACCGAGGCGCTGAATTGGCAGACTGGCGCGTCGGCATCCCATACTGTTCCTGCCGGCACTCCTCGAGGAACCTGGATGATCAATGGTGTGCGTGCTCATCAAGACCCGGCTGATCACACGGGTAGTTACATCCCGGTCTCGGCAACGGTCACGGTTCAATAGAGAGGATAGGTGGCGTTCGCGTTCACGGGCGTATCCGGATCAGTAGCTGTACGTCAGAAACAGGTAGGGGTATGAAAAACCGCCCCCGTGTGTCGCCTGCTTCAAAAAGCGCCCCGCCTTGAGGAACGCGTCGCCGAGACCCACGGTACATCGTTTGGAGAACTTGTACTGAAGTATCAAATCGATCTCCTGACCTACGTGCCGGCTTTCCGCGCCTTGCCGCACCTGTGCGATTGCGACCCCGCTGTCGCTGTAGAGCGAATCCGTGTTACGGGCTAGCCAGTGAGAAAGGTAGTCGATATTTATGTTTGCCTTTGGCGTCAATTTCAGTTCTGAACCCGCGCGCACGCTATGGATGTTTCGCCAGCCCACGAGGTCGGCGGTGCCGTATTTGGAATGATTGGTTGGAAACAATTGGTCGAAAGTCTGGCGTGTTCCGTCTTTTGAAGACCCATCGCCGCTCGCGAAGTTGTACTCGGCTGAATACCGTGGCGAGAATTTCGTGTTCTTGAACGTATAGCCCGCGGTCACGTGGACCGCCCACGCCCTGACGCAGTCGTTCGCAAACGAGCCCCTCTGAACCGCTGACTCAAACTCGTAATCCCAGTTCGCAGCGACCTGGCCGAAGGCCCGGCCGCCGACAGATAAGAATCCGGCATTGCCCTTTCGTCCGTCCTCACCCTGCACATTCTGGAGAGTCCTGTAGAAGACGAAAGGCTCGATCGTTGACGCGGGTAACAGCTTATTGAATCTGCTGTAAACGCCGTAGAAATTGTTACCGTTTACACGCGGGTTGTCGAAGGCGTGATCGCGTATACGTACGACAGACGCCGCAAACGCATCGATTCTGATTCCGTTGCGGTCGATGTAAGCGCGAACCGCATCGAAGGAGCGGCCTGTGTTGCCCCAATCGCCCGAACCAACCAGACGCTCCGCGCCGAATGCGAGGTCCTGACGGCCGACGCGAACTCCAGCCGATGCATTTTCGCTTTGGTGAAAGTCGACATACGCCTGACGCAAATCGAAACTGGCAGACGCCGGCCGATGCGATACATTCATACCGGCAGCGTGAGAGTCCTGAGCTTGAAGGAAAAATCGAAGCGACGAGGCCGGTTTCACTTCGACGCCCAATCGGAGACGGGAGAGATAAAAGAAATCGTTGTCGCCTCGCGTGAACTTCCTGCCGATCTGGCCTTCAGTGCGGCCGCGATACGTCGCGGTGAAGTGGATCCACGCCGGCGCTTTGTTTCGAGCGCGAGTTACTGCTTCGTCCGCGGCAGCGGGAGTGGTCTCGGGCGCCGCCTCGGATTCCGCGAAATCTGGAACTGCAGCGCCCGAGCCCTCTTCAACAGAAGACGTCTCGGTAACTTGGGCGCTCGAATCGAGGGTTCCTGCGATGACATACAGACAGATCAGGACGGCTTGGGCACCCACCAGGAGTACAACTCCACCTCTTCCCCTGTCCGGCCGTTGTGCGCTGCGAGCGGGTATGATCTTTTGGACTGTCATCACTCATCTCTCCTCGCGGGTTCAATCCGAGGGATTTCATCGCCGAAACAATTCCACAAACGCACATAGCCTTCCCCCGATTCGCACATTGGCGAAGACCGTTACCGAAACAGTTAATCCATTGATCCGACATCCATTGACGTCTATGGCTGTCCAAGTCAGGTCAGGGATTTTGGAGGAAGTACGGGGGATCTCCCACATCATTGCGATGGTGGTGACTATCTCAATCGTTAGTAGCAAGCCGGAGGCAAACACCGAAAGGATGATGGGCCGTGGGCGGAAATCAAGGCATCGGCACCGACTATTCTTGAATACGCCCGAGACGGACTCGAACGGCCGACCTATGGTTTCGGAGGCGAGCACTCGCCGTTTTCTTTTGTGTTGAGGACCAATCAGGAAGGCAAGCAGTTCAGGCGCTTCCCCCAAAACGCGAGCGCCTGGGCCGCGCGGTACAAAGCACGGCAGGTATTGACGAAGTCTGTCGTCGGCTGCCTGGTCAAAGGAGAAGTGCGGTAGCAGAACCGGTTCTTCCGCTTAAACGAAAAGCCGCAACTTGGCAACATCGACTTTGTGCAAATGAAGAAAGCTTTTCGAAACAGACAACAGGAACCCTTCGTCTTTCGAAGACAATCGTGGAGGACAAACTCTTTCGGACGGATTACTCGCGCAGTGACCGGCAAACCCTTGGCCGCCGGGTGCGTAAATACTGCGCGACTTGAACGAAGCCGCTGGTGCGGCGGACGCTGCGCGTGGGCTGAGCCCGGAGGGTAAGCATTAGCCTGTAAAGTTGTGAGCCTCAAAGGAGGCTCACATGACCGGACTACGAAAGCGGATGCTGGAAGAACTCCAGCGTCGTAATTACTCTCCCACCACGATCCGAGCTTATCTCTATGCCGTCGAAGAGTTCGCCCGCTACTTCGGCAAGAGCCCAGACAAGCTCGGTCAAGAAGACCTGCGGCAGTATCAACTGCATCTACTCCACGACTGCAAGCTCACGATAGGAACGATCGTCGGGCGGATCGCTGCGCTGCGGTTCTTTTTCGTCAAGGTGCTTCGCCGACCCTACCGTGAGATTGATCTCGTCTATCCCAAACGTCCCGAGCGGTTGCCGACGGTCTTGAGCCAAGACGAAGTCGCGCGATTGATCGACTCTGCTAACAATCTGCTGGATTACGCGATGCTGATGACCTTGTATGCGACCGGGATGCGCCGGGCCGAGTTAATCCGGTTGAAGGTCGAAGACGTCGACAGCCAGCGCATGATCCTCCACATCCGTCAGGGCAAAGGCAATCGTGACCGTGATGTGCCATTGACTCCCAAGCTGTTGAAGACGCTGCGGGAGTATTGGCGCTGGATGAAGCCCAAGACTTATTTGTTTCCTGGCATGGTCCGCAACTGGCGCGCCGACAAACCCATTACGCCCAAGTGTGTGTGGTCTGCGGTACAAGACGCCGCGAAACGTGCCGGCATTAAGAAACGCGTGTCGCCTCACACGATGAGACACAGCTTCGCAACACACCTGCTGGAAAATGGCGCGGATCTCCGCACCATTCAGATGTTGCTGGGGCATGTCGACCTGGAAACCACGGCTGTCTATCTGCACCTGTCCCGCCGTCATTTGCAGGCGGTCACCAATCCGGTGGAGACGATGTCGATTTCCATACTCGATACGGTGAAGCGGTCCAGAAGACGGAAGCAGCAACCATGACCCGGCCCGTCGTGGAGGTGGCGGACATCCTTCGCGCACAGGGCAGCGACTTCGTGTACCGTCACCGAAACAGCATCCGTTTCCGGCAACTGAAGGTGATGCGCGCCATCCTGCGCTGCCGTACGGCGGCTCTGGGCGGACACCGCGACAAGTGTACGCGCTGTGGGTTTCGCGTGATCTCTTTCAATAGCTGCCTTATGGGAAGTATTTCCTTATGGGGAGTGGGCAGGATGAACGACGCGCGCAGCGCGGGCCGCACGCGCGTTCAACTCACCATTAAGATTTGGTGACCTTTGCCTTCAAAAGGGCAATCAGTTT
>Ga0137397_10000235_pt1 | contig 37772 bp, 43 predicted proteins | sample czorhiz116metaG_FD_106658 | JGI IMG/M metagenome (GOLD analysis project Ga0137397, IMG submission 106658) | Vadose zone soil microbial communities from Angelo Coast Range Reserve, California, USA - czorhiz1.16 metaG | ecosystem: Environmental > Terrestrial > Soil > Vadose zone | place: USA... | reverse complement strand
TTTTGATCGCCAGTTCATAAAGTTGTGCTTGGACGACGTACCATTCTTATCTGGACAAATATCACCAAAGTGCTTCAAATCTAGCAATGGCCGATTATTGACCATCGAAACGCAATACCTGAAAAGGAATCCTTGTGAATGCACAGTCACAGATACCGAAAGGTACAAACCATATCGCGTGCAATCTCTTCTCCAATTTCTTCTCCTGCGACTTTCGACGGACAAACTCTTGCATAGTCTTCAGCTCGCCTTCGCCGCCAGCCTCGAAGCCACGAGAGTCATGGAAAACATAACCTTGATGACTTGAAAAGACTATTTCGTGCTCGATGTTATGCTCGCCACGCTGCGTGCAGGATCATCACGATCAGCCATCACCAACAAGAACAAGCCTGCCCAACCTCTTCGGAAGCCTCGAATTGAACCTGGCTAAACGGTGAGATCAAAAGCGCCGCTAAGAATGAGAGCGTACCCGCTCGCGCTCTCCCCCCGGGCCAAGCCTGTAGATCTCTGGACTCTTGGTGGTATCGCAAACTCTTTGCAAAATCGAGGTCTTGCCTGCGTTTGCTCTTCCAATAATGAGGACTCGGAACTTGACATCGTCGGGAACGTCGGGGAGGAATTGCTGTGCGTCCATAGTACCAATGAGTCGTAAGTTGGGAGACTCGCTAGGCAATAATGCGTAACTTATTGGTATGTACCCTTGACTTGTTGTACAAACAGGGTACAAATATCAGTAATACGAACATGATGCATGGAGGCAGGGATCGATCTGACTCAGTGCATGAATCGGAGCACAGGTGTCTTAGAACGCCGTGTGCACATGCATTAAGCTTAATGTAGGACGCGTGCTGAAACAAGCATAAACAGCTCTGTCGCCTCCATCACATTATGTCCAACTCGTCTTCCATCATTATCTTCATCGTCCAGCCCCGCACATCTTCGTCAGGTTCATCATCGGCCCACGCAATGTCCTCTTCGTCTCCGTTAACCCGCGGATGTTCCACAATCTCTTCTGCATCCCTCCCAGTCAAAATATCTACCTCCTCTTCTTCCTGCTTCATTTTTCGCTCTGCCAGTACATTCTCGTCTTCCTAGGAGACGGGTGAAAGTCCAGTTAGCTCTCCAAGTTCATTCATGGCGAGAACAAACTTTACAATATCGAATTCATCCTCACGTTCCTCGTACTCCACGTTCTCATCGACCTCCTCAAAACCACCTGCAAAAGCACCCCAGCGTTCAGGCGACGGGCAGTGCCATATAAGGATGTTTCCATGACTCGTAGTTGAGACTATCGACGGCTTGCTCGGGTGCCACTGTAGAAGTATTTTTACTTTAGGTCGTCCAGATATACATCAATAGATTGGCATACATGAACATGAATAAGGGGTTCCCGGCCGCCATCCAGGGTGCTCGCAAGTTGACCATCGTTTGCAATATCCCAAATGTAGATCTTGTGCGAGGCGGGGTCCGCGGCACCTCCGGCTAGCCATTCGCCATCTGGACTGAAGGACATTGCATGCCATGCGGTTCTGTTGATGGGATCGCTGAATTTATGTGTGGGTTCGAGTTCTTGTTCTGTGTACTCCCCGTCGGCGTTTGGAGACGGATAGATAGGTAGAGTGAACTGGCGGAGGGTGCGATCTGAGGAGTTTGTAACCAACCGCCTGTTCACTTCATAGTCAGCGAACGAAGGACGTCGAGTCTTTCATGTGGATTCTTACCGGCCAGACTTGGCGAAGTCGAAGCCTTTCATAACACCTGCGCCTGGGATTTTATGCCTGGCAATCATCTATTCCCTGATAAGTCATCCGCAATAGCCAGACGAAAGAGCCACTAACTGTCTTCGTTCTCGTATTAAAGACGAGGATGGACCCTGTCGATGTTCCGACAAAGATATATCGACCAGTAGGATCAAATTGAGCCGCTGTCATGGCTGACCTGTGACATGCTGAACATCTGCATAAGGGAAGCGGCAGTAACAGGAGGGCACACCTTGGCGAAGCGCTTGAATCGTCATCGCTGTCATCTTGTACTTCCTCAAGCTCGACGCGCCCACGATGCTTTTTCCGGAGATCAACTAGGTAAGCATCACCGGATTGAAGCAAAGCCAGTATAATCTGGCTAGGAGGGGGTGAGGGTGAGGGTGAAACACACGACAAAGTGCCCACCTGTTCCTCGGATGGAAAGAAGCAGAGCTCACAGAGGCATCGAATCGGATGGTAGTTTTCCTCTGAGGAGGGTCGATGTCTGAGGCCATGTCCCACACAATCACGTTCCAGTCCTTTGAGGACGTCAACACAAACCGCGAATTCCGCGACCAGCTTTTGAAGACCATAAATACTCACACAATACCTGACGGCCTATACATGACGCACTCAACGCTAGTGATGCCCTTGACATGGCCCTCGAGCCAACGAACCGCCGCGCGCGTCTCAAGATCCCATATTGCAGCGGAGCCATCGCTCCGACCTGCAGCTACGAAACGACCCGAGCGATCAAATCTTGCGAGTGAGCATTGTGAAGGAAGGGATGCCTGGACGGCGGTAGGGTACGTGATATTGAAGGGATCTGGGTCGATCGGATTTAGCGAAGCAGGAAAAAAAGTGTGATGGAAAACAAACTCAATAATGAGGTATTCATTGTGTATCGTCAGAATTCTGTCTTCATCCCCAGATCCTTGTGGAGTTGAGTTGAGTTGAGTTCCCCATCCGTTGCGGGTGTTTGCTCGTGCTTGTGACACACCTCCGGGCCGCGTTCCTGTCCACTTCCGCTTTTCGCATCTGCACGTCGACCCTCTTCTTTCTTGCTCAAGCGAGTCGAGACTTATTATGGCCCAACAGATCGATAAAAGATTCACCCTGAGCGATGACTTTAACAAAAGCCCTCTCGCCGGCTCATCGAAATTGATGTCTGAAGAAGCTGTCTGTCGTTCTGAACATTTGCAAGTGCAGGTCAATCCGATTTCGGAACAGGACAGTGGACAAGACGACATCGACGAACTGGGAGAGGGAATGGATGCACATGGTTTCTCAGGGCCCAAGATTGTCAAGCCATTAACACCAGAAGCGCTAGCTGCCTTCCGGGCAGCCCAGGAAACGGCTGGGGTCATTTATATCTCGCGGATTCCTCCAGGCATGCAACCCACGAAAGTGCGGCATCTCATGAGCCAGTATGGGGAAGTGGGACGTGTTTATTTGCAAAAAGAAGGTACGACAATATGTGTTCATGACTACGCCCGAGACCCGAACGTGATACGTTCACAGATCCGAAACGTGCTTATCTGCGTCGCAAATACACCACCACCAAGAAGCCACACTATACCGAAGGCTGGGTTGAATTCAAAGACAAAAAAGTTGCTCGTTCCGTCGCAGAAATGCTGAACGCTCAACCTATCGGGGGTAAAAAGGGAACAAGATGGAGAGATGACGTGTGGACACTCAAGTACTTGCCAAAGTTCAAATGGCATATGTTGACCGAACAAGTTGGTGAGCACCGACCAAATAGAAGAAAACATGCCATGGTACTGATTCAATTCGTCATTCTCAGCCCATGAAGCAGCGATGCACGCAGCTCGGCTGCGTCTTGAGCTCTCACAATCAAGGTCGGAACAACGCGAGTATCTGAAGAATGTGGAGCTCGCGCGAGTCCTTGACAAACGCGAGGAACGTAGTCAGACTGCGGGGAAGGAGTTCAAAAGAAAGGAAGTCAACAAGAGACCGGCAAGTGAGACTGGGACAAAGGATGGCGCATCGAAAAGACCACGGACGAGCACATCATTAGCAAGTGTCTTAGGGAGTGTCTTTTAATTGTAGCGGAGATGAGCGGTGGCTGACAATGCTGAGATTCAAGCGGAGTTATAAATGGTGGTTGACACGCGAAAATCCGGTTCGAGTTGTCGTTTCTCGCATCGCGAAACTTGCACTGGGCGTCGCGGCTGCGTTGAACGCAACGCCCTCGCACACTCACTGCTTTTGTTTTCGCGCTTTCTAAGAGGTCTGTTCTTCATCATGCTCGCTCTATCTGCGTTCATGTCTCTCATCTACACCCTTCTTCCTTTGTCTCCTTCCTCCACGTCACGTTATTCAGCCTTCTAAAATGTCTTGGGCTGCTTCTGCTTATCTCCCCTCTCGTCGTTCGCGTTCGCGTTCGCCTCACCGTAGTTCGTACTCTTCGAGGCCACCATATATGGATCATCATGGTCCCGACCCTTACCGGGGCGACTGGGATTCGTGGGACAGGGAACGGGCATATGCTATGGAACGGGACCGTGCCATGTATGATTATGGTCGCCGTGGTCGTAGCCGAAGTCCGGATGATGGTACGCCGTGTTCTACTCTCTCTCCTAGGTTGTGAGTCACACGTACCAAACATAGGAGTCCGCAAACGTCGACGCTCCACGTCACCCTATGAACGGGATTCTAGGCCCAGATACGATGATTATGGTAGGTATAAGTTATTTGAGGACTCCGCTAGACTAGACATAATAATGTGACTCTTATTCATCAGATTCCAGGGGTCCCGGTTACAAATCGCCTAGGCGTTCCTCGTACCATAGTCAAGCTTCGCGCCGTGCACCTCCGGATCCACATACCCTCGACTATCCTGCATCCCTCAAGCAGTATGCCGAGTGGTTCCGGTTCTACTTTCCACAAGCTGCGGCGGAAGAGGACAGCTCTGATAAAGCCGCCCAGCAGCAAGCTGCGGACGGATCAAAACCCCGAAATGGCATCAAGTTGAGGTGGGAGAAATATAAGAAGTCATTTGCTGCCCAGCAGGTGCATGAGTTTCTTTTGTTCCCCAAAAAAGGTGATTGACCCTTTGTTTTTGTTTTAGCTACAAACAATGTTCGATCATCACCGAAAGTCGCCTTGGTTTGCTGAGAAATATGACCCTTCTCCCCAGCACGCGTACCTACGCAAGCGGGTTAGGAAGGAAGGCTGGAGGGGTCGATTGAATACCTTCTTAGAGAGTCTCGATGCTGGCGTGTTTGATCCTCAGTCTGGCAACCTTTATCAGCCATCTTCTCCTGCGAAGCAGTCCGTGACTTTAAAAAAGGAAGAGGCGAAGGACGATCAAGAAACGCTCCCTGACCACGATGGTCTGGCGCCCGTCGATGAGTCGATGAAGGTTGATGAGGATGTTATTGTCGAGGTTGAGGAGGAAGGTGACAAGTTGGATACAAACGGTAAAGGCGTTGAGAACGGAAAGAGGGACAGCCGCGATCGGGGCGAAGAAGTATCTGTGGCCCCAGAAGGCCATCAGGTTATGATTCGCACCATACCGCCTGACATTGGGCGTGTGAAACTCGAGACTGTTGGCGTGCGTATCCTTTACCGTCGATTCCAGGACATTGTCTTATTAGGTCGCTACAGGCTCTTGATACTATCCCTGGCTTCATCTACCTTGCTTTGGGAGATCCTCTGCAGAAGCGCAATTTTTACCGTGCCGGTTGGCTGAAGTTTCACGAGGATGCTGACATTGATGCCATTATGTCGGAGCTAAGTGAACGGAAGGTGAGTCGATCCTGGACCAACTTATGTACCATTCTTATCATGTTTTCTTTCTAGATCGATGGTTTCAAGTTACACATCCTCCACAACAAACAACCCTTTAAAAATCGGATCCGCTATGCGCCAGAAGTGGCGAGTCGCCATGATATTTTACAGAAGGATTTGGAGAGGGCGCGGAATTTACTCCTCCGTCTCGAGGCCGAGTACCATGCATTCCGAAAGCTTCGGATTTTATCCCGTGATGAAGTTGCTGCCCTTCCGGAAGGTCCCCTGCGGGAAGACGCGATATCACTAGCCGAAGGTGAGGAAGTCAGTGACGATCCTGAGCCCTCAGGAAGCACCCTTTCGGCAATTGAGCTGCGGATCGAGAAAGTCCTTGCGGAAGCACCGCAAGACGGTCTTGATGAAGACGATTTGAAAATTCGCAAGGTGAGAACAATGCGCTCTGTGTGCACCTCCAGCCGCTGAGCTCTACGCAAGACTGCTATATCACTCGATTTGGTCCTGGCAGCTCTGCGCCACGCCTTTCATACGTGCTATTACTGTGCTGTAACCACAGATCATCAGGAGGAGCTGCAGCGCAAGTGCATCCAACATCTGAGGAAACCATTAACCAAGGCGATCTATGATGAGTATAAGGCCAAAATGGCAGAAAATTCTGCGAAAGTCAAGGATGACAGCGCTATGCAGGAGGAGAGTGACATGAAACCCAAGGAGAATGAATCGTCCTCTGAAGATCGTGGCAAAGATTCGGCAGCTAAGGAGGAGGATTCACGTGAGTGGAAGAAGAGCGGTATGTTGCCATTGTTTTGTGTTTGCCACCTTGTCCTGAGAACCAGGAGCAGAGGAACGTTGGGTTGAGTGGTTGGATTCCAAGATTGCACTATTGCTCGACCGAGATTCCGTCGACCCTCGCACTTACGGTGGCAAGGCTTATGATGAGTGAGCTACTGATAACATGCTATATTCTGCCGTCTCAAAATCTATACAGAGAATTGTCGAAGGTCGCCGAGCCATACATAAAGCAGGAAGATGAAGGCAAGTTTCGTTGCAAGACTTGCCAGAAGCTGTTCAAGGCCACATCTTTTGTGGAGAAACACATCGCGAATAAGCATCCTGAGCTTGTCAAATCGCTTGATGATGTAAATGACATGACTCATCCAACAAGCTTTCTACTGATGCCTTTGTCCAGTTCCCATACTTCAACAATTTTGCTCTCGATCCCCATCACATACAGCCATACAGTCATTTACCTCAATCCGGAGGCGCTGGCCAGCAGGCACCACCTCAAGCATATGGTCTACCCGGACCACCCCCTGTCCCACCGACCGATTACATGCGGGGAGCCAACGGTGGCGTGTTTTACTCCGCGCCATATCCACCAGGCGGTTTCCCCCCTTCAATCAACATCCCACAGCACTGGGACCCTTACGCCTATTCACACATACCGAACATAGCACTGGCACCGCGCCGCGATGAGAGTACTTCAGCACGGCGCCTGAGTGACCGTATCAGTGGTTATGCGCCGGGGTCGGACTACCCAATCGACTCTCCGACGACAATACCGGCTTCCGCCGGTTTACCAGCCAAGCCCTCTGTTAGCATGGATCAGCCGCTAAGCGATGAGTCCCGCGCACGCAAGACCGGGAGTAACCGCAGGAATCCACGCGGAGGTGATTCAGGCGGACCCGCTCCTCCGCCTCCTCCGGACGCGAAGGAGGATCCACGCGCAGCGGCCGGGAAGAAAGTCAGCTATCACGACATGGACTTGGTGGCAGAGGGAGATGTTGAACTGCAATATTGAATGTTATGGTTTGCCTGCCCCCTCACGCAACGCAGGCCATGAGTAGCGAGCGCCCCTCTTCTCAATCACGCTGTCGTCCAGAATCGTCGTATTGTTCGCCGGTTTTCTCTGCACTTCACATCTCACATACACACATTGTTATTCATAACTCAGTGTTCACTCACAGCCACGACTCATTCAACTTCAGGTTTCCCTATTTACGAGCGCTTTGTAGTCTCAGCGCTGAAGTATGCTTGGTGACGTAAGGTTAGGCCGAGAAATATTAATCTGTCATTGTGATATACGATTTCACAGAATACAAGTGTTGTGAAAACAAGGACGTGCCCACTGTCGGTATATTTGGTTGGCGTTCATGCGTTTACCTTAAGAATTTGTAAGTGTGAATGGGAGCGCTCTTGCCCATGGTTATTGCGCTGGAGACGGCAGGTCATGGTGATATGAAATGGGGTTCAACGTTCAACGCTGACCTTAGATTTATTAGATCTATAGTTAGGCGATATGAACAGGCTAGAACATCAACAGCCCAACGTGTTTCTGCGGGTTCGGTTAGGCCCGGAGTCGGCGGACACGTCCAACGTTCACATGAATCCACCAGCGCCGATACGCTTAGTCCATGCCGCCTCAGCGTGCAGTCCGAACCCACGACTTTGGGACAATGGTAATGTAAGAGGCGTAGAGGTAATTTCCGAGAAAGGCCCTTTCGTAATGTCCGTCATGATGCACGATGCTTCAGCTTCACACATCTTCCATGAAGCATCATGACGTTGAGCGCCCCTAAGAATGATGGATGGACATACAAGTCCGACATGAGGATCGGGGAACCTAAATGGTGCTACGCAGCCGCTTGTAATGTAGCTGTATTTGAACTACTCCCACCGAAGTGCGTCCTATCACAGGCTAGCCCGTAGCAGGAATAGCGCATATGCTAGCCCTGTGATCTCTGCTTTTTTTTTTCATCTGCGGAGGTGTTTGAGGGGCAAGGAGTACCTGGGCTGGCAGGCGGATCGGTGAGTGATTTCGAATAATGCAAACTTGGGAGCTGCGTTCCAGTGGTGACGTGTGGTGAACATGGGAAGAGGCGAGAAACGAGACCGTTGGCTGCCAGTTCAGCGAACCAAACGTGCAAGACAATGAGAGACAATGGCATGCCCGTCTTGTCAAGCTCTCAGGCTCGGTTGTTTGATACGTGGCATTTCGGTTACTCGCGCGTTGTTGCCGTGGGTGGGCTGCATGTTGGAATACACAAATGGGCGCAGGGTTTCATGACAGGACTCACAAGGATCTTTGTCGGGAGAATTTCACCTGGCAATGTGTCATGGCTCATGAGATCATTGCGCAGACCTATCTCCGGTGATGCAAGGTGATGCAAAAAGGGTGGGGGAAATGCGGAGGGGAACGTTTTGCCTTCCGCCAGCGATCTGAGCTAGGGGATTCGTGTTGTTCGTGAACACGAGATATTAGTGCGGACGCCACGTCGTGTTATGAAATTTGGCCGCGGGCTTGGCGGTCGTCCTCGGTCGTCGCCCAAACAGTCATAGCCTGAGTGTGCATGGGTCTTTCAGCATTCCTATTGTGCATAAGCCTCGACGGACCTAGATGGCAGGTTAACACCTTCGAAGTCCGACACTGTCCAGACATACGAGTTGCACGTTGTGGGGGGAAGTAGCCTTGCCGACTCAATCGAGGAAGCATCACGTGCTTCGAAAACACGCGGAAGTGCTCGTCACGGTCTGATCACGGTCATCGTGCCAACGACTTGGGAATTGGCAATGACGAGAGAAATCGCGCATCAGACACGAAGCTGAACATTTGAGACGTGAATCCTGCCTGACTAGAAGACGAAACAAACAGAAGGAAGGGACACACGAATGAGGAGGACGGTCTCAGTAAGGGATGTCGCCCTTTAGCCACTAACATTCCTCGGAACTTGGATGTTGCGTAGGGGAAGTTGGCAGGAGAGTAAGGGCATTCCAGTAAGAGGCAGGCCGTGTTGGCAAGAGATATGTTGGAAGCATAACAGCAAGGCACGACGAGTTAGAGTTGATAAGGACGAGTCACGATCCGTGGGATGGCGACTTGGCGACCAGCTCAGTTCCGCGCAGCAACCTCGGCCAACCATCCCATCAGCATCCTCACTTCGTAACCCTGCGCAAGGGCCCATACCGACCCCCGGAGACAGAAGCCGATTCAATTCGACTCGATATACAGTTAGGTTCTTCGCCATCGCTGGGTTGTTCCTCGCCCCGCTTCAATTTCCCGGTGGGGTCTGCCCAGCGACTTCGGAACCCCCTCAACTACCGATACGACGACAATCTTCCATGTCCACTGCACCACGACTTCCTACTGTCCGCCTACCGACAGTGATTCCTAGCGCCAGTGGCGAGTCTTCCCCTCAAGATTCTGTGGTACTGGACCTTCCTCCTTCTGGCAAATTCGGTTTCGCGTGGCCTACAGACGCGGGTCCCGCTCCGTCCCTTCCGTCTCTCGCCGATCGTCACATCTCCCTCAGTTCCTCAGATGCGGATTCTCCCCCCTCCGAACACGAACCTGAACCAGAGGAGAGCGTAGAGGCAGAAAGTATCAAAACCAGGCGATGGAGCTTCGGGGCCGGAAAGAAGGGCTACAGTGAGGAATCGGAGGAATCAGACTTCACTACTCCTACCAACCGACTCAACCTGGACAAAAACCCGTTGGATCAGGCGTCTCCTTCCCTCCCTCGACTATCGCGCGCATTCTCCGTACCCTTGCCGTCCCAGCTCGAGTACTTGAGGAACCCTAAGCGACCACCGTTGCCACCCCAACCTAGTTCCTTGCCGCCTGCTACGCATCCATCCCCCGATCTGGCTTACTTTCATGAGTTATCACTCGAGTTGGCGGACTCTGTTCAGATGATCATACAGACTCTTCTTCAACTGTCTCCTCCGCAGGTGTTTGATCCCGCGAAAGAGCAGTTCTCTGCTTGTGCCTTGCCTATCCCCACCCCTTCCATTTCAGCCCTATTCACTGTCATGAAGGGTCTAAATTACATGTCTGTCAATATGGCCACTCTCAGCACCCCCCTTCCCTCGCGTCCGCGCGACCCACCCAATCAGACAACGACCAAAGGGGATTCTCGTAACTCCGCCGTATCGAATACACCGATACAGGCACCCCAGATCCCTGTGCGCGACTTTGATATTGGTGAAACCTTACAAAGTGTTGGTGATGCCCTCGGCGGGATGGCCTCTGACGTCGGCGTTGACCTCGTCCTGTTCCATGGGGATGTTGGAATGAAGCACATCGCGGTGAAGGGGGATGAGATTGGGATCTGTTACACTTTGTCACACGTCAGTCTATACTGTTAAGATTTACTTTTTATACTTAATTTTCAGCCCAGATCTTGCGTCAAATCCTCATTACAGCTCATCACGGGGACTGCGTTCAAGTCGGTCTTTTCTTAGTAGCTCCAGTTAGTGTATCGCCAGAGGCAGGAGAGTCTCCTGTCTTCGAGGTTCCTCTGGATGCTACAGAGCCTGCCGATGCTGTCGCGCCTCCTGATCCGGATTCACCTCTACGTTGCACCTTTCAGATCACCCACAACTTCGCACACCATATCCCAGGGACCTCTCCTCAACGTCCTGGGACGACTCACATCCGCGCAAAACCATGCTTGGATTCTCACATCCTCCACCGACTGGTGCACCATGTCAACGCTTCGCTCACTCGTGAACTGACGGACACCACGTTCGTCTGTAAATTATCTATGACCCTTGACCGGGGCTCTCCTGCCGTCGTCAACCCCGCCATCATCCTATCCGATAATGACCCTATTCTTCAGGCATTCCCCGACTTCCAGTTATCCGAAGAGCCCACTCTGGAGGACCTTGCCCAGTTCGTTGGTACATTGAAGGGAAAGAAGGTATCTCTGTATGCAGACGCGACGGGTATATTCGCGCAACACCTTACGAGCTATCTGGCATCATGGGGGCTCGATGTCAGCCATGCGTCATCTGATTCGGACATCGAAGCCTCACCCACTCGAGAGGCGCTGAACATTCCGTTTTCTGAACATCCCCTTGCAGGGAACGAAGCACTTGGTGGTAACTCCATTCTCCAGACACTTGACGAGCAAGACTCTCCACCATCAGTTCCTCTCACCCCCATGGCCCCAAAACAGTCTCCTTCTTTTATTTTGATCGATGATGATATCTCAGTGCTTCGAGAACACCTTCGGAAGCTACGCACCGAATTGCCTCATCCCTTTCAACCCTCTCGCAAGCGGCCAAACCTAGCTGCTAACCACAGGCCACGGTCCTCTCCTCAAGTCGTTCGTGTCATCGGACACTCTTCAGCGACTTCGTCACCGAGAAGTTCGCCTGTAATTGTTCACTTCACCAGTCTGGCCAACTTCAAGCTGGTGAAAGGAATACTACAATCCATACTTGGGCCGAGCAATGGCCCCGCTAGTCGATTGCCAGAAGTTATGGTTATCCCGAAACCTGCTGGTCCACGGCGCGTTCTCACTGCGCTGCACACGGCTGCTATGAAACCGATAGTGGACCCTTTCTTCTCCCCCATCGCAACGTCCCCTATTAGCCCTGGGTTGTACCCTGCAGCATCATACTTCAACCAGAACCAGAACCTCAGCCCTAAGTCACCGATGTCCCGGCCCTCCTGCAGTCCGCGTGCCAGCGGGTATTTCTACCCATCAATACGTTCTCCAAAGACCGCCGTGGAACCGACACCTGACACCCTCACAATGCCGCCATCACCGCTAGGGTTACCCGAAGGCATGGAATACTTTTCTGAGGCTGCGGAGAAACTTGGTTCATCCCCCTCTTCTGGACTGGTCATACAGAGTCCCAGCGGCCAACCTGCGGGTATTTTCTTTCATCCGCCTCGCAGCCGTGGTTCTCGGTCGAGCTCACACAGTGTGAGTGCTGAGAACGGCGCGGCCTTTTCGCGGGGAAGCCGAAGGCACTCGGATACGGCAGAGCAGATACGCCAAGGAGGGGGTGTTACATTTCTTAACCTTCCTGCCTCGGCCCAACAGCGACGAAGCAGTCCGATATCACAAGTCTCCCCGGATGCTGGACGGACTGGCGCGGCCATGCCCATACCCTTGGCGGCAATTCCCGGTGGCGAGCTGCCCGCGACGTCTGGGACAGGTCATTCCGGAACTTCGCCGAGCACGCGCCAGGTGGCGAAGAGGACAGGCGCAATCGAAGCGTCACCAGCGAGCGCTAAACTGTCATCATCGAGATGGGGCTCGGCAAACCGTCGTCCGCAAACCGAGAAGGTTACGTCCCATTCTCCGATGAGGAAAACAAAGCCCAGCGAACCGAGCATCGTTCCGCCAATCAGCGTCCTCATCGTTGAAGGTGTGTAGACCGTGTATGTTTCCGGATCTAACATTGAATATTTGGCTAGATAACCCTATCAACCAAACACTTTTGTCTACTTTCATGAGGAAAAGAAAGATAAAGTACGATGTGGCTAAGAACGGGGAAGAGGCCGTTGAAAAATGGCGGAGCGGGAGATTTCATCTCATTCTGGTGCGTCCCGCCGTCCTAGCGTTTCACAAGACTTTCTCACGGGCGAGCGCGCAGATGGATATTCAAATGCCAGTCATGGACGGCATCTCCGCGACCAAAGAGATCCGCCGATTGGAGAAAGTGAACGCGTCGCAGGGATATCCTGGAACCCCCCAGACGGAAGGTCAGCGCACCCCGTCTGATGTTTCGAATGATTCCCGCATGTTATCAAGCCCCTTTCGTTCCTCTGTCATTATTGTGGCCTTGACTGCGTCATCGTTACAATCTGACAGGGTGGCTGCGCTAGCTGCGGGATGCAATGACTTTTTGACCAAGCCCGTTTCGCTGGAATGGCTCAACAGCAAAATCATAGAGTGGGGCTCCATCAAGGCATTGCAGATGTTCGCGGATAGCCGGCCTGACTTTGTCAAGTCCGTATCAGCAGGTCAGACCGTCCAGGCCCAGAACATAGCGCGCAGGTTGCACATGCCCGAAGGGAGAGTCTCCCCCTCACCACCCAGTCGGCCTCTGTCGCAGCCAGTGCTGTCTGGACCCTCAGCGAATGAGTCCGCTCCTATTGGGAGCTCCACCAACACCAATCCATTCATGTACCAGTCATTCGGCTTCATACAGGAGTCGTCAAATGGAACCCCGGAACTCAATCACGGTATGTCCCGAAGTATTTTCACCCTTCACACGGCCAAGTGACCGATCAGCACTCTTAGCGGCTCTTGGTGGGAATGTAAAAGGTGATGCATTGATGTTTTCCGTCACCAGTCTCTCGTCATTCCCAGCTGATAATCTCGGCTTCTTAGGACCCGTTCCTACCGGCGCCACCGGTAAGCCTGATGGGCGTTCCATAACCTTTTATCCAGCAACCGTTCTCCAGGAGGGCGTAACATCGGGGAACGAAAGGTCAGCGGTGGCTATAATCCCTGAATCGGCGGAATCGAGTGAGCGATGATGGTACTGGGCGATCTTCGGAGTTGTATCAACCTGGTTAAAACCCATATTTTCACTATGGCATTCGAAGGTCGCCGGGTTTTTGCGGGACCAGTTCTGACTCTGTCACCTGGGCATTTCATTTTGGGATATTAGTCTGTTTGTAGGTACTTGGGTTGAGAGTGTTCTGTATGGAAAGATCGTTGGGCGATACCGGGCGACGATGCCAAAGTAGGGTTTGTCGGTCGTTTCCGTTGGCCGTCGCTGTCGGTGAGCGGATCGCTTGTTGAAACGAAAGCTCAGCGCTGTTGAGCGTTTCCGCAGCGGTAGTCGAGATACCGCGGATGATGCTCGCGATGACCGACATCTTGACGTTTACGCAAGCCGCAGCGACGAGGCAGTGCAACACGTTTGATGCCACGCTGAGCGGGCGCGCAAAGTTTGACTCGATGTGATCATTTGATGTTTTTGCTTCTTCAACTGGAGCGGAGACCATTTCGTGGTTTGAAACCCAGCGAGAGCCTGTCGACATACGCCCCCCTTCAAGTTGCTCCCATTCTCTTACTCTTATAGCTAGCTCCCCCACCCCCCTCCCCTCTAATTCCCATCGTTTACCCACTTGATAATCCAATCCTTGGTCCACCCTGCGGTCCCCTCACAGCGATGAATGGGGCCGTTCATGACCCTCATGCCCACAAACGCACCTCCATAACCGAACTCCTCAATCCTGTCGCATCCTCTACCGTCGACCATAGCCTTCCCCACCCTTCCTCACCCTATTCGAATGGCCATCATTATGCCCCGACTACCGCATATACACATCCCCCCATGCCACCGCATCCCAATAGGACAACCAATAGCGGCACAGCATACAAGCTAAACCCTGCCAGCTGGGATGGGACAGATCATGATAGGCAGAGGGTAGACCACATGTCCCCTCCGCGAGGCTATGCGCCCTCTCCGGCCGCGTATTCCGAATATCACAACCATTTATCCCGAACCCACGAAGAAGGGTTTTCCGAACCTTCTGTTTGGCCCAATCCATCCGGGCGTCTGGACGGTTTGCCACCTTACGGCGGCTCTCCAACTATCACACAATCATCATACTCAGACGAGCGAACGTGTGAGACCGTTCCTCATTACGGTGCTGAACTTTATCGACCGATTCGTCCATCTTCAGCGATAGCAAACGATCCCTCGGCTACAAGCTCTTCTTCACCCTATCCCTCCAGACCCGATCCTGCCACGTATACTCGTCCAGAACTCGCACATTCCGCTTATCCTCAGAGGCCTCCGCAATCTCCTGCAGTTTATGGTATGCGTAGCGCCCATCTCTCGCCCAGCCTTTCCTCTCACCCTTATTGTCTTCCATTAGGCGCATGGCCACATCATGTCCGTCCCACCGCGGGTGTCCCCGCCACGCGTGGCCTTGCGGACCATCCACTTGCACAGCATCCACACCTACCTCCACCAACCTACTTGTCACATCCTTTCTACCCGCCAATTCCACATCCTGGCATGCTGTATCATCCATACATGGCACCTCACCCATATCCTCCCCCCGTGGCGATGTTGCCCGATTCCCCGTCACGTAAGCGAGCTGGGCCAGAGGAAACACAGTCCTCTAGGAGCAAGCGCAAGCGGTCAAACGGAAAAGATACTGCCGAAAGTGAGCGATGCGCCATATTCATTGGCGAATGTCCCGACCTCACGTGTTTTCCATCGTAGCAAATGGATCGCGGCGAGGCTACACCACGAACAAACGGAATCAGGCTGCGCAGATTGCTGCGCAAAATGGTATGCTACCCTGGGTTTTGGGTGCCTCGTGTGCTGATTTGAGGTTTGTCATTGACCTTCCTTTTCCGTAATAGCCCAACTGCAAGCCTACACGCCCGGATCGGGTCCGGGCCCCAACGAAAACAGGACCACGGCGACAGATCGTGAGCGCTTGATGTGATCTCCTCGTGCTTCAATCGCATCTGACCCTCGTATTCTGCAGGTAATAATTCACGGGCGGGAAATGAAACTTCGGCAGGTGGAGCTAGTGGGAATGGTCCTTTTCACCCCGAGCTGCAGTTCGCACGGTGCATGTCAAACCGGTACAAGGCAGAAAGTTTCCCGCGGTGCGTGTCGTGCACGCGCCGCTGGGCAGGAGACACGTGTAGATTTCAGGGCATTCGTTTTTTCCTCAAAGATGAAAAGCAGAATATCGTCGGAGTTAGCTTCGTTGAGAACCAGAAGGCTGATTCGCCGAGCATGAAGTTCCCGACGCGATGGAATCGGCCGTTGGACGCGGTGTATATCAAGGAAATCAAGGTACGGGACGCTTGACATTACGCAAAATAGCAGTTGTAAACCATCCAGTTCCCTGGTAGCTTACGGTCGCTCGTGCCCTCCTTCCAACGTTGAAGGAGGAACAAGAACACCTCCGTAAACCGGAGATCATACGAAGACCGCGAGACAGCGACGTCCGTGCGACATGTGGTGCGTATTTGCTTCTGAATCAGTTGTTATTGTCTTGTGATGAATTCTTTGCTTGCCAGATACTTGCATGACGTCGATCTTTTCATCATCGTGGATGTGCCGACTCTGTGGACGCGAGGCTTGTGCGGAATGTTTCGGCAAGGTCCGCGAGTTGACACAATACCGAACTGGTGCGAGCGACAGCGAGATCGCGGCTCTCCAGGCGAAACGCGAGTCGCATGCCCACACAAATCCATTTTTTCTCTCGTGCACGCGCCGGAACGAGCACCAGTTCTCTGACTTTTCGCCCATGTCTCGCTTTGATAAAGCCGAACTGGAAGGAGTCATCGAGAGTATGGAGAAACTACTTCAAGAGGAGGCAGCGACACCTTCTGAGCCTGTTGCACAGCCATCTGTTGTCGCGGCGACGGCCTCGGCCTCAGGTGGGCTTGCAGGAGAGCCCAAAGTGCGTGCCTAGTTGTGCTAGTCGCTGTTCCAGTTTTTTGGCCGGATCAATCGCTGACAAATTTCCTTCATTTTCTCTCCCCCCTTGTCCTCTGATACAGACACCAGGGACTGTGGTGAAGGCAGTTGGAGGGTCACCGGCATCCGCTGGCGATCCTGCAATGTCGTCGGCACGCTCACTGGAGGCGGCTCCCTTGGAAGATCCATCGGGAATCCCGTCACACTCCACCAAGACCTACACTTCAAGCGAATTGACGGACGCAGAATTCAGAAAGGTATGGTCGCAAGGTGCGCCGCTCATAGTGACAGGTCTTGGTGAGAAGTTCGGAATCCGATGGCGACCGGAGCACTTCCGCGAGAAGCATGGTTCGCAGACATGCTCAATTGTAGAATGCCAGACAGACGCGAGCAAGCGGGTCACAGTCGGGGAATTTTTCGGATATTTTGGCAACTACGAGGACAGGACGGATCACTGGAAGCTGAAGGATTGGCCGTCCAGCACTGAATTCAAGGCAGCATTACCGGACCTATTTGATGAATTCCAGAAAGGGGTGCCAATACCGAATTACTGCCGGAGAGACGGGGTACTCAACATTGCATCGCACTTTCCATCGAATACTGTGATGCCAGATCTCGGTATGTGGACAAGCATACTCGTTTTCGTTTGGAGCATTGATGATGGGGGCTTCGGTAAAAGGGCCGAAAATGTACGTTGCGCTGGCAACGACTGATGAAGAGGGTTCGAAAGGCTCAACACGGCTTCACATGGACATGGCCGATGGGGTGAACATCATGGTTCATTCAGAGCCACGACCCGACGGATCGCAGGGGGTGGCCGCGTGGGATCTATTCCGTGCAGAAGACGCAGACCGGTTGCGGAGGTTCCTCAAACGACGATTTGGAGCGAATGGACAACATGACCCGATCTTATCTCAGCAATACTATTTAGACGCTGAGCTGCGGAAGGAGCTGTATGACGACTACGGGATCAAGAGCCATCGAGTATATCAGCGCCCCGGGGATGCGGTATTTGTCCCGGCAGGATGTGCACACCAGGTACGCATCTAGAGGTGAGATAGGATGATGAGCAGACGATAAGACGGTCGCCTTGACAGGTTGCAAATTTGGCCGATTCGATCAAGGTTGCGGTCGAATTTGTCAGTCCGAAGAATATCGCACGGTGCGAAAAGTTGACAGGAGAATTTCGGGAGCAGAATCAGAGCATGGTTTGGAAGGAGGACAGCTTGCAGCTTCGTACGATGATGTGGTTTTCCTGGTTGTCGTGCACTCGGCAGGAGGAAGAGATTGAGGATTGAAAGGCAATTAGTACTAGTGTTCGTATGTCGTATGGCAGATAACGAGGGTTATCAGAATGTATCTATTCCATGTCGATGATGTCATCGATGATATCTGCCCGGAAGAGTCCGAATCAGGGCCCGATCCCGAGCCGAGCCGAGCCGAGCCGAGCCGATCCGAGGCTACTGCGGTGCGGGTGAGGCGTTGCTGAGGCGTTGCATCGCATTGGCATCTTGGCTTGAACCCGAGGGCACTCTCTCCTGCACAGTTTCTGTAACGTGCAGCGTACTAGTGCCGCTACTTGGCCACGAGTACAGCACATGCAAATTTGTGGCAGTTGTAGTATCTCACCGGATGCCAAAACCCACACTCTTACAAACGTTACTCGGAAGACCGTCTCGGTCCTATGCGTTCCCACCCGATAGGCAATATTATTCGTCCAAGGACGACCTCGCTCGCGCAGCAGCTGCTCTCGCCTTCTCACCTTCGAATTCCGATGCCGCAGCATCTTTCGACCATACTGAGGTGGCCCCGCTCCCCGCTGTGGAGCAGTCCGCGGATGGGTATCAGAACGGAAGGGCAACGGTGACGGTGAACCGCGCAGGCTTATCGGGTGCCCCATTGTCCAATGAGGGCATCCCACTCCCGTTTTCTCTTTCGCCCCAACATCAAATAACGTCAGTTTTCAATCCCAGTGACTCTGACTCTGACGACTCGGCGGACGACGTTTTCTACACTCCTTTCTCCTCCCCTCCCACCTCCATGCTCATCGATCCGCCCATCCCTTTCATCTCCCCCGAGATCGCTCCCTCACACTCCCCGGATGACAAGTCCTCGTCTTCCTCGACTTCCTCGTCTTCATCCTCCACTCATTCAGCACTATCGTGTTCCACCCCGCCCACCTCGGACGAACTCCATGCCGCCCTTGCCGCGTTGCAAAAGCGACCGGCCAGCCAGTCACGCCAGAAACGCCTCTCGGCTCCATCCAAGTCCTACACCTACACTGACGAGGATTGGGCGAAAGAGTTTCGTTGGCTAGTCCAGTCCTCGTCCTCTTCCTCGAAGCGCCGCTCTGTCTTCGACTCCGCACTTGCCCCTCCCATCTCCAATCAGCCGAAACACCGCCCCCGCCCTCGAACGGTGGTCAGCCGTCCTATCACCAGGCGGCGCATGACCGCTCTGCTGGAAGAAGATGAGGACCAGACAGATGACCATCGTTCCTCGCCACCCCCGTCGCACGTGAGAGAGCAGTTTTCGTCATCGCACTCACACACCAACAGCATCACAAGCAACTCCCACGATGTCCGTCCCCCCTCGCAGGCCTCGCACACGCACGCACACACCATCTCGCTCGGCTCACGCACCGTAGAGCTTCCCCAATTCCCTGGCACCTCGGCCCCTGCTCCAGCACCGGGTTACACAACGCTTACTCTACCTCGTGCTTCGTATCGGCCGGAAGACCCGTGGCGCAGCCTCGGAGGTGGACGTGTCGATTTGCCTCGTGATGGCCGAGCACAGATTAGCATGGTATCGATCGAGGTTGTCCGCGGTGCTGTCTCTTCGGCGCCTTTCTTCTCGTCAGGCTTTCGCAAGCGCAGCTCCGCTCCGCGGCCAAAAAAACACGATCTTACGGGCGCGATCGCCCTTTCATCTCATAGACCGCCGCCGTCATTCATCCCGAATTCAGCCGTTCTGGTGCAAGTTCATGCAGTCGGCCTGGAGGGGTTGGACAAACAGATTTTGACGGACAAGCTTGCTGTGAGTGACGCAGGAGGAAAGGGTGCGACTACCTTTGTACCTGGGCGCGGCATCTTGGGAAGGGCGGTTGAGTGCGGATTGGAAATCTCCAGTGAAACGCTGAGAAAGGGAGAGTGGGTAATCGGTTTGCTTGATGCGAAAAAGGTTCGTTCCCACAAGTGGCGTATGATGTCCTGCTTATTGACCATGAAACACCCAGTGCGGCGCACTTTGCGAGTTTGTCCTCCTCGACCGACACCGAGTACACCGCGCCCCTCAGCCTGGCATACCCATGCCTATACCCACACCAAATACCTCTGCGCCTTCGTTTTCCCTCGAGTCTCTCGCCCTTCTTTCGGTTCTTGGCGTGCCGGCCTACCGCGGTGTCCGCACCTACACGGCATCCAGGTCTCCGTCATCATCAAGTGGCGGTACTGCCCTCGTTCTCCGCGGGCAAGATGGTGCCGGGGGACTCGCTACGCTTATGCTACGCGCTACTGGCGTGAACGTCATCATCCAAGTGGATCCTTCCGCAGTCGGCTACCACGCCACTGTCACGGCTCCCTCTCAGCCGTACATGCTGTTCTCTGAATCTGACGATAAGGCGCTTGGGACAGGTATCCCCAGGAGACTTCAAGAGGTGTGTGCCCGCATGCGCGCATGGGGCGTTGAGGGGATCTGCGTTGGCTCACCGCTGGCGGTACTCCAAACTCTCGACATCGACATCGATTTTGTCCTCGACACGGTTGGCGGACACGAGATCTGGAATTCCTCACGCAGCCTCCTCATGCGTGGCACCACATCGCGCGGCCTTGCGCAGTTCACGACCACCGTAGGCGATGCAGGCTCAGGAAAGGCCGTGCCAACGACGCAGGACCACTGGCGCGCAGGCGTGGGCAGCCTCAAGCGCGCCATGACGATTGGTCGCAGCAGCGGCAGCAGACTTGACCCAGGCAGATCCTCGCCAAGCAAGGCCAGGAATAGCATGTCATTGGTGAGGTCGCCTAGCTCGCCGGCGCCGGCTCGTGCCGCCGTAGCGTCGTTGTCGCGCGGGCGAACGGTCAACTACACCTGGGTGGCGTGCGACGGGGACGTCGATTTCGAAGGAGGGGACGTGCGCGATGCGTTCGCGGCGTTGTTGACCATGCCTGCTTTGCAGCATCCGTCGGTGCCGGACGCGTTGCTCGGGCTCGGAGGTGAGTATGGCGCTGGGCGCGTGTTGCCGTTTGAGCGCGCGCCGGAAGCTTTTGGAGGCACCGCGCTCGAAGGGGGAGGTTCAGTCGTCATCCGGGTCGCATTGTGATTCGCCACCACCCACCGCCACTGCCCGCCACTTTCCCCGCCGCCGCCGCCGCCAGTACCAAGCCTTTCCCCTTTTTTTTTCTCTCCCTCGAATTTTTTTTTCCAACCTTCTTTTCTTCTTTTCGTTTTTACGTATCTTTCATCATGCATGGACAAGTTCTTCTTGCTTGCCTTTTATTTTGCTTCATATCATTACCTGCGCAGTCCCTTGCTCCCAATAGACAAATTACTCTATATTCTTTTCTCCTCGAACCCTTGTTTGTTTGTATCATGCTCTATCTGCACCGCGACACGTAGCTATGCAGATACTTGCCTCCCCCACGCATATAGTACACGACACAGTATCATTATGTCTGTCCTACTTCCTCATCCATGACACTTCTCGTACATACGCAGACGGACCACTTTGATATCTTCTCTTTTACCCTTTCTATTATTTAATCCACTGGCATCCTTTTGTTTCGTTTCCGTCGTTGTCGGGCACTCCGAGATTTGAGAAATGGATTCAACAAAATTGCTTATGTGTGTAGTCACTAGTTTCCTGGTAATCATGAACGCGAATAAAATAAAATAAAATAGCTATCATTTGCTCTTTTACTTTTTTAAAAAAAAAATTCTTTCGCTAATTTCGAAAGTATTTGCTAAAGTCGTACGCGTCGTCCTCACCTGCTCTACTCGTCGCCTGTTTTCGTTTCTGAGCCGCGACCGTCATCGGCGCATTTGCAGCGGGTTTACGAGCCCGCATTGGTGCCCCGCCAGCACTATGCACTCCCGGGTTGGCCCTTTTAGATGACGGCGCAGTAGCAGCCGACGGACGAGAATGATCGGGTTTCTGCCTCTTGCTATGCGTCACGATGACGGGACGACGGGCAAGAAGAGCCGGGTTTGGGGTCCTTTTATTCGACGGCATCACCTCAGCAGCAAAAGTGACTTTTTTCGAAGGCCGCGCAGGGTCCGACTGCTGCTTTGGTGTTGTCGATGGTCGTCGTCGCTTGCGTTTTCGGACGGAGGAAGAGTGCGTGTTGGGCGGCACGTCATCGCCGTCTTCGTCTTCGTCTTCTTCATCCGCATCTGCATTCTCGCCACCGTCGTCGTTTTCTTCTTCGGAGACTGGCGCCTCCAAGCCGTCGGATTCGGCGCTCTCGACTGAATCTGCTCCGTCTGTTCCAGACCCTATCGCTTCCATCTCTACCTCCCTTTTGTCCTCGTCATCATCCTCACCGTCCGGGTCGCTCTCGCCCTCCGAAGCGTCCGCGTCGACCCACGGCGTCTCGAGCACGAGAGCGCGATCGTCAATCCGCTCAGAGGAGAGTCGCACGAGGTTGCCCGTTCGGCGGAGCTCCTTGCGCGGCGTAAGTCTCTCCAGGAGTGCCGCATCGCCCGCGTATATCATCGTCGGCGTCGGGGACACAACGTTGGTGGTGGTCCCTGAACTTGAGCGTGCAGGCGGGACAGCGTACCGCGAGAACTTGCCGGTAGACCAGTCGCGTAAGACGATGCGTGCAGCGGCGGTGAGGTCCGGGTTTCCACCCTGAGAATGAGGATGAAGAAAACATGTAGTCAGCGAAGGGTGCAACGATGTAGACGGAGATAGGGGGACCAACCTTTTTTATGAGCCCATGAGCGCGGGCGATGCCTACGAGAAACGCATCAACATCACCCTTGGCGAAGGCCGGAAGACCATAGATGACCATAAGATCTTCTGTCTCGGTACGTGAGACGATATATGATACAGCCGGCGCGGGATCCTTCAGGCGATCGATGCGACCCTTGTTGCGCAAAAGGACATCTTGAGAGCGCCGCCGTTCTCTGTCCTCCTCTTCGGAAGGCTGCCACGCTAGCCCTGGCGTGTCGATAAAAACGACGGGCTTGCCGTTGAGTTCGAGTGTCACTTCGAGGGCATGTGGCGTCGTTGTTGGGGAGTTGGTGGTCGGGGAAGGCGCATAGACGTTGAGTGCGGCTGAGCGAGCGAGCGAATTTATGAATGCGCTCTTTCCTGACTACAGCGCCAACACTGAGCCAGGAGGCAACGGAAAAGAAAGGAGCGTACGTTGGCAAGGCCTACAACGGCGACGTGCAAAGGCTCGTCGCCCGTTTTCTCCTGAGCCCAAGACCCCAGCAACTGACACACTGCATCTAATCCCCATGCATCGTTCGATGGCTCTTTACTCTTTCCTTTTCCCTTCGACGGTTGTTCGTGCGTGATCACAGGGGGGAGAAAAGACGACGCGACACGAAAGAGCAGCGTCGGGTGCTCTGAACGCAAATAAGCAGCCCACGCGGCAGTCGGTTCGCGAGGGCATGTGTCTATATGGCATGCCGCATCAGTACATACAGAGCACAGAGGAGCGCGCACACACCGATCTTGTTGAGCAAAAGCAACAGCTTTTGTCCCTCCTTCGCTGCAATGCGCACCTCCAACGCGTTGCTGCGATGCGCGAGCGGGTCCCGCGCGTCGAGGATTTCGATCACGACGTCTGCCTTGTCGAGCACGGCGGCGAGATGTGGCAGATCCGGGTTGAGGACTAGTGGCGGTGCGCCATCCTTTGCGGCGTCACCTGCAGTCGAGGCCGAAGAAGCAAAGGCAGATGCACCGCCTGCCATCGCCGCCGGTGTGCCCTTCGTCGACTTGGACGAGCTCTTCCTCGCGCCAGTGGGACCCCCGAGCGTCGCGACGCCGTCGAAATGGCTTTCCTCGCCTTCAGCACCGTCGCTGTCTTCGCCACCTGAACCGCCCTCGTCGTCATCGCCGCCTCTCCCGTTTGCCTCCAGAGCAGACTTCTGCTGCGTTCGAAGATTCTTCTTCTCCTCTTTCCGTCGGGCTTTAGCCTCGGCGGCCTGCACAGAGTAATCCATGTTCTTGTCACCTAAGATACTTCAACGACGGTAAATGCGCACCTGTCGCTTCTCCGCTGCTATCTCTGCCAAGATCTGGTCTTTGTATGGAAAGTTGTTCGGGATGCCAGGATCTTTTGGCTTCTCTAAGAGAGAAAGGTATCATCAGGATGAAAAATAAAGCACAGATGTAGGAACACGCGCTCGATTTCCAGGTGTGGTCTTTCTTTGCTGCCTTCTTTGACTTTTTCCTAGTCTCCACAACCTTGCGTTTGACCTTAGCGCGGTGGGCGGTTGTGGCCCGTTTGCTCGTCTCTGGCTCGTAGGAAAACAGTTGTGAACATATTCTACTCAACTCGAGCACATGCTCACTTTTGCGTATTCTTGGCATCGCTCAGAGCCTAAGCGAGAAGAAATGGCGAGGTTGAAAGAGGAAAGAGATGCGCGTATGTAATGCGAGACGAGCATCAACCAAAAAAAATTTCATTCAAGTAGGTCTACGAGGTATTTACATCGCGGCTGCTGGGAGACAAACACTCCCTGCTCACAGGTGAACAGCCAGCAACTGAACGTGGCTAGCTGTGCATCGCCATCACCCCAGCAATCGCCCTTCCTGCAACAATGGACAAGCAGCTCCCGCAAAGGAAATCGGCGCCCCTGGTACCCACGCGAGTCAGTCGCTCACCTTTTTTTACCCCCTCGAGTCACTGTGAATTACGCAAACGTGGAATTGCACCATCACCACGGGCTTTCATGTCCTTCCTGATTTCAAATTTTCAACCATTTTCAAGATGTTGCACATTGCACGATTGCCCCTATCGACGAACGACTTTATGGCTTCAATCTACATGTGTCTTGGGCTTGCAACAGACGACGAAACGTAGGAAGGGAGGACTACAAGAAATGGGGCGAGCATAGCAGAGAAAACTTGTCAACTTGACACTTTGCGAACTATTGTAGTATGGACTGAAAGGAAAGCAAACTTGGGGACGGTACGGCGATTGGACTTGGACACTGATACTCTTCGCGGTTGCAACACTTCAACCTTGTCCCGCCACAACGTTCGTCCGGAAACCAAGGATGTCCACGAAGCGCCACATAGACAAAATAATTGGAAATCAAATTTACCAGCGAGAGCTGTCATTCTGGCCGTCAAAGTCCCTGGCCGCACGAGATGGGCTACTGCCTCGGGGAGGGCTTCGCGAGTAACTCTTGCGCTTGCGATAATCGGGCGAATGACGACGAGGAGGTGGGCTCCTGCGCCAATCGCGGTCGCGGTCGCGGCTATCACGACCGTAAGGATCACGATCACGCTCCTTGTCGTAGCCAGAATAGCCCCGACCGCGGTCACGATCACGACCGTCCCGATGGTCACGATAGTCCCGATCACGGTTATCGCGACTGTCACGACCATAGTACGAATCGCGGTTGGAAGAGCGGCGGTGTCCCATATATTCGCCAGGGGTCGGGGCATGCGGCCGATCAGTCACGGAATAATCGACACGGATCCGGCGTCCGTTCAGATCCTAGGTATCAATAAGATCAAGAGAAACAAAAGAAATTTAGTAACCAAAGGTACGCACGACGCCATTTAACTCGTTAATGCACTTTGTGGCTTCTTCGACGGTGCTCATTCGGATAAAGCCGAAGCCACGAGACCTATCGGACTGCTGTGGGGTCAGATAGGATAGGAGCATGATCACAGGGTATAGGGCGAAACCCACCCTTTGGTCGTAAACAATGGTCACTTTTTCAACATGCCCAAACCTGCTAAATTCCTCATCGAGGTCACGTTCAGTTGAGCGAATGCTCAAGCCAAAGACACCAAGCACGTTGCTGGGGTTAGGAGCCTGGCAATTTCAATAAGAAAAAAAATTTCCCGCAGTCAACTCAAATACAAACAATGGGTGCGTGGGGCGGACGCTTAGGGGGCGGAGAACGCCTCGAACCTCGGTAGGGGGGACTACGATAACCCGAGCTGCGAGGAGGACTGCGGGACCGAGAACGACCACGAGGAGGATCGCGACTATCGGCAGCAGTGGCCGGAGCTGCTGCTGTGGCAGGGGGAGCGTTGTAGGCGTCCGAGTAGGGGTCAACTGGGGGAGCAGCTGGTTCGCTATACTGCAAGCCAATGAATAAGGGACAATACGATACCCTGGGTTGGCTGCGCTTACCATGGTGGGAGTTGAGGGCAGAGAGTCAACCATGGCCAAACTTGGGAAAGGGGCGGTTCAAATTTCAGACTCAGACCGGAAACGTACTGTCGTGTAACTGCACAGTTCATAACCAGCCTCTCTGCTATCAACGACGACAACACCGACAACTTCAAGGACAAAATGGTGAGCTCATCTTCACGCTGTCGGCCTTGGAATTCCTCTTACACACACGTTTTCGAACAGGGTATCGACATCGCCAAGCATCATGTCAAGAAGGGCGCTCGCACTGCTCCAGCGAGCGAGGACCCCTACCTCCTGCTCTTGGTCAAGGTACTTTATTTTCTGTGTCATTATGCGTTCTTTACTGATCAATTACAGCTGTACCGCTTCCTTGCACGCCGTACAGATTCCAAATTTAACAAGGTCAGGTTTGACCTCCAGTTTCAATAACGAGATATTCAATTAGAGTTCCAGACCATCCTTCACCGCCTATTCTTATCCAAGATCAACCGCCCCCCCGTCTCCCTCTCTCGTATCGTAAAGGAGACCGCGAAAGTTGAAGACCTTGCATCAAAGACGGTCGTTCAGGTCGGCACCGTCACAGATGACGTCCGCTTTCTGGAGATCCCAAAGCTCTCTGTTGCTGCCCTTCGCTTTACCAAGGGTGCCAAGGAACGCATCCTGAAGGCCGGTGGAGAAGTGCTTACTCTCGACCAGCTCGCTCTTCGTTCTCCAACTGGTTCCAACACCGTACTGCTCCGCGGGAAGCGGAACACGCGGGAAGCTGTTAAGCACTTTGGCATGGGTCCCCACAAGCACAAGAAACCATATACTGCTTCCAAGGGTCGCAAAGTACGTCTGTAATAAGTCACGCGAGGTTCATATTCGCTCATTGATCTTTTTAGTTCGAGCGTGCTCGTGGTCGCCGAAAGTCGCGCGGTTTCAAGGTGTAAGCAGCCTTGGAACAGGCGTTCAGTTCTTTACGTGGTATTCCCGTGTCCAAATGAGTTGTATGCGGCATGAGTCGGGTCGTCTTATCAGAACTTGGTCATACTCGAACAAAATTTGTATGCATAAATCCATGCAATCACTTCATGCTCAATTCTGTTCCTGGTCATAGTTTTGGAAGCGTGATAAGAGTTCTATTTACGACAGCTTCATCTCCACCCCGCGGAAAGCAGTATCAAGAGGTGGGACAGTCGGCGGAGAGCTGGGTGTGTCGGGACCGTTGGTGGAAACGGTGGTAGCATTCGAGTGCCGCACACGCTTTGCCTGGAGACCCTTCAACCAAGCGGCCCCTCCGCCGTAAAAGAACGTCATTCCGCCAAAAATCATCCAAAGCCCGTGCCAGTGCAGTCGGCGCCACGCTTCGATACCGTCGGGCAAATGGAGGAGGATGAAGGGCGTACAGGCGAAGTTGACCACCAGGACTGAGCATACAGTCCCGGTCACATCGTATGCACTTTTGAGCACGCTCGTGTGCGGTCGCGATGGCTTCGTGTCATGGCCACTAGCAGACTTGTGACCAGTGGGTTCCGAAACGACGGGGAGGACGAGAGGGCGAATTGTCGACCGGGCAAGACGGGCCACGGTCGTGATGAAGCCACCCAACAGGAAGGTCAGATAGTACCCTCCCGAGATCCCATGCTGTACCAAAGAAAAAAAAACCCCCCGGGGATGAGTAATCTACCGTTGTTTCGCGGAGAAAGACAGATGTCGTTTTCAGGACGCACCCAGATCGCACTGGTGAGATAAGTGAGCATGCTGCTCTTGAATCCGGCCTTTTTGCCCTTGGGGGTCACCCGCTTGTACATGCACTCGCGCAGCCACACGTTCGTTTTCATATTCCACGAATCGATGAGGATCTTGAAGTTCTCCGGAACCTCGATTTTCCACACGTCGACGTTCGCCGCGCCGTTCCAGGTGGGGATGCCCGAAGGCCCGTAGCCGGTGAATCCAAGCCCAGTCAGGATGCTCGCGCCTTCGGTCAGGATCCAAACACCGTAGTACTTGGACCGCTCGACAAAGCCCGCGATCTGGACGATGAGGATCCTGGTCGTATGAAGGCAAAATTTTAAGGATAAATGGGTGACGGCAGCCACTGCGAACGAGATAACGAACCTGTAGAGAAAGCTCTGTTCGAGGAACCAATCTGTCACTGCGGTGTGGAAGGAGATTCTGGGTGCAACGCCCATATAGATCCCAAGGTACCCCAGCGCGAACAGCATTTTGCGGTACGCGGTGCGTTTACGTCCGTTGGGGATAGGTCTGCGAGGTTGCGAGGCACCTGTGACGTCGAACAGCGTGCCTTCTATTAAAGACGAGTACGTCGCATATTCAAGATATGGGCCGACGAGGACTCCCGGGAAGTACAGCCTACACGTTGTGAGTTCCCCCGATCAGAAACGAAGGACGAGGAGGTTCCCTCACGAGTAGCCTAGGAATTCAAGCAATGAAGGAAATTTAGTAACCCGCATCTTCATCTGCCACTTGTCTAAATCCTACGCGTGTGCGTTGGTTAGGCGATGGTCTACAAAGAAAACGGGGCCGTACCTCGGCGGGTCGCCTGCCGTCCCATACGTTCCACGCAAACGTTGTCAACTTCATAACAAGGACCATCTGAGGGCCCGTGATATTATAGGACCCGTCAAATGGCTCGCCATATACCGCGCGTTCAATGTGACTACGACGAGGGGAACATTTAGAAAAAGGAACCCAGCCAGAAGGTCATGATCGACAGAAGCGATCATGGGGCGCAACCTACTTCAAGAACAGATGACCCATCATGCAACTGGCACGAGCATTTCAGCAAGTTTCAAGCCACTGTCCCGCCCACCAAAAGGACTCACCAGAAGACGATCCATGGCATGCGCGGTCCTTGCACAGTGAGTGCGACGAAATACGTGACGAGCACATCTCCGAGCAAGGTCAGGAACGGTAGACCCTGATTAAGCACCGGCACAAAATAAACCGACGCAATGGAGATGCTGAAAATATGTTTGAGAGTAGGTTGTGTGTGGGGGATCCGTATGAATAGGCTGCCAAGGGGATACGAGGCAAGAAGACATGTGATGAGCTGGCGAAAAAACAGAAAGGTGCAGCGAATCAGCATCCGTCCAAGATTCGTTTGCCTCGACCCACCTTGATTTGATCGAGCGACGCACCAACCCTGGCGGCCAACGGCACAAAGAAGAAGTCTAACGACATGAAGTGGGCTGAGCAGACCCGACGCTTCGCACTGACCCGTCGGATGTGAGATGGTCGCGTGTCGAGACGTAAACGCGTAAACACCAGTCAAATCACACTTCGGACTTTTCTAACAGCAGAGGACTCAAGCCGATGATGTGGGTTTATGTCTGTCCACATTACTAATGTATTCGATATTCGCGCCGCAGACAACCGACAGGAACGTATGGTACAAATGGAATAACACAACAGGGTCCGACAAAGAAATAAAAAGAACTACACTGCAGGAGGTCCGTCATTTGAACCAGGACCAGAGTACGTAGGCGGTTCTCCTACTGGGACTAGTTGATGGCAATTACTTGGTCGAGGGGGGCTCGGGATGCTTTGAAAAGGAGTAACGTCGGATCGTGTTGAAGTTGAACGAGCGAGAGAATGGATAGAATCCGATTGTCGTGGTGGTGATGAGTCGGCGGGAAGAATCCCCGTTCGGGATGATCGGTTTGGGGGGAAGGAAAGTCTGCTCCGGAAATGAGATGGGGTGGGGGAGTCCACGGGTTGCCTTGAGACACCAAGTAACGGGACTTGTGATTCGTTTGTTTTCGTCGCATATGGCGAATTGTACTCCATATCCCACTTGGGGGCGAATGTAAGTGCGGGAGCGGCAAATGACGGTAACGCCGAAGCAGGGTGGGACCACATGCGGCGTCCTCGTACGTGGCAAATGATGGCTACAGTCATGAGAGTGTTTGCGTAGAGCATCACTGGAAAACTGTCAACGGCGGGTCAGATGATTCGATGATATTGCCGCGCACATTGAAGCCAGTTGATGAACGCAATCCCCTCCAAAACTCTGTACCGTGCGCATTCAGGTACTTTACGGATGGATCAGTTCTGCCTCGTCAATACGCGCCAGGGGTAGTTGAACGCACCATCTAGCCATGGGAAATAGGCCCCCATCTCGACCCTATGTTCAGCATATCCCCCAGTACCTAGCCACAGGAATGACACGGCGTCTATGGCAGATGTGAGTTGGATCCAAGAAAGAAGGAAATCGAACGGACAAATGCATGGTGCCTCTACCACAACTGCCAACATGATGGCTTTTCGCTTCATGAAGCTTCCTACGAGACTATTGCCCAGTCACGTTGAGGGAACGGCACAGAAGATACATGATTAGGGACTCACAGCGTGGAAGAGAGTAGCATGTTCAACGATGAAGACACTGTGCCCAGAACCATAACGTTACGGAAACCAGCAGCATCAAAGGGCGGGAGCTGGGGCCCAGCAGGGTCGCGCCGCCAATGGGATGGATCCCGCAAATCGCCCGTGGTACCAGGGGAGGGCGAATACATGTTATTTGACGTCTTTAAGGGAGCGTGCAATAAACTGATGCTGATACCAAAGGCCACGCATGAGAGGATCAGCGAGAAAGCTATGAAGGATATCGGGTCAGAGCAGTCGGGGAAAAGAACGGAAGGAGAGAACGTACACAAAACCCAGAGACGACCCTGAGTTAAGGTGGGCATATTGAGATGGGGAAAGGAGCGGTCTGGTGGCTTGTGAGGCCAAGAGAAACCGGGGGTGGAGGAATGATTATGTGCGGAGATGGCCCTGTTTTACTCGCGTGTGTTAGGTTACGTCGTCTTGTGCAATAATTCAACCCTTATTATGTCATCCGTTAACTCTCAAACGCTAATCCACAAGTACAGCCAACAGCGCCCTCTACAGCGCCAGGTAATCACGCACTTCTTCCTCTGTGAGCTTCCGGAACGTCGGCTTCACACGCCCTGTTGTACCACCAACCTTTCCCTCTTCGAGCTCTGCAAGCGTTGGGACGGTAACCACCCCGATCTCGATCGTCTTCTCTGTCATCTGTCCCTCAAACCCTTCCTTTAGCGTCAGTAGTGCCGTATGTATCGCGTCCTCCAAGCTGATATCGTCATTGTACCTTCAAATGCGAGAAAAAGTATGTCAAGGGATGAGACTGTGCAAACGAATAAAAGTATCCATGTCGCACCGCTTTTCGAGGAAAGTCTTCGCATTGGTCATATTTTTCCCAATCGCGCTTGCCTTCCACGCCCAGAAAGAGCCCGAGGGGTCAACCTGATAGAGTGTAGGTCCGCGGTTCAAGTCGAACCCCGCAACAAGCAGTGAAACTCCATACGGCCGCACACCACTGCCGTGTCACCAAATCATCTATTCCACCGCCGTGAGAATCCGAACTTGCGTACTCACCCTGACTGTGTCGCTTGCTGCATGACTGTGGCAATCTCTTGTGTAAGAACGCGCGTGGGCGGGTACTCCCCATAGATTTTCCAATACGACTGTGCGCTCTTACGCGCCTTGGCAATGAGGATGCGAAAGTCGGGTCCCATGCCGGAGTATACGATTCCGATATTGGGACATATAACTGCAACCTTCTCGAGCACCGAGTCGTCAATCAAGATTGACGACGACTTTTTCTCAGTCGCGATGACAATACCATTAGACGCTACAGGAAGGAAGGTTGGTAGATTCATTCGGAGAGAGAAAGGTCAGAGGATGTGTACCCTTGATACCAAGACTTGTTGTCCCTTGTGATACTGCTGCTAGCGCGTGTTCAATCTGCACCAGCTTCCCGCTCGGGGAAAAGACAGTTAAAGAATAGCTGCACGCCTTCAGCCTGATGAAGTCTATCATCATAGATCCAGAAACACTCACCTATACGCTCCTCCGTCGGCATTGGCCATGATTTGGATAGAAGAGTAGTGAGGGAAAACAGAAAGTGCACAGATGAGACGAGACGCGTAAGACAAGTTAAGCGCCCAAAACAGATCTCTATCGGCACGTGCTTAAGTCTAGTTTATCGCGCTCATCTCTTCATCCATCTTCATCCACGCAACTAACTCAAGTACGTATCAGAAAACCCGATATTCTTTATTGTATCTCAGTCCGGTGCTATTTCTAACGGAACAAGTTTTTCTTTCCACCGAAAGACGAGCGCATAACTGAATGTACTTAATACAACGACAAAAAACTTCATAATTTTAATTTTCTCGGCATGCCTTCTACGTAGGCTGCGACGTGGTCCTAAGGTAGTGCTGACCGACCCATATGCGTGAATTCGCAGTCTGGTATCGAGATATAGATACGCTCACCTTGTGCTCAACCAGGTTGGGGAAGAGCTTCCTAGCCTCCTCGGTGGGCACAGAGGCATGGACAACGACATCGTCACCTGGCCTCCAGTTGGCCGGAGTTGTCACCTTGTGCCTTTCAGTGAGCTGAAGAGCTAGAGAAGGTATGATTTAGTCAATGGTATGTAATCAGTGCTAGTAGTTCATCGTACAGTCGATGACACTAAATAAAAGGAGTTAGATACATCCGCACGACCATTTGAGCATAATTAAACTAACCGAATAATCTCGTCAAAGTTACGGCCAGACGAAGCGGGATAAGACAGCGTGAGGCGGATAACCTTCTTAGGATCGATGATGAAAACAGTTCGGACCTGTGAGGAGTTTGAGTATCATATTCGATTCATAAAGGATGAGAATTCACAGTTAGGGGCAATCCCTTCTTGTCGACATTGCTCGCATCCTGGTGGTCAAGCATGTCGTAGAGCGTCGCGATCTTCCGGTCGCGGTCGCCAATCTGGTGGGGGGGTGAGACAGGTCCCCAGATCATTTGCACAACGTACAATAGGGTACTGGAGGTCGGTCTTTCCCCACTCGTTGATGTCAGCGATCCACTTGTGGTGTGACTCAACATCGTTAGCGGATAGGCCAATGATCTTGACGTTGCGCTTTTCGAAATCGGCGCTACGGCGCGAGACTTCAGCAAGTTCGGTGGTACAGACCGGAGTGAAGTCATCGGGATGCGAGAAGAGGATGGCCTAGGTATTAGCTTTGGTGAGCGTCGTTTAGGGAACTAGGAAAAATAATACCCAGGAGTCACCGATCCATTCATGGAACCGGATTCGTCCTTTGGTAGTTTCAGCCTCAAAGTCTGGCGCCGTGCTGCCCAAGCGAAGAGTCGGCATTGTTTTCGAGTCTAAGAGAGTCAGATAGGGGGATCACACATGCTCCTTTATAGGGTTCACTGAGAGACAGAGATGGTTCATCATGTCGCCTTTCTCACGCCATGTTATTTCAAATGACGCGATTCCATATTCATGGACGTGCTTAATCACGACATATCCGTCCTCGGGCCCAGATCCAGTAGACATGTATAAAAGGGGATTGATTGCATCGATATCAATCTCAATAATACGCGACAGCGTGTAGCAGACTGTGTGGATGTTTCTCCTGCTGTACTTGAAGGATTACATCAATGCTTTCATCGACATCATCCGCGGCTTCGATCTATGCATATATTAAATCGATCGCATACAGAGAAGCAGGTTCTTTTGGAAGCGCTTACTGCTGTCGCCAAGTCGAGCATCGCCTTCCCGGCTATGAGGGCTTCTTCATGGTTGTCCTTAATCTCCACATTGACAATATGTACAACGCGATTGAATTCACCCCCTCGTGAGAGCAAGTCTGGAGAGGATGCGTGAGCGTGAGAAGTAGTTCAACTCGAGGCGCAGGGAGGTTACCATCGCAGACGGCGTCGAAGCATCGTTCCTCGCATGTGATCACAATGTCCGCCACCGTCTTGCTGTCCTGCCATCTTTCTGGGGCGCATTTGATGTTTCTATTTCGGTCAAGCATTTGTAATAACCCATTCGCTGTATACCTGAGACCTGTGAACACCACCATCACCATTTCACCATTTCAGGACTAGGCGTACAAGCGAGGGTCTTTCGCCTGGAGTTCCTGGAAGATGTCTTCATATGGCGTACCAAAAGGGTAAATATTGGGCTTGTCTATGGAGGGGCCTGGTAATCGGACAGCTGACCCGGTGCCGTACGATATGACGCGAAACCCAGCTTTCCTTTGAAAGGTCAGGCAGGTACCCTCATAGATATGCAAGCGAAAAGTGCGCACTGCAAGACGAAGTGACCTTCCATAGACCTGTTCTGTTACAAATATCTCTTAGCAGCTGGGCTAAGCCCTGATGCCATAACCACCAACCTGATTACTCGCGCAGACAACACAGAAGAGTGGTCTTGTCTTGAATCTGGCTGGGGAGGGGATGTCCAGCGGGTGCGCCAATGCGGAAGTCGACGCGTCAGCGGCTTGAGAGATCTGGGAGGAGACCGTAGCTATCGCATTCACGAAAGGCTGTGGCGGTGTTATCGAATGCGATCCAGGGTTCGAGTTGATACCATTGTTTGGTGCTAGTGTGGGTAATGGCTGGCGTAGTGGTAGTAGTTGCTGATGGTGCTGCGGTTGAGGTTGTTGCGGTTGTTGCGGCTGCGGCGGTTGAAGTCGGGGGTCTGTTCGAGCCAGACGGGGGTCGCGGGCTCGTCTTGGATCCATACTGGTGCTGCGAAAATAGTGGTCAGAATTCGATCTATTTCAGCCGTGTGATGGAATGTAGCTCAGAAGTATCTCGAACATCTACGGTCTTCTCTGCGACCCCTTCATAAAGCACGCGCATTAATTGCGCGTACCCTGGTAAGAAGGGTCGATGCAGATTCCACTCTGAATCATCGTCGACTAATTCCAAGCCATACGGAGAGTAGAGTTCACCTTTTAGAAAGTGTTTATGCCACACCTGACAGCTGAGAGACAGGACCGTGACCGAGCGATCTACGACGCCGCGTATGCCGTCCTAGACTCGATGAACTTCGCAACTTCGCACGCCAACACGCCCATAAAAGGGGTCACGTGTAGGGTCACATTTTTCGGATAAGCTATTCTCGAACATGGATGCCCGGTGCAACGAGGGTTGGACTTCGTTGCACGAAGCAACGAAAAGGGGATACCTGGATGTCGTGCAGCTGTTTCTCGACCACGGCGCCCAACGCGAACGCACAAGACGAAGATCGCAGGACTGTTGCACCTGGAAGTAGCTAATAATCACCTTCAAGTATGTATTTACAGTACCGGGCCATAAGCGCAGATCCGCATGTCTGGACGGTCCGGGACGGATTGCACACAGTATCGCAATCGGCCCGGGAGTGCACCACTGCAGCGAGAGTGCGTAGGGATTTCAAGTTTTGATTGTGGGCTCGACGAAGATGCGGGTCTCTGGAGGCGACTCCAGTTACACTTTGAAACTTTGCGGACGCATCGTATGACCAAAATGATGTACGATGCTGGTATATTTATTGTAGTGAAGCATACAACGCCGCCCTGTCACGGTACAGCTTACTTGTGAGTCGCCACTGCTACGCGTTCGTGCCACTTGTTATGGTGATTGCGCATCCTATATGCACACCGAACAGATTCCCGTACTACTACTGTACATGGTAAACAAATGGCGCAGTACATTTCAATCAGAACATAGAACGGTTTGATTCACTGCAGCATCATCTTACTTTCAACTAATACAGTAGAAAAGTGGATAGGGAGGGAAGGTTCACGAGTGTTAAGCACCATTATTTTTTGGCGGGGGTAAAGAACGTCACGAGGAACGAGTGCCCGTAATCAGTAAAACGAGTGTGAGAACGTTAGATTGGAATCTGCGAAGGCCAGCACGACAGAAACAGAATAGAAGGGGTAGAGGGTGGGAGATTAGTGAGCTAAGGGAGAAGAGAGGGAATGGATGCCTGAAGACAGATATACGACGTCATGCTACATTGTTCGAGTACCAGGAAGATTGTATTGAAATGGCCTCTGGGACACGCGAAGGGTATATAATACAACCCCACCACCCTACTAATGTCCAGACTAGACAGGGTAAGACAGCAGATGTCGAGCAGAACATCGACGAGGTCGATTGCTCACACTGGAGCAGGGTATGAATGCGAGACAGACGGAGGGAGAGTCTGTTGCGCCACCGGAGGATAAGTTTGATGAAGAGCAGGCGGTGTAGACCCCACACTCCCGAGAGCCTTTTCACTGGTATATAAGAGGGCGCCATCACGCACGCCCGTCCTCCATGCGGGTCGACCTCGTTCTTGAGCACGGAGACCCAATATAAGGAGCATGACGGCGTAGCTCATGACTAGATCAAAATACGGTCAGAGGATGCAAAAACGCACGAATGGAAGGAAGTACGTAGGATCCACGTAAGGAAGGAAAATGCCATAACGGCTTTGGTCTCTTGGCACGCTCGGGTAACACCATCAGGAGCTGACGAACAGAAAGGAATCAGTCAACACTAAAGGTCAGGAACGGGACTAAAGCTGAGACACACCAAAGTCCCCAAAGTTGCAACTTGACCCGAGAAACTGATTAAAGATTTGGTCGTTCGACGAGGCCGCGTAAGACCCGCTTGACAACCACAAGACCCAGAGTATCGCTGATGATGGTCAGGTCATAGGACTCCGTGAGGGGAAGAAAGGCTTACACAGCCATACAATCTCGACAACGACATACGAAAGGAACGACCCTTGGCGGTTCATGTCGACGAGTAACCTAAATGCAAAGTTTTATTTAGTGAAGACCAACAACCCCAAATATTCGGTCGCACATTGGGCCGAGCGTAATGAGAGTGAGCAGGCTAGTAGTGAGCGAGAGGCCAGAGAACCCGTAAAAGGACTGGGCGTTAGTCAACGAGACGAGGTCCGCGCTTATACATAACACAATGAGTGAGAACAGGAGGGTTGTTGCTGGGCAAATTGAAGGCTTCAGCAACTCGAAACAAAAGGCAGAACACAGAATGTATGGTCTTACCAAAGGTGCCCAACCGAATGTTGGTCAGAAAATTTGAACTCATCCTGAAGCCTCAAAAATGTAAGGAACGTTGAAGCAGAGTGCTAGGAGACCGCTCCACCGCGCATCGCGGAGAGGTTCTTATATCCCTAGATACTGTCACCATGTCAAATTTAGGGAACATCCGTCACATGCCGCACAGCGCTCAACGTCAGGCACTGACACGCGCTCATCCAACGAAGGCCGCGCTGGGAATGCCGCGCCAATTCAGATACAACTTTTTTTTTCGCGGGCCTATATACCGAAAAAGGATGTAATGACGATATCTGTTTCAACGGGTGTCCTGTGTCTTGTGCCCCATGGACGCTCCGTTGGCTGTGCAATACCAACGCGTAAATTGAATTCCTCCCATGAAGCCTGAGAGTAGATGATGCACTGGAGAAGAAGTGGGACAAGTATTCCCTTAAGCTGCACAACTCCCGCATTACCGTCACCATCAGCTACACTGGCATCATGATAACATGGAATCCGATGAATCGCCGGTAGTTACGGAAATCACAAACCCCATTGCGCTTTATCAGAGCGAAGGTGAAGGGACAAACATATCCAAAACGGGGTCGGGAAAACCAGTCGACATTTAGCTTGGCTGTGCCGTACTGTATGGCCGCCGCCTGCGGCAATGGTCGAGGGTGCTGTACACACGACACTTTTACTGCATCCGGGGGTACGGTACGGTCAAGGGTCATTTGCAACGTTGAAAATGACGGCATTACAGCAAGGGGACATCAAAGTTCAGATGGGTTAAAGAGGTGATTGCGGCCAGTCGATAAAGGGCGCCTACAGGTGCAATATCGTTCCATGACAACTGGGGGCTTGCTGAC
>Ga0137397_10000233_pt1 | contig 37930 bp, 29 predicted proteins | sample czorhiz116metaG_FD_106658 | JGI IMG/M metagenome (GOLD analysis project Ga0137397, IMG submission 106658) | Vadose zone soil microbial communities from Angelo Coast Range Reserve, California, USA - czorhiz1.16 metaG | ecosystem: Environmental > Terrestrial > Soil > Vadose zone | place: USA... | reverse complement strand
GTGTGCACGGACAAAACCAGTGGCGTTGCAAGGCCGGCAAGCAGCACATAAAGCGTTTCGTAGTTGTGCCAGTGGCGCGCGGACCCTCGCCATCCCATGGCCATGATTCCGTAAATGGCTCGCGCGTAGCGGTTGCGTGCGCGGTCTCTGAAAGCGGCAAGGTCGGGGATCAACCCGATGTACCAGAAGACCAGGGAGATCGTCAGATACGTGCTCACCGCGAATACGTCCCATACCAGAGGACTGCGCCACTGTGGCCACAGCCCCATCGTGTTCGGGTAAGGCAGCAGCCAGTAGAAGAACCATGGCCTGCCCAGATGAAACATGGGAAAGATGCCGGCGCAAGTCACGGCGAAGAGCGTCATCGCCTCAGCGAAGCGATTGATGGATTGGCGCCACGCTTGATGCAGCAAGAGCAGAATTGCCGAGATGAGCGTGCCGGCGTGGCCGATACCGATCCACCAGACGAAATTCACGATGTCGAAGCCCCATCCGACCGGAATGTTGATACCCCAGATTCCGACCCCGCGAGCCAGCAAGTAAATCAACGCAAACAGCAGCATCACCGATCCTACGAAACCCACACCGAACAGCAGGAACCACTCAATCGGCGTCTTGCCGTCGAGCACGATTCCGCTGATCTTCTCCGTCAGCGTCCGGTAATTGTGGCCGGGCCCGATGATCGGCGGTGTGTATACGGTTTCGGGCGTTTCTTCACGCATGGTCGAGACCTATGAGCGCTCGTTTTTATGGAACCAGCCGCGAATTACGCGAATGACGCCAAAATGGGCGCGTCAAGAATCTCTTGATGCGCCCATTTGGCGTCATTCGCGTAATTCGCGGCTGGTTCCCATAAACATTCTTTTCCCGATGTATCATTTCTTCTCCGCCAGCTCCGGATTGGGATTTGTCAACTTCGCTAGGTAGGTCGTGCGCGGACGGGTGTTCAGTTCCGCCAGCACGCCGTAATTGCGAGGCTCGGCCTTGCGTTTGGATACGGATGACGCCGAGTCCTTCAAATTGCCGAAAGTGATCGCCTCCGCCGGACATGCTCCCTGGCACGCGGTCACAATTTCACCGTCGCGAATTTTCCGGTCTTCCTTCTTGGCGTCTATGCGCGCCCTGTTGATGCGCTGAACGCAGTAAGTGCACTTTTCCATTACGCCGCGGCTGCGGACTGTTACATCGGGGTTGTAAAGAAGCTTGAACTGCGGAACGCTCCACTCTGCATAAGGGAAAAAATTAAAGCGCCTCACTTTGTAGGGGCAGTTGTTCGAACAGTAGCGCGTACCGACACAGCGGTTGTAGGTCATCTCGTTGAGGCCTTCGGCGCTGTGAGAGGTTGCTTCGACCGGGCACACGAGTTCACAGGGAGCGTTTTCGCAGTGCTGGCACAGCATCGGCTCGAAGTAGACGTCAAGACTCGAGGGCCCCTGTTGGAAGTACGTGTCGATGCGCAGCCAGTGCATTTCGCGGCCATTCGCAACCTGGTCTTTGCCGACGACGGGCACATTGTTCTCCGCCTGGCATGCCACGACGCACGCATTGCATCCGATGCAGGCGCTCAAATCGATTGCCATACCCCAGGAGTAATCGATGTTTTCGCTCGGGGGATACAAGGATTCTCCCGGTTTTGGCGGCGGCTCTTCCTCTTCCGCGAACGCGGGGCTGCGCGCGTATTCGTCCTCCGTCGCATGGCGGACAATGTGGCGGTGATCCAGTTCGTGATGATCCTGTGTTGTGACGAGATCGTATCGTTCGCCGGTCTTGCGTACCTGGGCATTGGGCGCGATCCATGGTGCAGACGACGTGCGGATGGCGTAGGCGTTGTAGCCGTGGCCGTCTCCGACGCGGCCAGACCGGTGGCGGCCGTATCCCAGGGACAGTGTTATCGATCGATCGGCATGTCCCGGGACAACGAATACCGCCGCTTTCACGGTCCGGTCCTGACACTTGATTTCGATCAGATCGGAACCTCGCGCGCCAAGACGCTCTGCAGTGGCCGCACTCATCAGTGCTGCGGTGTCCCAGGTAAGGTGAGTGATCGGTTTTGGCAGCTCCTGAAGCCAGGCATTGTTCGCCCAGCGCCCGTCAAAGATCGTTGGATCCGGCCGGAAGAGAATTTCGAGCTCCTGGCCGGACTGCACAGGGTCCGAGATCGGCGGTGGCGACTGAGTTTGCGGTTTGATTGAAAGCGGCATTGCCTGCGAGTCGCGCACCGCGCCGCGGCGCACGGCCTCCGTCCAGAAAGACTCGAAGTCCTGGCCCTTGTGACGCTTCTGCCAGCTCGATCGAACGATCTCGTAATTCGACTGGCTCGGATTGCCGAGCATTGCAGATATGACCTCGTACACGGTTCGAGTCTGATAAAGCGGCACAATGAGCGGCTGAATCATCGATGTTGTTCCGTCCCACGCGCGAACATCCCCCCAGCTTTCGAGATAGTGTGTTTCCGGAATGTGCCAGTGACATCGCTCGGCGGTTTCGTCGAAGTAGAGGCTCTGGTGCATCCTGAGCGGGACGCGCGACAGGTTTTGCGCAAACTCGAAATCGGCGGGAGCAGAGTAAACCGGATTTCCGCCCAGGATTGCCAGGGTGTCCACGCGCCCTGCAGCCATCTCCTGAACCAGTTCACCGAGAGACTGCGTTTGTTCCACCGGGCTCGATTCGATCGGTTCCGTAAAGAAAACGGTTTTGTCGAGGTTTCCAAGGCGGTCATTGATCCGATGCACAAGGGCATGCACCTCAGGTGGCTGTGTCTCTCCAGCGATCACGATGCTGCGGCCGCGATGTTCAGCGAGATCCTGAGCAACCGTGCCCAGCCACGATGGCTGGCCCGACAGGTTCTGAGTGGCGAGGGCATTTGCCAGGGCGGCGATTTCCGACGAGCGAACAGGGAAGCGGTGGTCCGCCATTGCGCCGGTGATGGTGATCGCGCTTTCGACGACGTACAGGCGATTCATCGTCTTTTTGCCGGGCGCTGCTTTCCGGCGCTGCGTAAACTTTCGCGCATATGCGAGATGGCCCGGCTGCCAGGACAGGAAATCCGAATCCAGTGACAGAATAAGGTCGGCGTCTTCGAACCGGTACTGTGTATCGACATACCTTCCAAAAGCCAGGCGCGCGCCGCCGCGCGAATTGTCGTGATTCACCGGTTCGTACTGGTGCCATTTTGCCGCGGGATACTTCGCCAGGAACTGCTGCAACAGGTCGGCTAGTGTCGGCGAGATAACGGTTTCAGTCAGGATGCGAAGACCATCACCCCGATTCGACTGAAGACCGGACAGCGAGTCTTCGAGCGCCGTTATGAATGCGTCCCACGTGCTGATGCGTCCGCTTTGAGTTACGATCTGCGCTCTGTCCGGGTCGTACAGGCCGAGCAGCGATGCCTGGGCGAACGCGTCCGTCGATCCGAGACTCGCAGGATGATCCGGGTTGCCCTCGATCTTGATTGGCCGTCCCTCATGGCTCTCGACGATCAATCCCACGCCGTAGCCCGACGCCTGCATACTCGTGGCGAAGAACATCGGCTTGCCCGGCAGTAAGTCTTCGGGAGTCCGGACGTAAGGCACGATTTTTTCGGGGGGCGCTGACACGCATCCTGTCAGCCCGGCCATCGTCATCGACGCCGCCATGACCGACAGGAATTCGCGCCTGTTCAGCTCATTATCTGATTTGGGGAACACTCCACTTCACCTGTGGCAGATCGAGCAATTGGTCAATTTCGCGGGCGGATCAATGCCGTACTGCCTCACCAGTTGGCGGCCGAGTTCTGGTTGCGGAATAGAAGGCTGCCAACCCATCGTGAAAACTTCCTCACGCGGGCGGAGGTAATTTTCAGGAGAACGATGGCAATTCAGACACCATTCCATGCGTAGAGCCTCCGCCCTCCATGTCAGCGGCATTTGATCGACCCTACCGTGGCAGGTTTCGCAACCGACCCCCTGGTGAATATGAATGCTGTGATCGAAATAGACAAAATCGGCCACATTGTTCACTCGTATCCATTCCAGCGGCCGGTTTTCGCGGAGACTTGCGCGAACCGGTTCAAGCGTAGGACTGTCCGCCCACACCTGCTTGTGGCAGTTCATGCACACTTCTGTGGCGGGAATTCCGGCAAAGGAGATCTGCTCAACCGTCGTGTGGCAATAACGGCAGTCGATTCCGATGCCGGCGACGTGGTGCTGGTGGCTGAATGGCACGGGCTGCTCGCGTGCGACTTCCTGGCCGGTCACATAAGCCGAGCGAATGATGCCGGCCCAGGCAGCCGTTACAACCACAACCACGAAGATTCCACCGAAAATTGTCAGGCGCGAGATGGCATTTGTGCTGCGATGGAAGATCTGAGCCATCGGCGAGGAGTGAGCAAGATGAATTCCTCTCCTTGAGGAAGGCCGGAATGAGCTGTAGCGGCGGTCTGTGACCGCCGGTATTTCGTTGATTCCAGAAAAATCCGGCGCTCATAGAGCACCGCTACAGTACGTACCCCTTTGGTTACCACTATCGGCAACCGGATGCCACCCAGGAACCCAGCGTGCCCGGATTAAACGAGGTTGAGAACACCGGTTGGTCTGAACTGCGGAAACACAGTCGACACATCTTTCGCGCGCATGTGTTTCACGAGGAGCTCTGCCAGAACGTCGCGGAAATCGGTTGTGAGCGCGAGGTCGCGGCCTTGAAAGAGTTGTTCGGGCGCCAGGCCGGGCCAGCGGCCGTAGACCTTTCCGCCTTTCACGGGACCGCCGCCGACGAACATGCAACTGGCATGGCCGTGATCGGTGCCGCCCGAGCCGTTCTGACGGACGGCTCTTCCGAATTCCGTCATGGTCACGACGACGACATTGCGCATGCGGTCATCGAGGTCGCGATACAGTGCGGCCAGGCCGTCGCCAAATTCTTTCAGGTGATTCGCCAATTGGCCGCGCGATGAACCCTGATTCGCGTGTGTGTCCCAGCCGCCGACGTCGGCGAATGCGACCTCGAGGCCGATGTCCGCTTTTACAAGTTGCGCGATCTGCAGAAGCGCCTGCCCGTATGGGGAATTCGGATACTGCGCACCACGCGCCGGCTGATACTGTTGCGGGTTCGCGCGTCGGAGCAATTTCACGGCCTCGAATGTGTCGCGATACATTTCCGCAAAGGCTTTTTCCATTTCCGGCGACGCCGGACCGCCGTGAACTCCGAACTCGGCAATGCGGCTCATTGCAACCGCCGGCGCTGAACCCATCAGCGCCCGTGGTGTATTCGCGCCGATAGCGATCGCGCGAAATGGTGTGCAGTCACTTTCCAGGTTCGCCTGCATGTACCGATTGAGCCAGCCATCGGCGACACCCTTGTTGCCGGGTGTACCGGATTCCATGTAGTCCTGCGCGTCGAAATGAGATCGTGTGTTGTCCGGCGATCCGGCGGCATGGACGATCGCGAGGTGGCCCTCATCGTAAATCGGCTTCAGCGAGCCGAGCGCGGGATGCAACCCGAAGAAACCATCAAGATCGATCGCTCGCTCAGCGCCGGAGCTGAGCGGTTCGGGAATCGCGATCTGTTGCCGAACCGAATAGTAGTGTTTGTCTCCGAAGGGAACCACCATGGAGATTCCGTCGGCGGCGCCGCGCTGGAAAATGGCAATGATAGTGGGATGTTCTTTTCCAGCCCAAACGGTCGGCGCGGCAAAGGCGGCCAGCGCAAGGCCGCTGGACTTCAGGAAATCTCGACGTGTTACTACCATGTTCTACCTCTTTTGAAACTCCGGAGATCCCAGCTTCAGCGCGATCGACTTCATGGAGTCGTCAATTCGGACTGTCGTGCCTGGAATGCGATTTGCGCTCAAAGCGACTGCGAAATTCAACCGTTCGACAACGGCGCCGTTGCTCATCCAATGGCCGGCACGGTCGGGGAAACCTGTCGGCGGTTGACATTGATAAAGAGGCTGACCCATACGCGCGATTGCCTGTGCCAGCTGGCGTGAGCCGTCGGTGGAGCCCTCAAGCGCACGGATCGCGGAGACGGCGAGCTCAAATGGAGTCTTCGTTTTTGCGCCTCGGGCGTCTGCGGAATTGAATTCGCGCGACGTGATTATCGTCCGGAGCATTTCGCGGATATCTCCATCGCTCTTTCTGAAAACATCAGCCACGCGCTTCACGAGCGCTTCCGGCGGATCGTCGCTGACAAAGCGCCGCACCAGCTTTGTGGAGATGAAATGCGCGGTGCTCGGGTGCCGGGCAAGAATTTCGAGGACCATCTCGGCGTCCTTGATTCCGCCGGCATGGATCCTGTGACCGAGCACAATCTTTTCGCCATCATCATGGATACGCGGGCGGAACATGAACTCGCCGTTCCGCTGAGGGCGGTCGATGCTCCACCCCGTGAAAGCGCGCGCGACCTCCTGAACATCCTTCTGCGTATAGCCCCCATCGACGCCGAGTGTGTGCAGTTCCATCAATTCGCGGGCGTAGTTTTCATTGATGCCCTTCAGCGATGACGAAAGGAAGTTGTCCAGGTAAAAGAGCATCGCCGGACTCTTTGCGGTAGCCGTCAGCAGATCTTTAAATTTTCCGAGAACATTCGGGCGAATGGCGTTCATTTCGTAGTCGGTGGTGAGCCATCGATCCGCATTCTTTGCCCAGAAAACATTGAAGTGGTTGAACCAGAAATCGGTCATCACCTGCTGGAGCTGACGCTCGCTGTGGACGGCCCGAATAATTTTCTGGGATTCGAGTTCCTCGAGAAGTTTCTGCGGAAGATTGAGGCCGTGTTCTTCGTAGTACGCGAGCACCTCCCGGCGCTGATCGCGTTTATTTTCGTCGCCCTGACGCATTCCGAACTGCCGGGCGAATTTCTGGACGGGCGGATACTTCTCCAGGAGTTGCGGGACTCTCATGCTGAGGGAAGGAATCGAGGCAAGCCGCGTCTCGGTTACAGGGTCATGGATTCGTTCCGGGTGAAGCTGCTGATCGAGATACTTGGGGATCCCGGCTTCCTGAACTCGCTCAATGTCGCCTGGGCGGGGGCCGAAGCCGATCCGATTGAGTAGATGTGTAATTGCTTCCTGCACGACTGTATAGACAGCCTGACAGGCTTTTGGTCTAAGAGAGAAAATGGAGCGGCAGCCTGATTTGAGGCACTGAACGCGGGCTAAAGCCCGCGACTACATTTGGAACTCAACGTTTCGCCTCAATGTGGTCGCGGGCTTTAGCCCGCGTTCACTGTCCCCGAATTAGGCTATTTTTCGTCTGGTTCGGCGCCCGTCGCGAAATTATCGATCTCCTGCTCGGTACTGGTATCGTCCTCATCATCGGGCCCGAAGATCTGGCCGGTGAACCTCTCCTTGAAGGCTTTTTTCCCGCCTTCAGGTTTGAATTTGGGCGAACGGTTCCGGGCCGGCTTGGCGTCGGGACCGAAATTCTTGCGTGGACGATCGCCTCGAGGCGCCTCGACGGCGCCGGGATCGCCGAAATCCGGGCCGGGACTCCTGATGGGTCCCCCAAGAGGCCGAGGTCCGGGCGGAGGCGGCCGGAATCCGCCCGGCGGCCGAGGACTGGCATCACGGGCGCGGGCCTCATTCACAGCGAGAGGCCGGCCTTTGAATGGCTGGTTGTTGAACTGGCGGATGGCGGCCTGGGCCTGCTGCTCATCCGGGAACTCAACGAAAGCGAATCCGCGCTTCTTGCCGGTCTCGCGATCGAGCGGGATCGACACGTACGAAAGATTGCCTACCGACGAGAAGTGTTCTCTAATCTCGCCTTCGGTTGCGTCATAGGGAAGATTCCCTACAAAGAGACGGACAGGCATTGTTACCTCAGAGATCTCACAGGGCTGGTCTGGGGTGGGCCGTTGGAATGAAGATTTCGATCATGGCTCGGAGCATCTTACCGCGAAGACGCCGCAATTTCAATGTAACACGTCTCACACTTAATTATTACGGCGCCTGGGTCAGGAATATCCGGGGGTTGACCGTGAAATCGGACCGCAATTGCCGGATCAGCTTCGAGTCCGCGGTCAGGATCAGTTCTTTGTGAACTTCGGTAGGTTTTCGAGCATCAATGATCTGTATCCGGAATTCCTTGCCCGTGAGGAATTCCTCCGGGGAATAGGTATAGCTGCCCGCATAGGCCTGATCTATGAAATAGCTGTTTTTCCGATCGGAGCTGCCCTCGACGACAGCGCGTCCCGGCATGATCGGCTCAACCAACTCGCCATCGCGGAAAAGGCGAAAGTCGAAAAACTCCGCCTTGAACTCCATTTCGCGTTTGCTGTGTTTTCCAAACAGTTCCAGAGGCGACACGATCTTCGAAGCAGCGCTGCGCTTTACGGGGCCGCTGTCCGGACGAATGTCAAACGTGACGGCGTAATCCAGAGAAGTTTCCGTCGAGCGATGCCATTCGTAGTATGGCTCGCCGACTCCCTGGAAAGAGGCGTCCGAGTTGTTCTTGCTCCGCCGAGCATACTGATTTATCGCCCTGGCTTTTTCCTGCAGAACTGAAAGCTTACCGATCAGGACTGGCGTGACCGCAGTCACCGTGAAATCTCCCGCTTTTATCCTGTAGGAATCCAGGTCGAACGGTTCGGTTTCGATTTTCTGGTTAAGGATCGCGACGGGATATCGCTCAGCCCTCACTGATTTCAAGAGATCTGCGGACGGTTCCATGTCAACGCTTTGATTGATCAGATCCGATTCCAGGAAATCTCGCAGCGAGGAGATGCGAATAGCGCCTCCAATGGCGGATTCGCCAAACGTATTGATTCCAATGACAAGGCCATCGCAATTCAAAAGCGGCCCGCCGGAATTGCCGGCCTGCAGCAGGAAATCGCCGAGCAGCGTCGTGCTATCGACTTTGGACAGAATTCCCTGCGTCATCAGGAATTTTTGATTCAGCGGAGAGCCGATGGCCACAACAGGAACTCCTACGCGAATCGAGTCCTCTTTGTCCACAGGAAGAACCGCAAGCGGACGGATTCCATCGACCACCGCGCTGTTCACTTTGAGAACAGCCATGTCATATTGGGGATTCACAGCTGCCACTGTCGCCCTGACTTTTCTGCCATCGGGAAACTGCACGGCCAGATATCTCGAATTTCGAATTACGTGGTAATTCGTAGCGATATGTCCCTGTGTAGTTACAAGAAAGCCTGACCCCGAGCCGTCATCCGTTGTCACCTGAACGATTGCCGGTTTTGAGCGTTCGTAAAGCTTGGAATAGTCGTAAGCGATCACCTGAGCTTGAAGAAGTACTGGCAGGACGAGCACGGTGACCAACAGACCGGCGGCCCTTTTCATTTTGTTGCCTCCTACTCGTTATCAAGCAAGAGGGGTGCCAAATATGTTTTTTGTAGGGAGTGGGCGGACGCGCAGTTTTCCAGCACCTCGAAGAGTTCCTGCGATCTTATGGGTTTTGAAAGGTAAGCATCCATGCCGGCATCGAAGCAGCGTTGTCGGTCGCCTTTCATCGCGTAGCCCGTGATCGCGACAATCGGAATGTGACCGCCGGTAGCTTTTTCCTTTTCCCGAATAATTGCGGTGGCCTGAAATCCGTCCATCTGCGGCATCTGGACGTCCATCAAAATCACATCGAATCGTTCGACCGCAAGCGCTGCCAGCACTTCGACGCCGTTCTGCGCGATTCGGACCGAGTGCCCGCGGGTTTGAAGAAGCTCGGAAGCGAGCTGCTGGTTGACTTCATTGTCTTCGGCAAGAAGAACGCACAATGACCGTTCCGCTTTCTTGAGGGTTTTTTCCGCAGGCTTCTCCTCGCCGGCAGAGGCCTGCATCGCGACGAAACGCGCCGTGAAATGAAAGGAACTGCCGCGTCCGACCTGGCTGTCCACCCAGATGCGTCCACCCATCAACTGCACAAGCTGAGAGCAGATCGCCAGCCCGAGCCCGGTACCTCCGTACCTTCGAGTCATGGATCCATCGGCTTGCACGAAAGAATCGAAAATTACGCGCTGCTTATCGGATGGAATTCCAATGCCCGTGTCCTTGACGACGAAATGCGTAACTATCGCTTCCGATGATGGTTCTCCGTCAACGTCCACGGTCACAAATATTTCGCCGGCGTCTGTGAATTTAATCGCATTGCCGACGAGATTCAGCAGGATCTGCCGCAGCCGGTTCGAATCCCCGACTACCTGTTCCGGCATTCGGCTGGATATCTTGCAAGCTAGCTCAATATCCTTTTCGATAGCCCGCGGCGACAGCATCTCGAGCGTTTCGTTGAGCGTTTCGCGAAGATTGAACAAACTCGGATGGATATCCAGCTTGCCGGCCTCGATCTTCGAGAAATCGAGAATGTCATCGAGGACCTGCAGCAGCGTATTCGCCGACGATTGTACGGTTGTGAGGTATCGCTGCTGCTCGGGCGTGAGCTTCGACGCCAATGCCAGCTCGGTCATGCCGAGAATAGCGTTCATCGGCGTGCGAATCTCATGGCTCATATTTGCCAGGAACTCACTCTTCGCCTGGTTTGCCGCTTCTGCCTTGACGCGCGCTTCTTCCAGCTGCTTGGAGTTTCTGATCAATTGCCAATTCAGGCGGCGCGCTTCACGAGCCGCGTGCGTGCTTCTCTTACGCAGGACCTCGGCCGGCCGCGATGTGATGGCCAGGTACATATTGGCGCCGTAGATAAAGATCATCTTCACGAATTCCAGACGAAGATCGACGGGACGGCCTTCCACCACGACCAGGTACAGGATCAGCAGCGCGTACGCGATGACCGTGACGTGCGCAAACACGAGGACCCGCCTGAAGGTCGCGTACGCCTGGTCGGCCACACGAATGATGCCGAGAAAGAAAAGGAGGCTTCGATCGCCGCCCGTTCGGTAGATCGCGAACAGCCACAGCAGAAGATCCGTTGCCAGAAAGAACAGCGCGATATCCGACTTCTTGACCCTCGCATAGGCCTGACGCAGAATCAGCCACGACGCCAGGCAGTAAGCGCCGGCGACGAGAACAAAATTCAGAGGCTCGGTCCACGACGACGAAGGCGACACTACCAGGTGATAGACCAGGACGTAGACACATAGAATAAGACATCCTATCCCGCGCAGGATCGGAATGAGGACGACGTTGAGGCGGTAGGTTTCGCCGTGAGGGCGACGACGTCTTTCTATTCGATCTTCCATGATCGTTTATTCGTTATCTTACCTTCCGACCTTTTCCGAGCGCTACGAGAAATATCGCGCTTTTCCCGCCGGCGTGAGGCGAAAAAAACTGGATCACATCGTCATCGAAAAACGTAAGACCAGTCGCGCCGAGGTGTTGCGCGTACGCGGCGAGGTAGAGTTTTCCGCCAATAATTCCGGACTCCAGTTGCACTGCGCGGTAACCACGATTGCCGAAGCGGGCGAGAGTGCCTTCAAGATCGGCGAGAAAGAAAATATCCGCGGCTGCATCGCCGGGCAGGTCCTGTTGTAAGCCGAGGTATCGCGCCTCGTTACGAAATTGGCCTTCCTTGAGGATCTCCAGTTTGCCCGTCTCTCGATGGTAAACGTAAGCGCCGGGCCGGAGGCCATCGACCGCGTTGACGATCAGGTAAAGGTCGTTAATCTGCGTCCCCAATGGATCAAGAAAGTCCGCCGGGATACCTTGCGTCGCGCACCGCAGCATCGTGGAAAGCTGCTCGAGTGTGATCGGCTGCCTCTCGAATTGCCGGCTCGACCCGCGCCGCAGAATGACCTGTTCGATCGTGTCAGGCGAGCTAAAACCCGCGACTATATTTGGGGCAGGCGTTTCCCCGACGTCGTCGCGGGCTCTGGCCCGCGCCCTCCATTCCCTGACCTCTTCCACTGTCGCCAGCGACGACTCTTCGTGCATCGTACGCATTTCGGGATAATCCACTTCGTGTTTCGAGAGCGGAACCGTCGGCAGACCAAGCTTTGGAATATCGCGTGGAGCTTCAGGGGGACCTGCGTTGACATGACCAATAGGGACCATCGTGAACGCAACCTCGCGATCCGTGTCCACATCCAGCAGTTGATTCACTTCCGAATCGACAAACCCGGAAACCACTTCTGCGGGCAAGTGGAGGGCGTTGGTCATCGCGAGCATGTTTGCCAGCATTGTTCCGTTGTCCCATCCGAAATGCCGGTACGTTCGCGCACGGTACTTCCACGAATTCCGCCAATACGTACCGGCGCAGACGATGGTCACGGGCGCCTGAACAACGCGGGTTTCGCCGCCCGTTGCATGCGCCAGAACGCCGCGATAATCGCCCTCGCGCAGCAGTCGCAAAGAAAAGTCCCCGGGCCCGAAGTGATAAAGGCCGGCTTTTAGATCCGCCAGATCGCCGCACACCAGATACAACTCGAACTCGTACAGCGCACCGGTACAGGACGCCGCCCGAAAGTACATCTCGCCTCCCGGAGACGTCCTTTTTTTGGTGATTCCCGCCGAGAAAAAGAGAATTCGCGCAAGGTCTTTCAGGGCGGGAATTTTCTCCCGGCCGGCTCCGATGTTTTTCTCGGAAAGGGCCGAAAGCGCTGAAATGCCCGTGGGATCTGCATCCTGGGGCAGGCGGATCGGGTCAATCGAAGTATAGATCTTGAAGGGCAAAGGCTGGTTTTGCCAGTCCAGGTAGTGCGGACTGGCCTGAATGCTCGACGCTGAGTGCTTCGTAGCGTTGTGGTATGTAAGGGCGAATCGGACATCATCGTTAGCCATGATTCAAGTATAATGGCCCCGGTATTTATGAAAGACAGCAAGCAAAACATTCGTTATATAGGCTTTGAAAGCACCGAAGACGGCCGTCGTTTTGATTTTTCCATCACAGGGTCAGGACAGGAGTCTACCCGGGTGTCCCTCGTCATTCCGGCGCCGATGTTTTCCGGCGCGAACCGCATTACCTTTCAGGAGAGCGCGAAGATCTGCTACGAGAAGCTTCGGGTTATTCTCCAAAATCAGGGAATCCAGGCTCCGGCCCGAATTCGTCTGACGGGCGACGATATCGCCCAATTCAGGCATGTTCCCCGGGGCCGTCCACGTTTTCCGAAGGCGTAAGACCTTTCCGTGAGCAACAACATCGATCCCGCGGCATTTCATGAATTTGAGCATGAAGGCTGGCAGGAGGTTGCGACTCGATACCACGACGGTTTTGCCGCCCTCACAACCCAGTCAGTTATTGCCCTGCTCGACGCGGCACAGGTGGCCAAAGGAGTACGCGTGCTGGACGTGGCCTGCGGCCCCGGCTATGCCGCCGGCGCGGCCGCCGCTCGCGCCGCCAGCGCCGTCGGAGTGGATTTCTCCTCCACTATGGTCGAAGAGGCGCGCCGCCGTTATCCGTCCCTGGAGTTCCTGGAAGGAGATGCCGAGCAACTCTCGTTTCCGGATTCCACATTCGACGCAGTGGTCCTGAATTACGGAATGCTGCATCTTGCCCGGCCCGAGCGGGCGCTTTCGGAAGCACATCGAGTGCTGCGGCCCGGCGGACGCGTCGCATTCACGGTCTGGGACACGCCGGACAAGGCGATTGGATTCGGAATCATACTGGCAGCGATTCAGAAGCACGGTGACATGAATGTTCCCATTCCGCCGGGTCCGCCGTTCTTCCGGTTCAGCGATCCCGAAGAATCGAAGCGCGCACTGATCGCTGCAGGGTTTTCGAATCCGGTAATCGCCCACGTCAAGCAGGTTTGGCGCCTGCCATCCTCCGACGCTCTTTTCGAAATCTTTTTCAGCGCTTCGGTCCGGAATGCCGCGCTTCTGCGCGCTCAAAAGCCCGAAGTGCTGGCAGCTATTCGAAACGAGATCAAGCAAGGTGTTGACAAATATAGGAACGACTTACCGATGTCTTCTCTCCTCGCGTCCGCCCTCCGGTAAATTCCAGGATTTTGGATTCTTCGCCATTTCCATATACTGAAATAATGAAGACTGATCCGGCCCTGCGGGCTCATTCCTTCTATGCGGAAGTCCTGAAGATCCTCAAAGACTCAAAATTCACTTTCATGGTAGCCGGCGGATTTGCTGTCAATGCCTATACGGGGCTGAGGCGTCCGACGAAGGACATCGACATCTTTTGCAAGGCCGGGGACTATCCAAAGATCCTCAACAAGTTCACGTCTCTGGGATACAAAACTCAGGTTTCCGATGAGCGCTGGATCGCCAAAATATTTAAGGGAAAGTATTACGTCGATCTCATCTTCGGTTCTTCCAATCTCGTTGCGCCGGTCACCGACGATTGGTTCAAGGATTCGAAAACGGCGAAGTTTTTCAACTGCGAAGTAAAGATCCCGTCCGTAACCGACCTCATCTGGTCCAAGGTCTTTATCCAGAACCGCGACCGCTATGACGGCGCCGACATCGCGCATCTCATCCTGCTCAAGCATCAGGAGATCAATTGGGAGCGGCTGTTGTCTTCTCTGGAGCAGTACTGGGAAGTGTTGCTGGTTCACCTTCTGAACTTTCGATTCATTTATCCTTCGGAGCGCGAAAAGATTCCGAGTTGGCTTTTGAAGGAGCTGCTCTCCCGGCTGCAACACCAGTTCGAGTTGCCGACACCCAAAATGAAAGTCTGCCGCGGCAGGATGTTCTCCGTTTTGGACTATACGGTGGACGTCACCGAATTGGGTTTTGCGGACGTTGTTGGAGGCGAGAATGAGCGAAGGGTCGGGTAAGTTGCGTGTCGCCGCCATAGGTGACCTGCATGTTCACGAGAATTCCACCGATGCGCTGCAAGGTTTATTTGAGAAGATTTCGCAAACTGCGGATGTCGTCGCTCTCTGCGGAGATTTGACTCACCTCGGATTACCAGTGGAGGCCGAAAAGCTCGCCAATGACCTGCGCTCGTGCCGGCTTCCCGTTGTCGCGGTGCTTGGGAATCACGACTACCAGAGCGGACATGCGGATGAAGTAAAGAAGATCCTGCATGCGGCGAAAGTCACCATTCTCGACGAGTGCGAAACCTTCACCCTCAAAGGCGTGGGATTCGCCGGCGTGAAGGGCTTCGGCGGCGGCTTCGACAAACACATGCTCACACCGTTCGGAGAAGAGGCGATCAAGCATTATGTGGCGGAGGCCGTCAATGAATCGCTGAAACTGGAAGTTGCGTTGAAGGCGCTCGATACAGAGAGGGTTGTGGTCATCCTGCATTACTCGCCCATACCGGCTACAGTAGCGGGCGAACCGCCCGAGATCTTTCCTTTTCTCGGCTCGTCACGCCTTGCCGAAGCCATAGACCACTACGATGTGAATGTCGTGTTCCACGGTCACGCCCATCGGGGTACCTATGAAGGAAAAACCATCAAAGGGATTCCGGTGTACAACTGCTGCATGCAGGTAATGTCGAAGATTTCTCCGGAACAGCCGTACGCGCTTATCGAGGTGTGATAGGAAACACAAAGAAGCCAGGACTTCGGATGAAGCCTGAAAATTCGGGGACAGACTAAAAGATCTGACCAATGCTCAATTCCCAATGCTTAGCCGATTAATTCGGGGAATTCGGAGTCTGTCCCCCGAATTAATCGGCTGAGCATTGGGAATTGAGCATTGGTCAGATCCTTTTTGTCTCTCAATTTTCACGCTTCATGCGTTTTTCTTCCCTCTATTCCTCATCCGGCGGCCCACCCGCCATTGACGCAAGATCCTGGGGCTTGATCTTCTCCACATTGAACTTGCCGGCACGCTCCCGCATGGTTTTGAGCACCTGCTCGAGCGGCGGGAGATCTCCTTTGATCCAGCGAAGTGGATTGATCCGGGCGACGACAAAAGTGCGCAGGTAAGGACTCGTGAGGCCACGCTCTTTCAGCCGCTTCACGACATCGGCAACGCGCTCCTCGAGATCGAGAACCATCTCCGCGCGCTTCTCGTGCTCGCGCACGGTCTTGCGCAATGGCTCGTCCGAGAACTCCTCGAGCCGCCGCAGGATCGGATGATAGGCGCCGCCGGCGAAGACCGGTTTCTTCTCGTAACAGAAACCGAGCGTCACGAGCGCGGCTTCCTCGAGAAAAAACGCAAAGTCGGTTTCCGGGCGCGAAGCGTCCTCGTCAATGAGCCCGCGATAGATGCGCGCCACTTCCAGCGATCGTTCCTTGAGGTTGTGAGCTTTTTCGGTGTTGAGTGCCAGGATCTGCCAGGCGAGCTGTCGATCCGGCGCAATCAGTGTGGTGATGGCCTTCGCGCCGAGCCGCCGCATGGCTTCCAGTCGATGGCGTCCATTCGGCGTCCAGAAACCGCCGTCCGGTCCGGGGACAGTGATTACCGGATCGAGGAATGTCCCCGTCTTCTGGATTACTCCCGCCAGTTTCTTGTGGTGGGCTTCGGAAAGATCCCGCTGAAACGGCGTCGGTTCAATCCGGCCTATCGGCAGGATCGCGATGACCAGCGGCTTGCCGCCCAAAGGATCCCGGCAGGAGCCGACAATGCTACCGCCTTCCTTTTCCACGCGTGTGACCACCTCACGAATGGAGCTGTCGGAGACATCGAGCTTGCATTCGATTGCGTCGAGCCCGCTTGATCCTGGTTTTGCTTTCCGTGGCACGCGTTTGCGTTTGGTTGTAGTGGTTTTGGCCGGCATTATTTGAGTTTAGCCACAAAAAGCACAAAATGCATTTCCGGGCTTCGTGCTACCCTTCCCACCCATGATTTTGAACGTCGCGCCGCTGCGAAAACATCGTGATTACCGGCTGCTGTATGTGGGCCAGCTTGTTTCCATGTTCGGAAGCATGTTCACGTATGTGGCTGTTCCGTACCAGGTTTATGAGCTCACGCATTCCAGCTTTATGGTCGGCATGCTTGGTGCCGCGCAGCTCATACCTCTGTTGTTATTCGCGTTGTGGGGCGGTGCTTATGCCGATGCGATGGATCGCCGGCGACTCCTGATCGTTTCTGAATTCGTGATGACGGGCGGGTCGCTGCTGCTGATGATCAACAGCCTCGTCCCGAATCCGAGCGTGGGGCTCATTTTCATTGTCAGCGCCGCGATGGCCGGCGTGAACGGATTTCATCGCCCCGCTCTCGACGCGACAACTCCGCTTCTGGTCGATCGGGAAGATCTCACTGCAGTATCCGCGCTGAATTTCCTCCGATTTTCTATAAGCGCGATTGGCGGGCCCGCATTGGCGGGACTCGCGATGGCTTCTTTTGGAATATCGATAACCTATGCCATCGACGTGATCAGCTTCCTCATATCGCTTATCGCGCTGGCGATGATCCGCAGAATGCCGCCGAGCGACCGAGCAAGCCGGCCGGGTGTTCGAAGCATTCTCGAAGGTCTGAAATACGCCATAAGCAGGCCCGAGCTGATTGGTACTTACGCCGTCGATATGGTGGCGATGACTTTCGCCATGCCGATGGCGCTTTTCCCTTCGATGGCGTCCATATGGGGCGGCGCTACTGCTGCCGGTTGGCTTTATGCGGCAATTCCAATCGGCAGTCTGCTGACTTCCGTGTTCAGTGGTTGGACTTCCAAAGTGGATCGGCATGGCGCGGCTGTGGTAATCGCTGCCGCAGTATGGGGTCTGGCCATTGTCATTCTCGGATTCGCGCCCAATCTGGCAGCGGCTGTGTTTTGCCTCGCCCTTGCCGGCGCTGCCGACGCCGTCAGCGGCGTTTTTCGATCCACGATCTGGAATGAAACCATTCCCACTCAACTTCGGGGCCGCCTGGCCGGTGTCGAGATGATCAGCTATCTCAGCGGACCGTTGCTGGGAAACGCACGGGCCGGATGGGTCGCCACGATCTCTTCCAACAGTGCTTCCGTGGTCAGCGGCGGTCTTATATGCCTGCTCGCGGTGTTGCTGTGCATTCCGATATTGCCCGCTTTCTGGAATTATCGTGCCGAACGCAGAATCTCGAAGCCCGTGTCCGTGTCTGTATAGGGAGAGAGAGCGCGAATTCTACCACGCGCTGCTACAGTTCCTTAATCGTATCCGCCAGTCGTTGAACACCCTCGTCGATTTCCGCGGGTGTCAGAGCACAATAGGGCAGCCGCAGGAAACGCTCGCCCCCTCCATTGGGGAAAAACGCCAGACCGTCAGCCAGGTTCAAATTCCGCTTCGCAGCGGCCGTGCGAACCGCTGTGGTCTGAACGCCTTTCGGCAACGTCAGGGAGAGGAAAAACCCGCCGTCGGGACGCGTCGTTTGCGCATCCGGCACGTATTTTCCGACGGCAGCCAGGCACGCGTCAAGACGCGGCGAATAGAGCGCTTTGAGCTTCTCGATCTGCGGCGCGAGCAGCCCGCGCCGGCACTATTCATGAGCGACTCCCTGGGCGAGAAAGTTCGGCGAAATGTACGTGTCTCCGGCCACTTCTGCAATCTTCGAAATTAAAGAAGGGTCACCAAACATGAATCCGATACGGGGGCCGGGCCCGATGAGCTTGCTGAATGAGCTCATGTGAAGTGTCCGATTCGGCGCAAGGTCAAGAAGCCTGGGTTCCTCGCGGCCGCGGTATCGAAGCTGGCGGTACGGGGCATCCTCGAGCAATAGGAAGTTGTGTTTCTCCGCAAGAACAGCAATTTGCCGCCGCTTTTCAGAGGAACAGGTTGCTCCGGCCGGATTCTGGAAGTCAGGAATGATATAAAAGAAGGCGGGCGTGTGTTTCTGGAGTTCCGCTTCGAGAGCCTCGATGTCGGGACCGTCTGCTTGCAAAGGAATGCCGATCACCTGAGCCTTGTGACGGCGCAGCAAAACCAGGGTGCGGTCATAGGTCGGCGACTCTGTGAACACGATGGTGCCTGGTTGCACCAGGTGCCAGCACAGAAATTCGACCAGTTGCAGGGACCCGTTACTCGTGAGAACCTGATTTGTCTTGACGCCCTGCCACTGCGCAAGCCATTCCACGAGCGGCGCAAAACCGATCGCTGCGCCGTATTGCAAAATGGTGCGCCCATGTTCTTTAAGGGCGGCAACGGCGGCCTCGATGACATTGTCCACCGGAAAGGACTCAATGGCGGGAATCCCTCGGGTGAAGTTGATCGGCCTCAAATCAGACATGTCTTGCTCCTTATTAATTAGCTACAGTTGTACAGGCGAAGGCCAAAACAGTATCATTTTTCAGACAGGTATTTATCCGTGACAGCACGAAAAAGAAAACTTCTAGTTGTCGATGACGACCAGGGAATCCGAGCGTCGCTATCTCTCCTTCTCCAGAATTGGGGATTTGAGGTGCTTCAGGCATGTGATGCGGCCGAAGCGACCAGCATCGTCGAGCGCCAGGATCCCGACATCGTGATTACTGATGTCGTGATGCCGGAGATTTCCGGCCTCGAACTTCTGCGGACTCTCAAGGCGGGTGACCCGCACCGGCCGGTGCTGCTTATTACTGCTCAGGGCAGCATCGATATGGCTGTTGAAGCCATGAAACAGGGTGCGCGGGATTTTCTCACAAAGCCGCTGACGGATCTTCCGAAACTGAAAGCCCTGCTCGACGACGCCGAACGAGAGCTTGAACTCCGCCGCAAGGCCAAGCGCCTGAACGTCCGGATCGAGACCGAAGGCGGTCTCGGTGATTTTGTGGGCGCCAGCAAATCCATGCGCGACGTCTTCGAGCTGATCGAGAGCGTTGCCGGACGGGATGTATCCGTAATGATCACGGGCGAGAGCGGCACAGGTAAGGAAATGGCCGCGCAGAGCATTCACCGCTTGAGCCGGCGCGAGTCCAAGCCGTTCGTGGCAATCAACGCGGCGGCAATTCCCGAGTCGCTGATCGAGAGTGAGCTCTTCGGCCACGAGCGAGGCGCGTTCACCGGCGCCGTCGCCACGCGGCAAGGCTGTTTCGAGCAGGCCAACGGCGGGACGCTGCTCATCGATGAGATCGCCGAGATGCCGTTGTCGCTCCAGCCGAAGCTGCTCCGCGTTCTGGGCGACGGACGGGTGCGCCGCCTTGGCGGCAATCACGAATTCGAATTCGATGTCCGTGTGATCGCCGCAACCAACCGCGATCCGGTGAAATCCATCGAAGAAGGAAAGCTTCGCGAAGATCTCTTCTACCGGTTGAACGTGGTTCCGCTTGCTCTTCCCACGCTTCGGGACCGGCCGGACGACATTCCGCTTCTGGTTCAACACTTCATCACCGAATTCAACCGCAAGCACCACATCACCATCGAGGGCGTTACGGACGAGGCCATGGCGTTGCTCAAGGTCTATCCGTGGCCCGGAAATGTCAGGGAGTTGAGAAACGTCATCGAACGCTCGGTCGTCCTCGCCAAGGGCGACTGGATTGAAGAAACGAATCTGCCGCCCTACCTCCGCAATCCGGCGCTGCGGCCTGAAAAAGTCGTCTTCTCCGTCGGCGCGACGACAGTGGCCGATGCCGAGCGCGAATTGATCCTCAAAACTCTCGAGCACGCCGGCAACAACAAGGCCGAAGCGGCGCGCCAGCTCGGCGTCGACGTGAAGACCATTTATAACAAACTCAAAACGTACGGCATCGAGGCATGAGAGTTTCGACCAAGGTTATTTGCGGTCTGGGAATCCTGATGCTCCTCGCCTTTGCGGCGCTGGGATACCAGGTTTCCGTCATCAATCAGATGCAGTCCATCAACCAGGATCTTTCTGCCATCAACTTTCAGTCTGCTTTCGTCATGCTCAATCTGGTGCAGCTCAGCAAGACCATCACGGAGTTTTCGCAAAAGTACTTCATCTCGAGCGATCCGGCGATCTACGATCGTCAGCTCGAGGAGATACGTAAAGAATTCGGCGAGGGCCTTGACGAACTACGAAAAACCGTCCGCACAAACAGAGAGCATGTGGCGGTGGAGCAGCTTTCGCACGCCATCGACGATTTCTGGCGCGTCTTCAACCGCATCAAGGGGGAGAACCAGCGCAAGGAACTGGACTTCCCTCCCCCGGACCTGGCGAGTGCAACGGATCACCTGGAGGCGCAGGCCGACGTGACATCCGACGCCATCAAGGTGTCGATCCGAGAAGAGGTAGCGCGCGCGGCCGCCGCAGGACAGCGCGCCCAGCAGCTTTCACGGATAGCGGAATTCGTAGCTCTGGGCGTGGGCATCCTCGTCTGGGTTTCGACCGTCCGTGCCATCACTCTCCCTCTTCGCCGTTTGACTCAGGGAACCCGCGCCGTTGCCAAAGGCCAGTTCTGGCACCGGCTCCCCGCCCACGGGCGCGACGAGTTTGCCGAAGTGGCCCGCGATTTCAACGCCATGGCCGCACGGCTCGGCGAACTCGACCAGATGAAGAAGGATTTCGTTTCACACGTTTCCCATGATCTGAAGGCGCCGCTCGCATCCATACGCCAGGTGATGCACGTGCTTCTTCAGGAAATCCCGGGCGCTTTGAATGAGCAGCAGAAAAGCCTGCTGCGTCTCAACTACAACAGCGCCGAGCGCCTGGCCGCGATGGTGGGGAATCTGCTCGATGTATCGCGAATGGAAGCAGGCACGATGGAATACGTCATGGCGCCACATGACCTCATACCCATATTGAATGGTGTGATGGAAGAGTTCGAGGTTCAAGCGCGAGAAAAAAACGTCCAACTGCGACTGGAGTCCGATCCGTCGGTCTTTGTCGAATGCGACCGTGACCGGATCGTGCAGGTCATCGGCAATCTGGTGGACAACGCACTGAAGTTTTCCCCAGGCAACAGCCAGATCGTTTGCCGGACAAGCGAGGGCGGCGACGGCTCGATCCTCGTTTCAGTGACCGATTCCGGTCCGGGCGTTCCCGACGAACACAAAAGAAAAATCTTTTTCAAGTTTCATCAGGTCAAACAGGGCAAGAAGATGGCCGGCCAGGGCGTCGGGCTTGGCCTTGCGATTTGCAAGACGATCGTCGAGGCGCATCAGGGAGATATCTGGGTCGAAGACAATCCGAATGGCGGCAGCGTGTTCACATTCCAGTTGCATCCTGCCGCGAAGGAAGAGGTTATCAAATGCGGACAAAGCGCCTAGCCACAATCCCGTTCCTGGTGATTCTGGCTCTCACATCTTGTCAGAAGAAGACGGCACGCGTTGCGACTCCTCCGCCTGTTTCAACGCCTTCGCCGGTTTCAGCGCCCGCTCCGCGGACGGATTCCCGTCCACCGGCCCCGGCTGTGCTCGAACGCGCGGATCGAGCCTTTACCACAGGCGCGTATGACGACGCCATCCGCGATTATGAGCAGGGTCTGCGCCTTTCTCCTCCGTCGAACGAACGCGAACAGGCATTGTTCCGGCTCAGCCTCGCATACGCGCTGCGAAGCACGAATCCGGACTGGCAGCGCGCAACTATGCTTCTCAAACAACTTGTGGACGAATATCCCAATGGCGTCCTCAAACCTCCAGCCGCTTTGATCCTGTCTCTTCACTCCGACCTCGATCAGCTCGCCGCGCGAGATCAGCGCATCCGCCAGCTGACTACTGAACTCGAACGGCTGAAACAAATAGACGCCCAGCGACGCACCCGGCCGTAGACCGTGGAGAACTTCCATAGTTTCTCTCCGCAAGAGGCTGCGCACGTCCCTCGCATTCCGCCCCTAAGTCCCGCTCTGTTATAGATATACCGGATCTTGCGCCAAACGGCAGCAGCGTTGCGTATTGGATAGGCGCGCCGGAACAAAGGACCGGCGATATCGGAGGATTACCAAATGCGAAAACTGTTAGTACTTCTGCTGATTTCTGCGACCGCCAGCCTCTCGTTCGGATGCATGGCCACGAGGAAGTTCACGCGGAACGAAGTAAAGACCGCGTCGGACCAGCTCAATGCCCGCATCGATACGACGGACGGTCAAATCAAGGAAACGCGGGACAGCGTGGACCGCGTTAATCAGCGAGTTACAAGCGTGGATGGTCGGGTGACAGGCGTAGACGGTCGAGTGACCGACCTGGATAGCCGGACCACCCAGGGATTTAACGGCCTGAAGGGCGACGTTCAAAACGTCGACCAGAAGGCGGCGCAGGCGCAGAACGCAGCCAGTCGCGCAGCCGGGGATGTCGTGATCCTCGATCAGAAATTCCAGAATAGAAATCAATTCACCGTAGCCGGCGAGAAGACGATTCAATTCAAATTCGACAGCGCTCAGTTGGATCCGAAGTACATGGCGGTGTTGGATGAAGTCGCGGGAATGCTGGAGCAGAATGCGGATTCAATCGTGGTTCTTCAGGGCCGAACGGACTCCGTCGGCGACAAGGACTACAACGTGAAGCTCGGAGACCGCCGGGTGGAGTCGGTGAGACGTTACCTGGCAGTTGAGAAGAGTGTCCAGGTCTATAAGATCCATCAGATCAGCATGGGCGCCGCCCGGCCGGTCGCCTCGAACGATTCTCGCGACGGACGCGAGAAGAACCGCGCTGTGACGATGACCATCCTGGTTCCCAAGCTGGATGGATCCGTCGCCGCGAAGTAGAAGAGTACTTAGCCGCGAATTACACGAATTACGCGAATTACGCCAAATGGCCGCGTCAAGAATCCTTGATGCGGCGATTTGGCGTAATTCGCGTAATTCGCGGCCGATTTTCTACTGCTGTGCCGCGTATTGCGCGGGCCGAGTGACAATTTTCAACGCCACCTGACCGAGCGTCTTGTCAATCTCGATATTGTTCTTCTTCAGGCTCAATCCCATTGCCTTATCCAGATCGACAAGCGATTTCGTGAAATTCACAATATTCTGAAGTTCGTTGGTCTGGGCCTGAGCGACGTTGCGTTGTTCCTCGAGCACGAAACGGAGTGTCGACGTGCCCAGATTGAACTTGGTTTGTTCGGCTTCCAGCCGCAGCTCGGCAAGCTCCCGAGTCGTCTGGGCGGTTTCGATGCGGGCCCGGTTCATCTCCACCTGGGTAAGAGCATTCCGCACTTCCAGGGCAATGCCCTGAGCCGCAACGTTCAATTTGCTTTCCGCAAGCCGGTGCTCGTTCAGGGCGCGGTCGTAATCGGCCTGCTGGGCCTTGTTGCTCAGGGGAATCACGACTGAGAAACCCATGGAGTAGCCCGTGTAGCCGTAACCGAAGAGCTGGCCGAATGAGTTCCAGATCCCTCCAGGGATGACGTTGAGGATCTGGGTCGATCCAAATCCGCCGCGCTCTGTCTTCGTACCCCCGGTACCGTTCTGATTGTAGGCGGCGGTGACATCGAAGACCGGCAGCTTCTGGTTCTTCATATACTGCACATCAATATCCTTATTCTTCACGTCCAGATCCGCCTGCCGCATTTCCGGCCGATTTTCGAGCGCAATCCTGACGGCTTCTTCCAGGCTCGGGATCTGGAGCCCCTCAGGCCGGCGCGGCGCTTCCTGGGCGCGCAGTCGGATGAGGAACATCGAGGGGTCTTTGTCATTCGAGGTCAGCTTTTTGATCTGATCTTCCGTCTGCGTCTGGGTAAAGCTGGAAACGACAAGCTGCTCGCGCCGGGAAGCCACTTCCGATTGAGTCTGCACGACATCAATCGGAGCCAGAGTTCCGATTTCAACCTTCATCTTGTTTTCATCAAGTGTCCGATTTGCAAGATCCAGCGAACGCTGCTTGACGTCCAGGTCCTGGCCGGCAAAAACAAGGTCCCAGTAAGCCTTCTGGGCCTGTACCAGAAGATTGGTGACCTGGATTTCGAACTGGGTCTCCGAAATCTTTTCATTGTTCTGTCCGATCAGGATCTGGTGGGTGTTGACCAGGCGGCCGCGGTCGCGCAGCAGGTGCTGTCCCACGGTATAGACGATCTGTCCGGTGTACGACGGATTGAATGTATTCAGGCTGCTGTTGGACGACTGGCGGTTCATCGTTGCATCCACAGAAAGGCTTGTTCCGCTTGGAAGGGCCTGAGAAAAGCCGACCGCGTACTGCCCTCTTAACACGCTCAGAACCGTGGCTCCGTTGAGCTGCGTGTTACTGAAGTTGGCGTTGCGGATGACCGTGCCCGCGAACCGGATCGACGGCTGAAGGGCTCTGTAAAACACAAGGCTCTGGAAGTAGGAGGATCGCGGAGCGAGCCGGTTCGATTGGATATCGAGATTCCGCTCGATCATCATGGCGACGACGTCGGCCATCGTCACCGGCACGATGCCGGTTTGCAGTAGCTGGCCGAGATTCGTGCTGGAAACGTTGCCGGCTGCAGCGGCAGTGCTCCTGGAGGGATCGTAGCGGCGAAGAAAGTCCTCAACCCAGCCGGATTCCGCCATGGCGGGCGCCGCCAGCGTCACAACCAGCAAAATGGAAATAACGATTCTAGTGAGCTTCATTGAATTACTCCTTGATAAGAAGGCAGGGAGAACGGCGCGGATTGCGCGGATTACACGGATGGCGCGTAAATAACTTTTGATGCGCCATCCGTGTAATCCGCGCAATCCGCGGCCCTTTTTTCCAACATGTTCAAAGACTTGCGGTACCCGGCTGGCTGGCGCGCCGCCGTACCCATCTGAATAGCCTGGCAGGAGTCCACTCGCGCAGATCATCGAAGTAAGAGTAAACCACCGGTGTGACCAGGAGGGTCAGCATCAGGCAGAGAACCTGGCCGCCGATGATGGTCACGGCCATGGAGGCGCGTGAGCCGGCGCCGGAGCCCCGTCCAAATGCGATTGGAAGCATTCCGGCAATAATTGAAATCGTCGTCATCAGGATGGGCCGCAGCCGTACGTGGCTGGCGGCAACGAGCGCCTCATGGCGCTCCATTCCCGATTCTCGCAGCGTGTTCGTATAGTCCACCTGCAGAATCGAGTTCTTCTTCACGATTCCAAACAACATCAACATCCCGATCGCGCTATAGATGTTGATCGTCATGCCGAATGCCATCAGAGCCAGAAGGCCTGCGGGCAGACTCAAGGGCAGCGAGGTCATGATCGTCAGCGGATGAACGAAGCTGTTGAACTGCGAAGCGAGCACCATGTAGATGAAAGCAATCGCCAGAATCACGGCGATACCGAAGTCGCTCGAAGCCTGAGCCAGCTGACGCGCTCCGCCGCTGAATATGAGGCTGTAGCCGGGCTTCATGTTCAGCTCGGCGACCTTCTCGCGGACTGCTGCAACGGCATCGCCCAGGGGTAGACCGTCAAGGCTGGCGCCAAGCTGGACGTTCCGCTGACGGGCATACCGCTGAATGTTTTGAGGGCCGTAGTCCAGTTTCAGCTGGGCGACGTCGCTCAGACGGACGACGCGTTGTGTTGCCGAAGGAACAAGGAGGTTACCTAGCCTGCCGGTATCGTTCCGGAATTGTTCCTCGAGGCGAAGGTTGATCTCGTATTGTTCGTCGCCTTGTTTGAACTGGGTATCCAATATCTGGCCGCCAACCAGTGTTCTGATATTGCTGGCCAGCGTATCGATCTGCACGCCAAGATCTGCGGCGCGAACACGGTCCACAATGATGCGTAGTTCCTGCTGCGTGGCTTCAAAATTGGACTCCACGTCGACCACACCCGGAATCGTCCTGAGCCTGTCCTTCAAGTCGACGACATATGCCTGCAGTAGATCGAGGTCCGGCCCCATAACCGCCATGAATAGCCGGTTTCCCTGATTTTGATATCCACCACCGTAGTTGCCGCCGCCGCTAGCCGTCGAAGCTCCCGAGATGTCGGTGCCACCCGACACGCTGACTCGAATTTTGGACGCTGGCGTTCCGGCGCCGGGGAATCTCCGCAAGAGCATGGCTCGGGCCTGCCGCATCAAATCCTGTTGCGAAAGCGTACGGCTCTCCAATGGGGTCATGCCAACGAAGTACTCCGCCTGGCTGAAATTGATATTCGTGAAGACGGTCTGCACTTCAGGCAAACCGCGCACCATACCTTCGACATCCTTCACGTATTCCTGGGTAGCGTCCAGACTGGTGCCTCTTGGAAGGTTGATCCGGACCTGGAATTCGCCCTGGTCGTCATCCGGAACAAGCTCCTGGCCAATGCGTGGGTACAACAAAGCCGCTGACATTGTGACGATCGCGGCAGTGATCAGCATCACGACCCGGTAATGCAGGCACCAGCCCAGCATGTGTCCGTAGCCACGGTCCATCAACGCATAGAGACCGCGCTTCTTCGAAGCCGTGTGGCCGGCATCGTTCGGGCGCAGCCACATGGAGCACAGCGCTGGCGTCAAGGTGAAGGAAACAAACATGGAAAACAAGACTGCCGCAGCGGATACCACTCCAAAGCTGAACAGGTACTGTCCGATCGTTCCCGTGATGAACACAACGGGCAGGAAGATCACCACGAGCGAGAGCGTTGTCGCCATCACGGCCAGGCCGATTTCGCTCGTCGCCTTGCCGGCAGCCTCGCGGGGAGAAACGCCTTTTTCCTCGACGTACCTGAAGATGTTTTCGAGCACGACGATGGCATCGTCGATGACGATACCGGTCGCCAGCGACAGCGCCAGCAACGTCATGTTGTTGAGCGTGAAGCCGAAAATCTTCATCACCGTGAACGTTCCGATCAACGAGATCGGAATGGCGGTCGCCGCAATAATCGTGCTGCGGAGGTTACGCAGGAACAGAAATACGACCAGGGCCGCCAGAATGCTTCCATAGATCAGGTGATGTTGTATATCGTCGATCGACCGGCGGATAAAAGTGGACTGATCTCTCCGCGTCGAGATCACGAGATCGGAAGGCAGCGACGGCTTGATCGCATTGAGCCTCGCCATGACGGCATCGACCACGGCCACGGTGTTGGATCCGGACTGTTTTCGGATTTCGAGCGAAATCGATGGTTTGCCATCGACTCGCGCAATCCGGCGTATTTCCTGAACCGAGTCCTCTATGCGTCCAACATCGCTCAAAGTGATTACGGATCCGTTTTGCTGTGAAAGAACGATCTTGCCGAAATCGCGCAGGTTCGTCAGTCTTCCCATGGTGCGGAGGGCGATTTCGGCGGACCCCGCTATGAAGTTTCCGCCGGGAAGTTCGATGTTCTGACGCTCGATGGAATTTCGAACCTGCTCGGCCGTCAGACCGTAAGCCGTGAGCCTGTCCCCATCCAACAGGAGTTGAATCTGCCGGCGGCGGTCGCCGTTGAACTCTATTCCACCGACGCCGCTGAGGGTTTCCAGAGGCTGCTTGAGTTTCTTGTCGACGATTTCAGTGATCTCTCTCGGATCGCGATCTCCGGAAATCGCCAACGTAAGGATTGGAGCCTGATCCGGATCCTGTTTGTTTACACGCGCGATTTGCGTATCACGCGGAAACCGGCCCTGGACCTGGACTATTTTGTCACGGACGTCCTGGATCGCGGAATCCATGTCTCTTTCCAGGACGAACGTGATGTTGGCGTTCATGTTTCCCTGGTTCGAGTTCGTCCGCAGTTCATCGATTCCGGCGATGGTGTTGACCACTTCCTCGACGGGTTTCGTGAGGCTCGTTTCGACTTCCTCTGCGCTGGCCCCAGGCAACGGGATCTGGATATTGACATTGGGAGGCTCGGTCTTCGGCATGAGGTCGACGCCGAGCGTTCGGTAAGAGAAGAGCCCCAGCGTGACCAGCGCTGTGGACATCATGATTGCAAAAACCGGACGTCGTATGCAGACTTCCGCTAGTTTCATTGACCGTTACCCTTTCCTTCTCCGCCGCCGCGCCGTCCTTTCCCTCCACGACGCTCTCCGGTTCCCGCTGCAGGATCGGCGCCGGCCGGTCCGGTTTCTTCTCCGCCGCCGTCACCCAGCCTCATACCCGAGACGAGTTCATTGAGATTGCTCGCAGCAAGAATTTCATTGCCCTTCAGTCCACTCACTACTTCAAAAAACTTATCTTCGTGCTCGCCAAGCTGGACCGTCTGCTGTTTCACCACTCCGTTCTCGATCACGAAAACCGAAGAAACACCGGCAAGCGTTGAGACGGTCTGCTCCGGCACACCAAGTACACCTTCATCGCGTGATACAAGGATCTGACCCTGAGCAAAGAACCCGGGCTTCAGTTTGCGCGCGGGGTTGTCTACCAGAATTTCGGCGATGAACGTGCGCGTGCCCTGCTCGATCGCCGGACTGATAAATGCGATCTTTCCGTGGAACATGTCCTTCGGGTACGGCTCGACTCTGAAGTCCACAGTCTGATTCTGATGGATCAGATTCGCGTGTTTCTCCTGGACCGCTGTTCTCAACTTCAGCGGATTCATCCTCACAATCGTCACCACCGGGGTGTTCTCTCTAATGAATTCGCCACGCTGAACCAGCCGTTCGGAGATCGATCCGGCCAGCGGCGCTCGGATGACGGCATCCTCTACTTTCTTCTTCGCGAGTTCAAATGATGCGCGGCGATCCTGCAAACTCGCTCTCAGTGCCTGGACGTTTTCGACTGCCGCCTGATAGGCTGCCTCGGTAACCTTGACTCGCGTCTCTGTGGTGTCTAATTCGGCCTTGGACAAGAGACCTTTGGAGACCAGTTCCTGGGCCCGCGCCATTTGCGCGCGCGCGTCGTCGCGGTTGGCCGCGGCAGTTCGAATTGCGGCGATATTATCGTCATTGGAAGGCTGATTCGGCCGGGATGAATCCATCCCTAACTGGACCTCGGTCTGGCGGAGGGCGCTCTCGGCCCGTTGTAGAGCGAGATTCAATTCCGTCTCGTCCAACCGAACCAATTCCTGGCCTGCCGTGACCTCTTGTCCGATTTCAACCAGAACATCCCGGACAATACCGGCCACCTCGCTGCTCACTTTGGCCTGGTCCGGCGAGATGAGAGTTCCGGATAGATCGACCTGACGTTGAACTGCGATGCGCTGAAGCGTCGCAGTCTGGACGGAAATGTTGGTCCGGCCGCTGCCGCGCTGAGCGCCACCGCCCTGGCCCTGACGGCCCTTCGACGCACTCTGACCGCAGCCGTAGACAGCGGCTAAAAGCACAGTCAGCATGATCAAATAAAACGGAGAACGATATGCCATTCTTAGCCTCGTGAACGCCTTAATATTTTAATTGCAAGAACTTACGAGTGTTGCCGCAACCCCAAAATCGTATGCACCTACGTATACGTCTTACAAGGACTTTAGGTTACTTTCCGCGGGGAAGGATTCCGACCAAGCCCAAGCTCGATAAGATACCTCTAACTGGCTGGAAGACCTACGGAAATTTGCTTTCCTCTTGCAGGTTCGTCAGTCAAAATGCTCGCTATCCTTGGAGGTCCGCCATGAGTCTGCTCAGACTGGTTATTTTAGGCTGCCTTCTTACTGTCCCGATCCTTGCCGCTCAATTAAAAGTGGATGTGGCATTGGTCAACGTCGTTGCGACAGTGACGGACGAAAAGGGACGCTATGTGTCGGATCTCTCGCAGGATGACCTCATTATTGAGGAGGACGGAAAGCCCCAGACGATCTCGTTTTTCAATCAGTCCAGTGATTTGCCGGTCAGCGTGGGTCTTACGCTCGACACGAGCGGCAGCATGGAGCGGAAGATCGATACCGCAACCCGTGCCCTCGACCGCTTCATAAGAACCATCCATAGAGACGACGACATCTTCCTGATGCTGTTTTCAAATGTTCCCTTGCTTGCTCAAGACTTTACCGACGACCGCGAGAAGCTCGCCCGCGCCCTCCGGGAAGTTCGCGTGGGCGGCGGCACCGCCCTCTACGATGCGCTGAAGGAAAGCCTTCGCAAGATCAAACGCGGCAGATACGACAAGAGAGCCATCCTGCTGGTCACGGATGGCCAGGATACCTCCAGTGAAAACAGCTTTGATGAAGCTGCCGTGGCTGTCCGCGAGTCCGAGCTCCTTGTCTACTGCCTTGGAATTGCTCCCTCCGGCGCCTCGACCGTGGACAGCGATCCCCGGCCTACCCCACCCATTCACCGGGATCCGAGAGATCCGCGACAGGGTCCCTCGATTGGATTTCCAATCCCAGGTATTCCGGGTATTCCCGGAACCCGCCTCCCGATCCCGGGCGGCCCCGGCGGTCCGGGCGGCCCCGGCAGACAGCCGGGCCGGTTTCCGCAGTTTCCGCAAGGCGGTCCCACATCCGGTCGCGGTGATGCCGATACCGTGGACATGACCGTTCTGAATCGCTTTGCCGACGACAGCGGCGGCAAGGCATGGCTGTTATCCGGCAACTGGACCCTGAATCGAGGCGCGGAGATTCAATCAGTGCTTGACGAAATCGCCGCCGAGCTGCGCAACCAGTACAGCCTTGGCTACTACCCACCACATGACCTCAAAGACGGTAAGTGGCACCGCATTCAGGTGCGCGCGAAAAACCCGAAGTATCACGTCCGTGCACGCAAGGAATATTTCGGGGGTTGAAATAGTGTTTCAAAAACTTTATTTCCTATCCTGAATCCGCACGAGGAGCGTTTTCCCGCCGCTCGAGTACAGGAAAGTTTCGTCGGTCGGAAAGAGAACCTATTTGGCGGCGTCTCTACCGGAATGATTTCAGTTTCGCCGCTTCTCAGGACTGCCCACGTCTGGCGCCCGGTTTGCGTTTCAAGCTTGTTGAAGAGTATCGCTGCGCCCGGCACGACATAATCGACTCCAAGAATAAAGTCGACGTGACCGCCGGGCTGGACGGTCGGCTGCGGAAGCGGCAGCGGCCGAATAGCACATCCTGGTATCGACATTGTGGCGTAGGCGGCCTTCGAGGTTTGCACCACTACTTCCGGAATCGGATTTGCCGGTTCCCGAAGCGGCATCGGCACGGGGCTGATCCAGGCATCCTCGGCGAAGCATTCCACCGGCCAGTTGACGGTCGCCGGTGTACGGTCATTCTCGATGAGAAAGAGCGACGGTATGAAAATCAAGTACGCAAAGTGGGCCGTCATGACGATCGCAAGCCCACCAAGACCGGTCACGGCGGCGCGAGCGATTCCCGGTTTCCAAAAGAACCAGTAAAAGAGAACAAATGCGGCCGTTTGAAGCAAAAAGGCCGAGCCGAAGTCAGCAGCCCTCCATAACGGATCGCGTCTCGGGGAGTTTTGAAAAAACAGCTCTCCGAGAAATGTGATCGTATGAGGTCCGATCAATGGAGTGGCATAAACCAGCAGCGATGCCACAAAAGCAGCGCCGGTGATGTGACGTCGCGCCCACATACCCTTCCATATATAGTTACAACATGCGAAACCACAAAGTAATCGGAATGTACGTCATCCTTTTTATTGTGGCGCTCTTCGCCACCCCGGCCTTCACGGCGCCGATCACGTTGACCCTGGACGCCACCGAGGCGCCGCGGAAGATCTATCATGCCGAACTGAGCATACCGGCCGACCCGGGGCCCTTCACGCTTTTCTATCCGAAGTGGATTCCGGGCGAGCATGCGCCCACCGGCCCCGTCACCGACCTCGCAGGTCTGAAGATTTCCTCCGGAGGCAGGACTCTGGAATGGAAGCGCGATTCGGTAGAGATGTTTGCGTTTCACATTATGGTTCCCCCGGGTGCTACGTCCGTCGACGTGAGATTGGATTTCCTCTCGACGCCGGACACCGGCGGTTTCAGCTCCGCAGCTTCCGCGACGTCGGAGCTGGCGATTATCAGCTGGAATCAGATGATCCTCTACCCGCAAGGCAAGGCCAGCGATGATGTGGAAGTCACGGCGCACCTGCGTTTGCCTCAAGGATGGAAGTTCGGTACGGCGCTTCCGGTGGCAAAGACCGACGCGAACAACATCGAATTCAAAACCGTCTCGCTGACGACGCTGGTGGACTCGCCGGTTCTCGCGGGTCGTCATTTCCGGCGGATCGAATTGAGCCCGGGTGCGACACCGGCACACTATCTCGATGTCGCCGCCGATACCGATGAGGCGCTCGAGGCGCCGGCGGAGTTGATCGCGAAATATCGGCAGCTCATCAAAGAGGCTCAGGCGCTGTTTGGCGCGACGCACTATCGCGAGTATCACTTTCTACTCGCGATGAGCGATCAGATTGCGCACTTCGGCCTGGAGCACCACGAGTCCAGTGACGATCAGGCGCGTTTGAATTTTCTAACGGACACGGTCACACAGACGGTCGGAGCCACTCTGTTGCCTCATGAGTTTGTCCATTCGTGGAACGGGAAATACCGCAGGCCTCAAGGCCTGGCGACCGGCGATTTTGAAAAGCCGATGAAAGGGGATCTGCTTTGGGTCTATGAAGGATTAACGCAGTACCTCGGTTGGGTGCTTGCAACTCGAAGTGGCCTGGTGACGCCGGAGCAGAGCCGGCAAACCCTCGCGCTGGACGCCGCCTCTCTCGACAATCGAGCGGGACGCGAATGGCGCCCGCTGGCCGACACGGCGGTTGCCGCGCAGTTGCTCTACGCGTCGCGAAGCGATTGGGAGGCGACGCGTCGAAGCGTAGATTTTTACGACGAGGGCGCCCTCATCTGGCTCGAAGCCGACACTCTCATTCGGCGGCAGACCCAGGGCCGAAAGTCCCTCGACGATTTTGTCCGCGCTTTTCACGGCGGTCCGAGCGGGCCGCCTCAGGTCAAGCCTTACACCTTCGAAAACCTCACCGAAGTTTTGAACTCGATTGCGCCCTACGACTGGAACAAATTTTTCGCCGAGCGGCTGAACAAAACCGGCACAGATCGCGCGCCTCTCGGCGGAGTCGAGGCCGGCGGCTATCGATTGACCTATACCGACAAGCCGTCCGAAGCCCAGCGGTCGCGCGAACAGATATTGCGCAACGTGAACGTGGCATACTCCATCGGCTTGCATTTGACCGAAGAAGGTTCGGTCGTCGATGTCCTTCCCGAAATGGTTGCCGGAAAGGCTGGAATCGGACCGGGCATGAAGATTGTTGCAGTCAACGGCCATCAATATTCGGGCGATGTCCTTCGGGGTGCCATCCGGGATGCCCGGAGCGGCGGCCCGCTGGAGTTGCTCGTCCAGAATGGGAAGTCGTTCACCACTTACAAACTCAACTACAATGACGGCGAGCGGTATCCCGTTTTCCAACGAAACGCCCAGCCCGCTCTGATGGACGAAATCCTGAAGCCGCTCAGTCCAGCATCTCGATAGGAAAACCGTGCTCGCGCCACGCCGCCAGGCCGCCGGCGAGCGGGCGCACCCGCGTCACGCCCATCCGGCGAAGTTGTTGCGCCACCCGGGCGCTTGTGGCTTCGTTTGGTCAGGTGCAGTAGAGGACTACTTGCTTATCGCGGGGGATATCACCCTCCTGTTCGAGAAGCTCCGGCAAAGTGTGGAAAGCCCCCGGAATCCGGAACCGATCCAGATTCACGTCGAGCTGGTTTCGGAGATCGAGCACAAAAACCTCCTGGTTCGTGTCCATGATCCTCTTCAACTCTTCCGGTGTGATGCGCTCCACTTTCAGCGTCTTCAAGAACCGGTGCCGCTGCAGGTATTTGTATCCGATGTACCCGGCGACGACGATCGCCGCGGTCAACCCGAATGACGTGCCGAGATCCGACAGGTACGCGATCACCTGCTCGACCTGATTTCTGAAGATGTAGCCCAGCGTGGTATAGGCTCCTGCCCAAAGCACAAGACCGGCCGTATCGAACGCAAGAAATCTTAGAAAACGCGTCTTGATCATTCCCGCAAGCGGCACCGCGGCGGCATTCAGCCCGGGCACAAACTTCGCCAGCGTCAGCGCCCAGATTCCCCGGCGGATGAATGCATCCTCGGTTCGGCGAATGCAGTAGTCCGGTTCGAGCGAGATGCGGCAGATGACTCCCAGCACGGAGCGTCCGTAATGGAATCCCAGGTAATACCAGATCAAATCGGCCGCCAGCGATCCCGCCAGGGCAATCACAAGAACCCCGAAGAATGAAAAATCTCCGGAGCGTGCGAGCGCGCCCATGCCGATCAGGATCGGCACCGCGGGCAAGGGCAATCCCATCTGTTCGAAAAAAACCGAAGCGAGCGTCACCCAGTAACCGTATCGGATCAGGAATTCCAACAGTTCATTCATATAGAAGGCGCCTAATCATATACTGCTCGCAATTTAATGAATCCGATCCTCATTTACGACGGGCGCTGCGGCTTTTGCGCGATCTGGGTCAATTATGGGCGGAAGTTGACAGGCGACCGCGTCACTTACGCGCCTTCGCAAGAGGTGGATCACCACTATCCGGAAATATCCCCCGAGGATTTCAAACGTTCGGTCTGGTTCGTGGAGTCCGACGGGACGCGCACGAGCGGAGCGGAAGCAATTTTCAGGCTGATGGCTCAAGTGCCGGGCAAAAGATGGCCGCTCCGGCTGTATGAGCATCTGCCTGGTTTCGCGTTCGCCGGCGAGGCGGCTTACCGGTTCGTCGCTGAACATCGGAGTTTTTGCTACTGGGTCACGCGGATTTTCTGGGGAGCTGAGGTCGAGCCTGCATCCTATCGCACGTCGCGATGGCTGTTCCTGCGCGGCCTTGCGCTGGTCTATTTTCTTGCGTTCCTCATTTTGCTTCCGCAGGTCGCAGGACTTATCGGCGAACATGGGATTCTGCCGGCGCATGATTATCTGCAAACGATCGAATCGGAGTTCGGCCGCGTTTCGTACCGGCTGTTTCCGACTCTCGCGTGGCTGAATTCGAGCGACGCGTTTCTACTGGCCATCTGCTGGGCTGGATGTGTATTCGCGGTTGCGCTGTTTCTGGGGTTTCTGCCGCTTCCGGCTGCGATCGGTTTGTACGCGCTGTACCTTTCGGTCGATACCGTCGGTCAGTCTTTTCTGTCGTTCCAGTGGGACGCGCTGCTGCTGGAGACGGGGTTTGCCGCTATCCTCGTGGCAAGGCGTCCGTCCGATATCGGACGATGGGTGTTGCGATTCCTCATCTTCCGCCTGATGCTGGAGTCCGGCCTTGTGAAAATCCTTAGCGGTGACGCCACATGGCGAAGCCTCACCGCGCTGAACTATCACTACGAGACACAGCCGCTGCCGACGCCGCTGGCCTGGTACGCGCACCAACTTCCACAAATCTTTAAGAAGATGTCCGTGGCCGGAGTATTCATCGTCGAGCTCGCGGTGCCGTTTCTCTTTTTCTTCCCGCGCCGGTTCCGGATCATCGGTGCGTGGATCACCATCCTCTTTCAGTTGCTCATCGCGGCAACAGGAAACTACACGTTCTTCAACCTGCTGACAATCGTCCTGTGCATTCCGCTTTTCGACGATCGCCATTTGCAGACACTCGTGCCGGGACGGCTGGGCCGGCTGGGAGAACTGAAGAATGGCCGGCTGGCTATCGCTCTCGGAGCGGTTCTCATTCTCATCGGACTGCTCCAGCTCATGACGATGATCAACCTGCTGCGCACATTGCCGGAGCCGATGGCGTCCGTGGTTGAGCAAGCCGAGATTTTTCATGTCATCAATCGATATGGGCTATTCGCCGTGATGACCACCTCACGGCCGGAGATCATGGTCGAGGGAAGCGAGGATGGTCAGGACTGGAAGGCTTACGAGTTTAAATTCAAGCCGGGGGACGTGACGCGGCCGCCGCGATGGGTCGCTCCCTACCAGCCGCGTCTCGATTGGCAAATGTGGTTTGCGGCACTCTCCAATTACCAGAGCAACCCCTGGTTCTCTCAGCTCATGGTCCGCCTGCTTCAAGGCTCCCCGGAGGTTCTCGGGCTCCTGGCAAGGAATCCGTTTCCCGACAAACCACCGCGCTTCATTCGCGCCGTCGTTTACGACTACCACTTCTCCGACTACGCCACTCGCCGCTCCACGGGTGCCTGGTGGACCCGCCGGGAACTCGGGGCTTACCTTCCGCCGGTCAGCCTGCGGTGAAAAATAGGGCTACGACCCCATTTGTTCCGCTATTTTTTCAGGAGCGGTTCGAGCGTCTTCATCACCGTACTCGTCACAATGCGGTAGCCCTCGCCGTTGGGATGGATGAAGTCCCCAATCGTGAGGTTCTGTTGGCCCGCAACGCCTTCGAGGAAAAAAGGAATGAGCGGAAGGTTGTATTTCTTGGCCAGATCGCGGAACACGTCTTCAAAGGAGCTCACATACGTGTTCCCGTAGTTCCGGGGAAGCGTCATGCCTGCAAGAATGACCGTGGAATTACCTTGCTTGAATGTCGTGATCATCAGTTCCAGGTTTTCCCGAGTCTGTTTCACCGGCAACCCGCGCAATCCATCGTTTGCTCCCAGTTCGAGGATCACGATCGAAGGCTTCGCCTCGAGCGCCTGTTTCATTCGGGCCCGGCCGCCGCTGGTGGTGTCGCCGCTGATTCCCATATTCACGACACGATATTTGTAACCGCGCTCGTCTAACCTGCGTTGGAGCTGTTCAGGGTAGCCGGATCCGCGCGGGACTCCGTAACCGGCGCTCAGGCTGTCGCCAAAAGCGAGAATGACCGGTCGCGTATCCGACGCAGGCGGACCTTGAGCAGCGGCGAAGGAAATCATCATTGAAATAAACAGAGTCGTTTTCATCTAGAATCGAATCATGATTGTTGTCCGAGATTTGGTCAAGACCATCCGAAACGGCGCGCATCAGGTCGAGATCATCCGAAACATAAGCTTTGACGTACCGTCGCGGCAATTCGTTGCGGTCATGGGGCCGTCGGGGAGTGGAAAGAGTACTTTGCTGGGTTTACTGGCGGGCCTGGACTGGCCGACATCGGGCCAGATCGTGCTCGATGGACAGGACATCACCCAGCTTCGCGAAGACGAAATGGCGCAGCTCCGAGGGAGGAAACTGGGGTTTGTTTTTCAGTCCTATCACCTGATTCCCACGCTCACGGCCCTGGAAAACGTGATGTTGCCGATGGAGTTTAACGGCGGTGCCAACGGCGCCGTGGCCCGTGCCGACTATCTGCTGGAAAGTGTGGGGCTGATCGAGCGCCGGGATCATTATCCGGCACAGCTTTCGGGCGGAGAGCAGCAGCGCGTCGCACTGGCGCGCGCATTCATGATGAAGCCCGCGGTGCTTCTTGCGGATGAGCCGACGGGAAACCTGGACAGCGCGAACGGAAGACATGTGTTGGAACTGTTGATTCGGTTGAACAAGGAGGAGGGGACTACGCTCATCCTGGTGACCCACGATGAACTGCTCGCCTCGCATGCGGAACGGAAAATCGTCCTGCGAGATGGACTCATCGTAGAAGACATTTAGGGAAGAGGAAAATTTGAACTTGGACGAATCCTGCACCTCAAATCCGAAATCCGAAATCAGTGCTGTCCGGTTGACGATTTTGAAAAACCGAACAAGTTGAATGTCTTCAATTCATAAGGGGCGACAAACGGTTTAAACGATT
>Ga0137397_10000232_pt1 | contig 37944 bp, 52 predicted proteins | sample czorhiz116metaG_FD_106658 | JGI IMG/M metagenome (GOLD analysis project Ga0137397, IMG submission 106658) | Vadose zone soil microbial communities from Angelo Coast Range Reserve, California, USA - czorhiz1.16 metaG | ecosystem: Environmental > Terrestrial > Soil > Vadose zone | place: USA... | reverse complement strand
TCCAAGGGGACGCTCAGGCTTCGCATTGTCGTCTCGGAAGGGAGCGGAAAGGGTTGCTCGTCTGCTTCAGCCCCGACAGCACGCACTTCGCGGCGGAAATCGTTGATTTCTGCCCATAGAGCTACGCGGAGTCCGTCGGTTGTCTGAAGCGACTCAACTTCGCGCCAGCGATCGAACTTATGAGGACAAATGGGTTCGTCGTTCACGTCATGGTACGCTGCGAGCCATGGATGGGCGAGCGCCTGTGCGACGCTAATGCGAGTGGTGGGATCAAAGTTAAGCATTTTGTCTAGGAGATCAATGGCTGCGTAGGTTGTTCCGTGATTAGAACAAGGGCGGGCGGTGAGATCAAAATGTCACCTTGGGGATCAGCATGAGGAATGTGCTTTCTGAGGGATATTTTCTTCCGGATAGGGAGTGAGCGTACGTACGCTTGGGCCTGTTACTTCTCTTGCAGCTGTCTAACCTGGAAAGATGAGTACCTACCCTTGCACTGGCCACGCGTTTAAGGATGTCATTGCTGGGAGTGCCTACTGTCATTAGGATCATCGAGCTTGCTTATTCTTAGCCATAGACGTACCCAGTATCTCTAGTATTTTGTTGAGCTGGTCCACTGATTCCCGCGATAAGTAACCTTCTGGCGGATATCGAGTAACACGCACCATAGCTAGACGCGAAAAGATAAGATTAGGGTAAATGCAGTACTGCAGACTCGTTGCGCTCACTCCTTGCCCTTGAAAAGAGGGCGCCCGAGGAGAAGTTCCGCAAGTATGCAGCCTATTGACCAAACATCGACTAGGACAGAGAAGATAAAACATGGCTCAACAGTGCGGACTTTTACATACTTGCCGTGCCATACCGCCTAGAGGGGGTGTCAGTCAACGTGTCGTATCGGGACAAAAGCGATGAAGTAAAACCTGAGGGCGAGCATAATCTCCGGAGCACGATACCAGCGCGTGGCGACGTATTCCGTCATCGGCGTTGCGCCCTCTTCGGGAGCCGAGTCAAAGCCACGACTCAAGCCAAAGTCACATATTTTGAGCTCGCAGTCTGAGTTGACGAGCAGATTTCCGGGCTTGAGGTCCCGGTGGATCACTGAAGCGGAGTGCACATACTTCATGCCTACGCACGAATAGGGATTGAGTGCCGAGAAACGGGAAGCCCGAGGCTATGGATTATACCTCTCAAGATCTGATACGTAAAATATTGGACGTGCTCATTAGTCAAGGCCTGCCCTGATTTTATGATCTGGTGCAAGTCCGCTGCGCGAGGAATGGAAGGGTTGAGCGCAACGTCAGGAATGATTGTTGAGGGGGAGCATACCTTCCATGGGCTATACCAAAAATGTTCAGAATCAGGACGACGCGTATTCGAAGGATAACCATACCTCCATGAAAAGATACCTGCAGTAAACCATCGGGATAAAAGAACGTTCAGGGCAGCACGACGACAGAGCTCACATTTCATTGAAACTCTCCGCGATGCCATCGACGTCGATAAGCCCGGTGATGTTCTCGTGGTTGCTGAAGTGTCGAAGGAGAGTGAGCTCGCGCAACGCGCGTTTCGCCAGCGTCGTCTTTGCAAATATACGCGTGACCATCTTGATCGCGACCGTCTCGCCCGAGATCTCATCCGCAGCCGAGCTGACGATATCGGCAGTTGAAATAAGCAAACATGAAAAGAAAGCCAAAGGAAAAAGAAAAAGAAAAAAAAAAGAGAGGGTCTTTTACGGCGGAAACAAATGGATGGCAAAAAGAAAAAAAAATGGTGGGGGTGGCGTACTGACATTACGACGCCGTATGCTCCAGAGCCCATCTCGCGCACAAGCTTCCATCGCTTTTCGAGGTGAAATGTCTGGTCGAAGGATTTGATGCTATGATAACCACTGCGAGATAATAGCAGCAGCGGCAACGGCAACATTTACCGAATTGCTCTACAAAAAAAGTGTAAACGCCCGGATACGTACCGCTTGCGTAGATTTTCCTCCGAAAAGGGGTCCGCGTCGCTGGAGATCCTCCGAACTCTCGATCTACCGCGTGCCACGATGAGCGACGACGGCGAACCTTCGGACGAGTGAGGAGACGAGGGCGGTGCTTGCGGTTTCGTGAGCGATCCTCCATTCCCGTCGACGAGATCGGTTGGCATGGTATGGTTATATTGAGTCGTTTGTGTATCACGCGCTTGGCCTATGGCCAACCGCAGGAGAGATAGATCAAGTTTTTGAAAGTAAACGGATGGGGCGGTTGCAAGCACTGGACTATGTAGCTGGACTGACCGAGTCGACCTTTCACGCACGCCGCAAAGTCGACTTGTCAAGACTGACCCAGAGACTCGGCGCTCCAACACAGAAGAACAATATGCCACAGTTCAACAAAAAAAAGATGAAAGACAGATAATTACATCGTACATCTAAACTATGCAAAGATCCCATCACACGGCGGACTATGATAGCATCGGCTCGGCCGTGGCGGGTGTGGTCAACGGCAAACTCGGCGGAGGCGTCTCGGGCGCCGATGAAAGGACCGATCCGCCAGCCTGTGGCTCATCCTCACCGATGATCTCCAAGTACATAGCAGCGCGTGCAGGATTGCCGCCTTTTTTCTGGACAAATTCGCGCAGTGGACCTCGCAGGCGTGGCTGTTTGGCCACTAGTTCTCGCAGTTGCTCCTTTGGGAGTTGTAATAGCACTTGAAAGCTCTGGGGCGCGACGATATCCGCACAGCGAATGAAGCCCTCCCAGAGCGGAGGCGTCGTCCAGATCTTTTTGGTGATCAGTCGAGAGAGTAATGTCGTCGAGACGAAACCATTGAGCGACTTGTACATCTTGACGGCTTGGATCACCTTGAACGCGTGTGAGAATGCCTTCCGTGCGTGGATATAAGGGAATGTCGAGAACTCACAGTGCGCATGAATAAAGTCGGAAGGACCGGCTCATCGAGAATCTGTTGCATAACCACAGCAAGAATCTCAGAGCGGAAAATGTCTGTCATCGAGAAACAGATTCCGATGGCTGTAAGGAAGCGTCAGAGACAGGAACACGCCGACACACGATCACAACGACACACATACCCTCAATCGCGCTCTTGAGACCGATCTCCTTTTCCGTATCGTGAAGAAGTACCATAAGTTCCGCGGGTGTAAGGAGCTCGCTTTGCCTCACGCGCGGTAGGTTGCTAGTCACACTTCCAAACGTCTGTGGCGGCGTGGTTACGACAGACCCAAAAACGCTCCGCACCAGCTCCTTCATCTCCTGCGTCCCATTCAAAATCGAGACGATGCGGGGGAGGTGTTTGATGATGTCCGGTTTATCCATCTCTGCGATGATGGGGATAAGGAAGCGAGCGTCGAGGTCCCGCTCAGCAATTAGCCCCCGGACGAGGGCTACGAGCTGTGAATTTGGCCGCCCTTGTTCCGTGAAGATGTTTAGGATACGTAATGCCAACGTCTCGGCACCGGGCGGGAACGTGCGCATTAGTGTGAGGAGTTTCCCATGTCCTGGGCCGATGGATCGTATGAGGGCAGTTATCAGGTCTTGAACCGCCTCCTGAACGCTGACATCCATCTCCCCGTAGGCTGCGAAGATCCTGGCACAGCGATTAAAAACTCAACCGGAGGCGCGGAGAAGCACAAAAGCACGTACTCATCTAAAAAGTCCGGGACCTTTGAAGACAGCGCGAATAGTAACTCAACATGTTGCACCACCTGTAACTTCTGAGCAGGAAGCTCCATACGTTCCGGCAAGTATGGAGTTTGTAGTAGATCCTCCGGCGGAAGCTGCCCATCTTCCATGCTATCGATACCCACAGTCGCCGCGGCGTCTCTTCCCAAGGGTTTCTCGACCGGACGCGGCGTCTGAAGTCGGCGGAGCAGCTGCAGGGCGAAATCGCGTATCATGCCGTCCGTAATTTGGAATTCGCCCATGCAACGCTTGACAGTTAAGATCGCCGCGTTTCGCGTCACCTTTTCTAGAAAAGGACGTCGCCCTTATCAGCTACATTGTTATAAATGTTATTCAGGAGATACCCGTACCTGGATGCGTTGTTAGCTCCAAAAGGATAGTCATGGCCTCCCCGCGGAGCGTTGGTCGTTGCGTAACGAAGTCGCGTAACGTTTGGAAACCGACCTGCATTCTAGCACGCATAGATTATTTACGTTAATGTCGAGCAGTGACAACAGCGCGCACCTGTCCGGTTCGGTACACAGATCGCGGAGTAACGTGAACACGTCCGAGGGAACAGAGGGCAAATCGAGTAGGAAACGCGCGAACATCCTGTCCTTCCGGTCGAGGCGTATTTGATACTCGGCCACAATTTGATTCAGCCAGACTTCGTAATTTGGGCGCTGCGGATAGCGTTAATACCACTACTTGAAATTTTTATAGGGAACACGTACCCAGTGGTTGTCTGGTGAGAGCCTTACTTGATCGTTGTACCACTCTTCGTTCATCCATGTGGTGGCGAGTCGTATCCTGGAGGTTGTCGTTGGATCGTTATCATCGAATACAAACCAGGGTAAACGCTTACCGCCCGGAGAAGTCAGCCATGATGTAGTCACACAATACCTTCCTTAACCGGTCCTGTCGTTCATACAGCTCGTCCATCTCTTCGTCCATCTCCACATCGACATCCGGACCTGTGGCTTCGTTGACTGCACCATCCGCCTTGGCCTTGCCTTTTCCATCCACTGGATCCACCACGCGTGTGATCATGCGCACAAGGAGCAGCATCCACGCGTCCCGCCCACCAGTCTGCGAACCAACTGCGAGGTCGCCTGAGCCCAACCATATCCGCGTGGCCGCGGATTTCACCGTTGCCGCACGCTCTGCCTCCCCAAGAACTGATGGTGGCGGGACCTGAAACTCTAGAGGAAGTAGATCAAGCTTCGCCGTGGCCAGCGTGTCGTCATCCTCTTGCATAGGTTCGAGCTGCCGCGGAAAGGCCGATGAGACGCATGCCAGAGGGGAATTAGCAGAGAAAGCGTACTTCGAGATTTAGCCTCTCGGGTTCATACTCAATATCTTCGTCCATGTCCATCTGCAGTGGGTCCACAGGTTCTTCTTTGACCCTAGTAGAGGGACTTGGTTCTTCCACCTGCGATGGCGATGCCTGGGCAAACGCCCGCTCCCTTGCCCGATCCGCTGCTGGCATGGTCGGTAGCATCTTCACAGGCGCCGCGTTCTCCGATGTCACCACTGTTTCAAGAGCCGCAGCTGCAGGTACGGGAGCAGGAGCAGCAATAGGTGCGGGACGGTATGCGTTGATACGTGCCCAAAAAGTCTCTTCCGAGAAAGCCTGCAGATTCGCGACGATGAGCTCTGCGATAAGCGCGACGGGGAGCGTTGTGAAGTCGAACGATGCCAGGAGAGCAGTGGCGTCTGCGTGAGGGTCCGCCTCGACTTTCTGGCGCTTCGCGTCTTCTTCACCGGGGCCTGCAGTGGACGGCAGACGCTTGCGAGAATCCACTTGAGCCTGCGCAGCCATGGCCTTACGTGTTCTCTCTTCCGCTGTGGCTTGTTCCATTCGTTGTGCTTGCTTCGCGAGAGCATCGTTGATGTCGCGCGCAAAATTTGTGCCAGCTTGTGCGCTATATAGCAGGGATCGCTTGAGTGACAGTGGTGGTGATATATTTTACAGACGCACGCACCGTGATATGTGTGTTAAGAGGATACGAACAGACTTTTCGGCGCTTCTGATACTAGCGTAGGGAAGGCCCATGAGGGGGGCGGGTGTCCATAATGTGAGGGAAGATACTAAGCCTTGGACGAAGCCAGGCCGCAGCTTGACGAGATTTGACAGGCTGTTTAGAATGGCGGATATAAGGTCCGGGTTTCTGGAAAGGGCGAAGTATGAGCCATGACGTTCGTCAAAGTTACGGTTGACCACAGATCCAACGTACTGTTTTGTGTATAAAAAATCGGTGATCAGACGCCGCAGGAGAGTAGCTCCCTCAACTTCGAGACTCGCAGCATCGATGAATGGGTGGTCTGCTGGGACCATTGAGAGGTTTGGGTCGTTTCTGTTTTGTAGCTTTGGGGGAACAAGGAGACGCCTTTATTCTGACAAGCACGTACAAACGAAAGGAGGACCAACTCACCCTTGGGTCCGCAACGCCACGCGACTGTACCAGAATGACCCTCTGCAGGAACTTGACAGCGGCAAACTGCACGCCAGCCTGCGAATCCGGCGCCCACATGAACTCGATGATCCGGCTCTTCGCGCGAGTGAGCGTATCCCACAGTGGCCGTTCGGTTCTGTTGGTACATCTATCCCCAAAGAGAACATCAGTCAGCTTCCGCGGATTCCCGACATTATGTGTGGACGCACAGCCGACGAAAGAGAAGCGGGTACGCCCCCGCAAGCGTCTGCACAGCGATTTTGACAGTCCAGGTATTGTCGTCATTCAAGAGACCGGCTAGCACGTCGAGCGACTGCACCGCGACTAGAAAAGGGAGGGAAGTAAGGGCGTCAGAAATAGGTAATAACAAATAGGAGTGCGCGAGCTTGAATGAGCCATCGGCTGACACGAGTTCGGACTAGATGGAGGGATGGGGAGTAAAGGGGGGGGGAGGGAAAGGACGAGAACTCACGATTTGTATGCGCGTCGACCGCCAGCGGCGCGCGTGCGATCCCAAAATGTAACAAGTCCAGCACCCAGCGTCTGAGCAGCGAGTCGTTCGAGCCGGCGGCGGTCTTGAGCAGCGTGTTACAGAGGACCGGGATCGGGTGCGGTTGGGCTTCCAGCGTCTCGCGGAGGGCAGTGAGCAGGTCTGCCTGCTCCTTCGAGTCCGCGGGCACGCTGAGCGCGGCGCCGAGTGCCTGCAGCGGGTCCATCGACGCAATGAAGTTAGGATGGGCGGCGGTTCCGCTCTGGTGTTGCTGTCGTTGGAAGTCGAACTCAAGACGATGATGGATGGGTCGCCCGGTTTATGTCGAGCCGTATTTTCTAAGAGTTTCCTTTTGGTTTTAGGGATATATGGTAGCCGCCAATCGTGGTTTAGGTCAAAAAACCCACGCGGGTGGAAGAGGTTGTGCTACTGGACGCAGTGTAACTGCGGTGTGACTTGGCTATACAGTACACTAGTACTGAGGCCCAAGCTTGAGCTCACAGGCACAGCCGGGTCTGCACCCTTGGACGCTTCGGAGTTTGAATCAGACTTGTACTTGTACGCTATACAGTATGGTAAGATGTTCCTCTTCAGTTCTTCTTCGCAGTTATCCTGACACATACACAGGCTACACAACAATCGCAAAGCATTCAGACTCTCCTTGAGGCAGAGAAGGAGGCCGCCAAAGTCGTACAACAGGCGCGCCAATGTGAGCCGGCTCTTCCCTCCAGTAACGCATCTACGTTGTTCCTTAATCCCGTCGTATTCTCCCAGACAGAGTGCAGCGACTGAAAGACGCGCGTACAGAAGCTGATAAGGAGATAGAGGCGTACCGTAAGGTGAAGGAGCAGGAGTTTTCTGCCTTTCAGAGTTCCGTAAGTCCTATTCTAATTCCTTTTACGCCCAGACACGTAACACACATCCCTCTAGTATGCTGGGTCAACGCAGGACGCACAGTCTGTCATCGATAAAGAGACTGAAGACAAATTGGCCGGCATTACAGATGCATATGACTCACACAAAGACGATGTATTGAGAAAGCTTCTGGACCGTGTCGTCTTAGTTGAGCCAGAGCTTCATCGTAATTTAAAGAAGCAGCAACGACCGGGGGTAGCTGAATGATTGCGAAGTAATGAAATAAAGTACAAATCAGCTGTGCCTAACTGCGACACCATCCGACGAAACGATAGATAGCAACCAATAGCCCATGCCGAGCCGCAGATGCATCACCAAGAAAGCATTACATGCAAACCAAGATCTTACGCCTACAGTACGGTTAATAAATCGGATAAAAACAAAAGAAAGTGTTCGAGAAAATGAAAACATGTCCAACCGGTTCACGGCTCATTCGCAAGCCAACCCAGCCCCACTGGCATCGTCGATTTTGAGCTGCGGGACTGTGGAGACGGTGACGTCGTTGCATCAGATGGGCCTGCAGTGGTCTCTTTGGAAGCAGCTCGGAGCGCGATCCACGGAGGCGTGGGCGACGTTGAGCGTTCTGACATACCAAGGTCTGGCGGCTGTTGTGATGGCGGTTGAGGCTGATGCGCCCATGGCTCGAGCAACCCTTTTATTGACGGGAGAGACGGCGCCGATCCCTGGACGACTGGTTCATTGGTGATACGAAGTTTGTTGTATGAGCTCCGTAGTGAGCTGAAGTACGTCCCAGAAGAGCCAGTGCTTGATGTATCGCTGCGCTCCTCAACACGATCTAGGCCTGTCGTAGAAGCCGGTATTAGAGGAAGAGGTGGTAGGGTTGGACGCATCGTAGAAGCAAAAGCCTCTGGAAGTGGCATCGGAGACTTGCCCGTAGATTTAGTCGGCGGCTCCATTCCACAGACCTCTGTGTACTCTCTGGCCCACGCAAGAACCTGTGGATGCTCGCTCATTCCGAACCTACTTAGCGCCTGGAACAAAAATGAGATCTTCAACCCAAGATCCGAAGCCAGCTGCAGACGAGCTCACCAAGATGATTGCAACTACTACAGGAATTTCGGAAACAATTCAGTATTTGATCCAACCACTCAGCACCGAAGAGATACATACGCAGGACACTATTCTTTGATCGGCTGCCAAGTTTAGTTCCGATCAGCATGAGGCGGTCACGAGCCCACTCGCGGCAACTGTTGACCACGGCGCTTGATCCGCGTGGCTTAGCCTAAGAAGCCGTGCGTGCGTCAGGGAGACGTGCAGTTAAAAGAAAAGGCCCATGCGTATACCTCCGAAAGTATGAGGAGGCACCACGCATGCAACGCGTGCATCATGAAATAGCACCATGCACCAGCGTTTGAGCTTGTCTCAAACATTGCTAGATGGAGTGTTGTACTCTCCTCGCTGAAGCGGACATGATCGGCCAGGGACGTCTCCCACGCCTGCCGGCACGTTTGCAAGGATGATGATCAAGGGAGAAAATGAGGGTTGCGGTCAATCTTTACGGTTATTCGGCTTCCAATGAGGGGTGCGCACCGAAATATCTTGTTCGGCCTCTTCTAACACCTTTGCCGAATCATGTGAGATAGGGCGAGCTGTGATAATAACGGAACGTGTGTGAGAACATGGCATACAGGGCAATAAGACTTTACTACCTGCGGCGTTTAGGGCTGCGAGGCGGGCATGCACTAAGGCGATACGGAGAAGGTGACCATATTCGGATACATATTGCGTACGTGGCGCTGGCACGTGCAAATACTCTGGTGTACCCCATATCAGACACTGATCTCGGTCACGGAACAAAAGCGGGGAATGAGACGGACCCGATTGACTATTATGCGCGCCAAACTCAAAGCTTGCCTCGTCTACAGGGAGGCGTAAATTCAAGTCCACGGGAATAGAGGGCGCCGGTATTTGGAAGTACATGAAGGTGGTCAGATGCATCAATTTGATGTACCAGAATGTGCGGCGCGCGCACTCGCGGCCAATTGCGTCAAGTTCAAAGCTAGTCGTGGGAGCAGAAGTCAGAGTGTTGTGATATTCATCCTGAATGTGGAGGTCCTCCTTCAAGATACCCAGGACGAGTTCTAAGATACAAGACGAGTAAGCAACGTCATCATTGCCGTGCCGAGACCCCGGATAACCGAGAAACTCACGGTGATAAGTACTGGGGGAAGGCCAAGGGCACGATAGAAGAGACTGGTGGGACTCTAGCAGGCAAAGCGCCTGAGCTGTCATGAGGTTCCTGTCCACACATAGCCGACCGTGTGAATCGAACATTACTTCTTCGGCTGCTTTTGCATATGCCAGGCCAGCAGTGCGAAGACGATCCGTTCGTACAGTAGGGTGTTTGGAAAAGGGGGCTGCGAGAGCACAGAGGGCGTGTAATAAGTAGGAAGGGATGCGTCCCAAGCTGACGTCGGCCATGAAAGTGGGTTGGTGGAAGAGGAGACGGTGGGGGTGACAGTGCGCAAAGAACACTAAGTTTTCGAATGGGGTAAGAGGAGAACCCGGAGGAAAGAGTGGGGAAATGAGATACTTACGGTTCACGAGCTCACGCACAACGGGGAATTCGAAGCGAGTAGCCGCGAAAGTTGGACGGGGCGCGAGGGGGCTAGGTGTCTGAGATTCTGGGGATGGGAAAACAGAGAGTGATCCCAGCCGGGGTCGTTTCGAAGTCTCAGCGTAATCATCACGGGCGTCCGAAGGATCTTGTGGTGACGTCAAAGGTTCCCCGCGTGTAGATGGCAGACTGTTTACTGAGGCGGAGCTTGGTGATTCCGAGTAGGAATCCTTTTGAGGGCGTCTACGGGACTGACTCGGCGCAACTCGCGAAAGCTTGTCAGCTTTTGATGCCAGGGGCGCGGGGACAGGCCGGCCGGAAGAATCTGTGTAGGTGCACTCTTTGGCGGCAAAATAACTGGCGGACGTAGCGGACGATTAAAAATAAGACGGATGCCCATTAAGGCAGTCTCGAAGCAAGGCACATACCAATTGCTGCAGGGCGCTAATGGTATAGTTAGTACAGGAGCGTGGGGCAAACCAGGAGAAGGATGTCCACTAACCGGTGCCGTCGCATCGCCGCTTGCTCTTATGACAAGCATCGCAGGCCTGATGTGTACATACAAAATGTCGATAGATGGAGTCAAGACATTGTATTGACTGAATACCAGCATACAGACCTTGGCGAGGCGCTTGCGCTTGGGACCTTTGAGAAATGATATTTTGAATTGGTCGGGCTCGTCTGATGGCCTCAAGGAAGACTGAGAAGGCGGCATGGATGATGGCTGTGGGGAAGAGAAGGAGGTGGCGGGCGGGGGTTCATTGGGGAAACGGTCTGGGGGAAAGTTGCTCATCAGAGGTCACCTGTGGGTGTGGTTGAAGTGTAGAGTAAAGGGGGGAGGGGTAGGACGGCACTCGGTCGTCACGGAGCAGGACTATATGCGGTTCTAAGCGGCAAACTGGACAACGTCAGCGTCAGCCAGGACCAACGCACCGGTATTTAGATCGGCCATGCCCCGATCTACATCTTCTGCCCCGACCACTTATCATAACTCGTAAACCCATAATAAATTTCTTTTTCTCTTCCTCCATCCTCCGCCGCCTCCGCCGAGCCACCAAAAAGAACGGGCGCCACAGCGTCCCTTGTCCCCAGTCTATGCCACATGCGGCACCTTCGCCGTTTCGCCGCCGGCTTTGCGAGTTTCGGAAGCATCGACGGTGCAGTCGTGACTGAGTTTCCGCGGCTATTATCGTTCATTCCATCGCTGCGCGTAGAGCGAAATGAGACCGCAAGAGGAGTGACTCCTATCACCTTCGATCAAGAATGCGAGAACGCGCGCGATATCGCCAACTGAACCCCGACAACGCGCAACCACTCTCGCTTCGTTCTGGATAACTACCGCCGGCCCCCACAGTACACGCTCCGCGGCTGGCCATCAGCCGCCGGTCACGCCCTGATGTCCGGTAGTAAATCTGCACCGCAATGCTTCTGATCATTTCCGTTGTCACTTTCTGATATGATACATGCATCAACCCCAAACACACGACGATGGGACAACACACCTGCTGCTGATTTTATTGTCACACTCACACGGTCAACTCAGTGAACCCAATGGGCATGCCTTCGGAAATGCGCCGCGGTGGGCCGAAATCAATGCTTCGATACAATGCACGCCCTCGGTTACGCCGGTAGACGCAACCCTACTCCGAACCCTGTGTCAACACGTCAGCGTCCGCGACGTACACAATGCTGGATGACAGCCCCAACCCGCCCAGTATCACGTTCTCACGCGGGCGTCGTAGATCCTGCACAGCGGCGCAGCCCGGTGTTATTTTCCCTTTACTTGGAAATTAGCCGCTCAATGACGACGCAATTTGGCCAATTTGACCTCGGGCGTTCAATCACCAGTGGCGCCCTACCTTCTAATTGTGGCACTTTGCGGCCTTTCCGCCTCACAAAGTTCATTCTCGTCGGCTTGCGATACACATCAGAGCTTCTACGACAGCATTGCAATATGAGACTACCACCTGCTAACCCCGCCAGACAGTTGGTACGACAGCAAAGCTGAACAAGAATAGGTACAGTACATTTCCACAGGGAAGCAGGCATGTCAATGGTGGAGAAGCGCATGCTTTGACAGATCAATTGACTGTCATAAGAACGGGTCTGATGCCCGTCCCCCACAGCGCCCTCAGCTGGCTATTGGGTTTTAATACACGTTATTGAACGTGTAATCACTCACTCGCACGGACCTACTCCGATGGATTGGGGCCGCAACCGGGTCGCCGTCCCGAACACAGCCTACCACTGACTTGCGGAGTCGACTCATCCAAGGCTAGGCGCCCGCAAACAGGAAGTAGTATACAAAGAGAGGTCCGAATACCGAAGGGGGTTCTCAGCACCGGCACCTTGTGAGAGTTCTCACACCAAAGAATTCACTCGCTCAGTGAAATCACGTGCAAGCGGGGAAATTGGTGGCATTGCATCGACAAAGCTTTATTCTAATCGAACAAACCGAAGCCCATATCATCATCAGACTCTTCCTGTGTGAGTGACGAAGGAGGGTCAGATAAAACGGCATGGGTAGAAAATACCAATCGGGAAACGGACCTTTTCTTCTTTCTTCTCTTCCTCCTTAGCCTCAGCAGCTGCGGCGGGAGCAGCCCCGCCAGCAGCAGGTGCCGCACCGCCGCCCCCACCGCCAGATGGCACCTGAACGGTACCAGGATGGACTGTGTCAGTAAAGTAAACCTATGACTACCTTAGAGCACATACTGAGGCTAGCTTGCTAGTGCCCTCGGCGATAAGCTGTGGAACGGAACGTTGGCTTCTCGCAAGGGAAGAGAGAGTCGGAAAACGCACGGCATTGACATCTTTACCACTGAATTGAGAAAGGAGGGAATCGAGTCGCTCGTCGTCGACTTCGATACCCACGGATTGGAGGACCTTCGTAATGGCAGCAGCTGATGGTGACTCGTTTCCGGCAATTTTCAAGAGGAGGTAGGCAGCGATGTAGCGCATCTGTCAATGCCAGGTCAGCCCGAAGGAACACATATAATGAAGTTAAGAGAGCACACTTTTTATGGTTTTGACAAGATCGTACGAGGGTGGGTAGCCACAAATCACTGCAAATCGTGTCTGGTTATAAAAGAGCTATATTCATGTGGGGAAATGCTCACATTTAATCCGCAATGGGAGGACCTGTGGATTCTATCCGTCGAGTCTTGGAGTCTTGAGATGTGATGATTTGAATCGGGGGCTTGTCTACTGTACAGAACTAATTCAAACTTCACGTCGGTATTGGCTAATTAGAGCTCCGACTGAACTCAACTTCGGCCACTTGTCATCTACACCAGTCGCATCAGCAAGACCCGAACATATTACCATGGTGTGTATCGCTACTATAGTGCAGTACGGTCGATGAACGTATATATTTAGGCCGATTCAAATGTCACCGACCCGCAAGTCGCTGCTGATCTCAAGAAGAAGCGTACATTCCGTACGTTTTCCTACCGTGGAATCGAGCTCGACAAGCTCCTCGATCTGAGCAATGAGGAGGTATGTTAAGAATGTCCTAGCCATTTTATTCTCTCAATGACTGGTCTTTATAGTTCGTTGAGGTATGCGGTCATAATCCATAACTGTTTGCCCAGCAAGGGAATGAACTTTGTCTGCTCTAGATTGTCCATGCCCGCGCACGCCGTCGGTTCCAGCGTGGCCTGAAGCGCCGCCCCATGGGTCTCATCAAAAAGCTACGCAAGGCGAAGAAGGAAGCACTGCCGAATGAGAAGCCTACCGTGGTCAAAACACATCTGCGTGACATGATTATCGTTCCTGAAATGATTGGTTCCGTTGTCGGCATCTACAATGGCAAGGTGCGCTCATGCTGTGGGGGTTAGCAAGGCATCCGTGCTGAGCGGTTGCACTTTCCAGGTTTTCAACTCGGTCGAAATCAAACCAGAGATGGTCGGTCACTATCTTGGGGAATTCTCCGTCTCATACAAGCCCGTCAAGCACGGTCGCCCTGGTGTATGTCTACCTCTAGTCATCCGTATCTTCTCAACTAACTATACCAAAACAGATCGGTGCAACACACTGTAAGTTACATGTTGAAATCGTGATCGAAAGGCTCATTCATCATTTCTATCGCTCTGCTCCTGTACAGCATCCCGCTTGTACGTTTTTACTTGTTTGTTTCAGCTCTTGGTAGCTCAATTGTTTTCAGCATTCCCCTCAAGTAATTGCACAGTTGTATCGTCTTATTGTTTCACGTCTGTTGCACCAAAAAATTATGCATCATGCGTAGTATTATGCTTGCTTCGTGAGCTTAGCCTTCCTCCCGTTTCAGGGTCTAGGCAATCAGTTCCCGAACAGTTGTCCCGGTCTTACCTGATAGTGGCGTCGCCCCTGCGTTGACTGCGGTGGGCCCTGTCAGGGTTGGTTGGAAATTCGTGTCGGGTCGGAGTATCGGACAAGAGAAAGGGGCCAGCTTGAATGTGAAATCGACCGTATCCGCAGGAAATGGTGTAAATGAACTACCACAGCTGTGTGCTCGTAGCGAACACCCATATTAAGGGGCCACGAGTCGGTTCTCTGCTTAAGAACGCCAATGCGAAAATCCGTCAGATGATCAGATATACCATCTCTCGACCCACATATTATCGCGGCGGTCACTCTCCACGCGCCTCGGGAATCACTTTGTTATTTCATGCGGCTACACAGCAGCCGGAGAAGGGCGCAGGGGGATACACAGGGATGGCGAGGGTATCATGAATAATTGCCGAAAAAAAAACGGAGAAATAGAGAGGTAAACAGGGGTAAAAAGAAAATAAAGTTCTTTTGTCCGTCTTCGTAAGTGTGTGGTAAACAAGGAGTGGTGGGTGGGGCCTGATGTTAGGACAGGAACGGAGGAACTGGTTTACAGAGATATGGTGACGCAGAGAAGAGAGAGAAAGATAAAGGGAAAAAAGATAGGCGCAATGTGACGAACATACGAACGACGGACCCCACCCTCTCTGCCTAGGCCTAGCACAGACACAGCAGCAGCACAGCAAACGTGCATCAATCTGACAGCTTACACACTCACGTGCGCTGCCGCAGCTGTACTGGCGTCAATGGCCCATGCCCGTTTGGCGGGTAATTGGGCGTCGACGGCGAAAGATCTCCGCCCGGTCGGACAAAACTCCCCGAGTTTGGCCGGGAAGGAGCCGGAGGCAGCTGCGGCGCACGCTGTGCGTACGCCCATTCCGCCGGGTCCGATTGTTGGTCGCTGTTGTTTAAGTTTATGGGCGGTCGCGCTTGCGGCGTCTGGATCATCATGCCGCTTTGAGAGAACGAGGTCGAGGTAGATCCTGGAGGTGGGTACGAGGCGGGTGCAAGGGGCAGGCCAGGTTGAGGAGACTGTTGTCGCGATTGGAACCCGTTTCGGATAAGGGTTTCGGATTGGGCAGCGGGTAACGCGCCTGACTTGTCACCCCGTGATATTAGCGGTCCATTACTATAGGGCGTCGTGAATGAGGGATCCAATCATGACCTCAAACAAGCAGGGAAGCTTACCGTGAATCCAGTAGATCGCCCGATCGGTTCGAATGTGCAAGGTTCGCATTGTTAGAACTGAAGGGTGATGAGCCTGAGACAGGTGACATCAATGGTCCAGTCATGCGGCCGCTAGACTTCTGACGCATGTACGCCTCGCACTTCTTCATGAAGTCCTTACCAGGAAGCTCCATGCTATGGGCAAAATAGTCCTGATCATGCACGAGTGGTAAAAATTCCTCGGGAACGGTGAAGAATTCGTCCTGGTTCTCCAATAACTCTGTCACCACCCTGATGACGCCAAAGCTCGATTCAAACGCTGCGTCCCTGCCGGCCGAGAAGAGAATACTCGGCCCTATAACAGTCGCAAGATTCGGAAGATCCATCTTGCTTCCGGTGTCGTCGAGGCTGTGCGCGAACGATGCAACCCACTTGAGGAAGACGAGAAGAACCTCCAACGTGTCTCGATGACTCTTGGGTAAAATGAGTGTTAGTATATGGAGCAACCGCTTGCGGTCGTCGTCATTTTGCAGACCTGAATCGAAGACAAGTCAACAATAGGCAGCCTAAGTAGGGGCGTTCCTATTACGCACCGGCTGATGCAATCCAAAGTCGGTGCAACTTGGACGTCATGAGGGGATCAGGAAGGTCACGGAAGAATTGCTTCAGTAATGCGGCAATCTGGACTGGATGTTCGGTACTCCAATCCACGGAAGACGAGTCGCGGTCGAGCGCGACTATGAGCTCCTTCCGCCGCCGGATGTTCCCTGTCTTCCTGAATATACCTTCAACCGACATATCTGCAGTGGAACAGGCGCCCGTGAGTGGGATTAATTGATAATCTACGCGAAAGACGTACCCATTTGCCGCATTGCCGAGATCACATCATCGATGAAGCTCGGCACACTCAAAGTGGCCCTTGACGCGCCATGCATTGAGTCCGCACCCTCACGTTCGACAAGGAGCTCCAACGGCACCCCGAAGAGGCCTTGGGGTCATTATTTCCGACATCAGCCCGACAAATCTCATCGAACAATGCAGTAACACACCTTTCTTCTTGATGTTCTTCTTATCATTCCCTTTGAATAGCTTGCCCCAGAACCCCTGCTTCTTCACCTCGACCATCTCCAGGATCTCATCTAAATCCACCTGATCACGCAATGGTGAGCGGGATAGTACCGCCACGGCCGCGTGTCGCACGATAGCGAGCTCCATGGATGTCAATTCTGCGATGTAGGGGACCATGCTCTGGCGAGGCAGCGAGCGACGCTGCTCCATTGCTTGTGCAGCCTCGGCAAATTGCGGTATGTCCGCGAGTGTTAGTCCCTCCAGAGTTGGTACGCTTCCTAGCGGACCACCTTCTGGCGGTACGTTGGCAGATGGTGTTGTTAGCGTGGGTTCGTCAACGATCTTGACTTCGCTATTCTTGCGCAAGTAGTTGGGTCGCGAGTCCACTGGTGACACAGAGGGGGCGGCTGGGTTTAGGGTGGGGCGTGGGGGCCGTGATTGTGGAGCTGCCTGTTGCGATTGAGGTTGTTGTTGTTGCTGCCCTGGCGCTTGAAGGGGCCGTTGCGGGCGCACAAGCCCAGCACCTTGTACGTTCTGCTGGACAGTAGGGCGTTGCCCTTGAGAGACGAGGCTGGGATCGGCCTGCTGTGTTTGCGCCTGTGACAGCGTGCGCCCGCTGCCCTGTCCTTGTGACGTAAGCACGTCACTCGGATGTGCAACCTTTCCGCTCGGACTCTCGATGATGGTTGATCGCTTTGGTACATGTGCCGTCGCGGAGAGCTTCCTGTCGAGGTGGACGGTCTTCATACGCATGATGTCCTGAGAATTACGATACGGATCATGTTCAGCCTCGGCGGGGGTCGAGGGGGCATTAGCTGCAGTTGTGGGGGAGGAGGGATCAGTGTCCCGCAACATGATGGAAAGGAAAAGGCACATACCAGGTGTCAGCGGGATGACCTTACGCTTCTTGAGGAGGAGGTACAGCCTCCTCAGGGCGACGTTCAGCAAAAACGCATACTGCTCGAGGCGCGACACAGCCCGAAACCCACTACGACAGGCCTGATGCACATGATCCGCGCAATAAACAACCGTTGGCACAGCACCAAACGACTGCGTGTCCACAACGCTGTCTAGTTCGTAAGCGAAGATCTCCACGTTAGCTGGAGGTCGCCGCGCGGTTGTGATCCTTGGCGCTTGGCTTCCATCCTCGGCTTTCTCTTTCTCTTTTGCCTTGTCTTCCGCAGTCACAGTTGCCGGTGGAGCCGCAACCTTTCCACATGATTTACACTGTACGCAGTGCGAATGCCAACGTTGGTATGTGCCAAGCCGAACGCAATCTTCCTCGACCGTGAGGTTGCACTTGACACACAAGTCGCTCGGAGGGTTCACGACTGGTACGCTACTGAGCCCAGGGTCACGAGGGGCGCCAATGAATGGTGACTCCCCAGCATTTTCCGGAGAAAGGCTGCGGAAGCCATACATGACCCCATTGGTGCCTGCATTGCCCGAAGAGGAACGCTGGGTGGAGATGATCTCGCCCTTGGCCCCTTTTAACATCCGGCGTGCAGATGGGTTTCCGCCTTGGACCGCGAGCAAATGGAGTTTGTCGAGAAAGGACTGCATCGCTTCGCGTACGCCATGCTCGCGCTCAAGCTTGAGCGCTCCTGTGAGAGCTATGCGGATGAGGATCTTGAGGTAGTGAGCGAGTCCCGTGACCAGTGCGAGGAGTTCTTGGGTCATGCCCATCCTCCGAGTGCCTGTCTCCTGAGTATGTGACAAGAGAGTGAACAAATCTACGGTCTTGCGGCAGAGCATGCGGGCCTCCCGAACATGTGACATGCCTGGGTATGATCGTGAGAAAGGTGTTGTGGCTATGGTCATGGGGGCTCGGCAACGTTACCTTTCATGGTCAGCTGAGCGAAGTGCCACTCGAGGTCATCAATGGTCGCGAAAAGGACTTCCACGTGAAGAATAAACTTCTCCGCCATTCGTATCGCTTCCAAGTATTGACCGCTGCTCACATGTCGTAGCATGTCCGATATGCACGCTGCACTTGACTCCTCGAATGCAGAGAGTACCCTGGCACGAGTTTCAGAACGGGAATTTCGTAAAAATGCACCGTGTGAGAAACTCACGTCCAAATACGATAAACTTGCTGTTCCATTCGTATTTGTCTTTCTTTCAGTGACGCATGTGTCTCCCGCCGCTCTTCCTCCGCATAAGCCGGTTCGCTTGTGTCAGGTGGTACATCTGTGAGACTCGTCGGCCGTCGGGAAACTACTTTGACGTTCCAGAACTTCAGATAGAAAGAAACGAATCATGAACAACGGAAATGTGCACGGGGCCTGTGGTTGCAACAAACCTTGTTGATCATGTAGCATTCTGGGTGCCAGCATTCGTCACGCATGTTCCTATTGATCTCGACGAATTGCTTTAAAATAGCAGTATTACAGCCTGCGCATTTTGTCGCAAAGCGCGTCGAATAATGGTAGTGGCAGTATACGTCGTTGTCGTGTTCATAATATGAGTCTTGCGGCCCGAAAAGCGTTGGACATATAGAGCATGTGAAATGCTCTACGTGGAACTTTCTGTCTGTATGGGCGTGAGGAGGATCTGGGTCATCATAAAGCATGGATGCAACGCACTACACGCCGTAATGTAACTCCCTCTTAATGCCATGCCACACTTCGCACAAATAAGATTGAGTCGCCGGAAATAATCACGTTCGCACAGCGGTTGTTGCTTTCCATCGGAACCATCGATGGGGAAGAATTTGGAAGCGACGACATCCCCGCAGTCCTGTCGAAAGCTCATGAAGCGCTCAAAATAAGAATGAGGTAGTACATACGATACACCTGAAGCACTGAAGATGATAGACTGTACCAAGGGCCCGAACGAAAGCGCCCTGCATGGGGAGTGCACAAGCGGAACATGTCCTAAGGAAGGGCGATGGTCGAGTCATTAGACATAGCTGCGAAGGAACGGACACGGAGGTGGAGAGTGGAGTGGAGAGTGTGGAGAACAAGAAGACTCACGAGACCAAAGTAGCACTACTAGCGGAGGTGACTGACGGAGGGGGACGATTCTCTACAAGACCCGAAGAGGTCGAATGAGAAGAACCAGAAGCTCCGCTTAGTCGCCTGGAAGATGTACCCAAGTGCTCGGACGAGGAGGGCTGATTGCGGTCGCGGGAGCTGCTACCCGGGGTATTTGGACGACTGGTAGAAAGGAATGGTGGGGATGGGGAAGTGAATGTGGAAGAGTGGTTTAGGTCTTCGCTGCGAGAGTATTTTGGCAACGAGGGATCGGAGTAGGATTTGTGGTCAAGTTCACTGGCCGATCCAAGCGTGGAAGCGCGTGTTGGCAGGGAAGGTCGGTCTGAGCCGCTTAGGATGGAAGGAGATGGTAAAGAAGACGGCTCGTCGGCAGCAGGGGAGAGTCGGCGAGGGGATTGACGAGGGGAACCATGAAACTTGGGAGAGAAGGGGATGACGAGCCTATTTGTGGACGGTGAGCGGTCCTGGGAGGGGATGGCGGGGGGATCTTGGGAATAGCCCATGACCGTGAAGGAGATGCGCTATGAGAAAGCCAGAGCGAATCAAAAATATTTGAAGGAGATGATGGATGGTTGTCACAGGGGAGAAGGTGATGGGTAGCCCGGCCCCTCTCGTTGTTGCTCTCTTTCCTTTCGTCTGAATCCAGGCGACGCGGAATTCCGGTCTTTCGCGCGTTCGGTCCTTCACTCGGTCGCTGCCAAGCCACACCGTCATTTCCGCCAAAAAAAAACAAATACGTCACAGTCACAGTCACATCATCACACAGTCACACTCCCCTCGCTCGAGCCCCCACTGGCTGAACCTCGCATACGACCCACAACCTCAACCAAAAGATCCTCAATCCGCCTCTGCCTCTCCTCGATTGAATCCAACCGTCTTGACAATTCCAAATTTCCCAGCGTCGATTCCTTCTCTTCTGTCTCTTCCGCAGTTTCCGGCTGCAACGACTCTGACCGCTGTTCCGGACTATGCACCAACGCGCTAGTACTGTCGCCCTCCCGGCTCGGCGGAATCACCCTTTGCAGAGTCGTTGCAGATGATAGCCGCCGCCGGCTCACAGGCCCGTAGCTCACCCCCTCGCGCGTCCCAACGTTCGGCTGCGCATCCTCTGGTATCACTTCGTCCACGATCAGTGGTTGGAAGAGCTGCGCCAGCGGGCTGGCCTGAACTGTTGTCTCTGCGGGCCGAGTCAGCGAAGGTGTGACTATGACGCGAGGCCGCGTCTGAGGACCCGGCGAGCTGTCTGGCTTTCTCGACGATTGCGATGGTATTCGCGGGTGTGTGTTACTCCCCATCGATCCTCGAGCGCGCCTCATGGAACCGGTTCGCGCGTGTCCTTGAGGAGCGGGTGCACCCTGATCATATGTATCTAATGCACTGTCGAGTTGCCCTTCAAGTTCGAATATCTGAAAGACAAGAATCATGTGTATTGTGTTCGGGCCATTAGAGAAGCGCTCGTACCGCATCGATATCGGATACTCCTCCTGGGAATAAATTATCCAAGAGAGCTGCGGCATATCCTTGTCAGCATACTCTTCACAATGAAAAGACAAGCAACGCACTCCATCGCTTAATGTTTCTTGGCAGGGTTTCCAAAAAGTGTTCTGTCGTTGCCAATAGCGTCTCTCCGACACCTACCGTCCCTATCTTCTTAGCTTGGCGCTCATACAATGCGACCGTAATCAATATCGGGAAGTTTGTTAATCTGCGGTGGTTTGTCAGTCCAGAAGGCTGGCCCTGTCACTATTCAAAGAAGAGAACCTAATCATAAACACGTTGACCTGACATGGACATGTTCATTAAACCTGTAGCACACGTAAATGGAAGACCAGACCTTATGGAACCAGCGCGGGGTTAATACGTAAGTCGCAGGAAGGAGGACGCAGAGTGCGAGGAGATTGACAGGTGGTTGGTATGAGAACAGAGAGTCTGCCTTCACACTACAAAATACCGAGTTGGCCATATCACGTAGTAAAGTGCGAGCGCTAGACGAACCCCTCAATTGTCGACACGGCTCGTCTAAACATAGCCTGCAATTTGATTTGGCATAATGACATAGTATAAGGCATGAATGCTCAACCTCAGCAGCCGCATCCTCAGATATTGTGGAGAATGTATGAGAAAGGATCTGCCATGGTACCATCAGATGCAGTCCCTGAAGGCTGGAGACGGACGCACCGAGACTAAGACTGCGACGATAGGATGCGCGTTGGCCAGGGTCGTTTTGGCGCATAAGGGAGACATACCTGTGAGAAGTAATGTGTTGCTCAAGCAGGCGTAGGTCACCATCAAAATCGGGCCGAACGTCCTGTCAAAATCGGCTGCAAGGGAATAAGAAAAAGTATATATCTCAGGTATCAACTCACGAGCTTTCTCAAAACCTGCCGCGTCGAGGCCAAACCATATGTCGATCATCCACCACGCAATCTGACTGATAATCGGGGTAAACAGGCGGACGGAATCTCTCGAGACGGTGACCGAGATTACCTTAGTGAATACCTGTCAAATAACAACGCCTTAGTGGGGCGAGAATAGATGTAGGGCAGAAGACAGGATCGCACCCAGCCCTTGCTTTGCTTAATCTAAAAGGTAATCAGATTTGGTATATCGCCACGTGGAAAGAATTGCAGCAGCTTACGTCCAAAGTGCGTACAGGAAGCCAGTAAAGCAGAAAACGGCGATGAGCATCAAGAAGAGGAATTGAGACATCATAGCTCGCAACGAAAGCACCATCAAGTTATTCTTCAGTGTCACGAAGGCCAACCTGAACGGCGAATCATTCAAGGTACCTCTGAACGCCCACGTGAGCACGACCTACCGAGGGAAAAGTAGACACGCGATAAGCGCAAGGCTGTCGATACCGACAGCTTTGGCCCAAGCGCCATCTGACCAAAATGTTTATCTTACGCAACGCTTCGCCGCCTTAAGAACTGAGCCTACCCGGGTGGTATACTCCGTAGATACGGAGAACTGCATAAGTGCAAAATATTGGTACTTTAGGGTGGGACATCAAAATGGCGTTTTAGACTCGTGGTCGCAAGGGACGTACTGAATGCCAAGTCAAATCCATTCTAGACCGTCATCAGCACTTTCGCAACGCTGGGTATAATCGTCACGCACCCAGGTACCCGTGAAGAAAACTGCTGCCACATTCAACAAACGACGTACGGGTAATGAATGGAAACATTACCTCTGATTCCGTGTTCTTGCATCGCTGCCGCCTTCTCCAGGGAGAACCCAAGGGCATATACCATAAACATAATCTCCCACGCGTTGAGGCGATCCATTTCGTTCAGTTCGACAGCGACGACGAAGAGGATAAATAATATTAAGAAGCTACGGGTCTCGACGTCATGAAATCCTGAGGAAGCAATCAAAGAATTACATACTTCAAATACTCTAGAACGGAGCGGATCGCAGGCACTTTGAGACTATTGGCGCTGTCAGCGACTCCAGAGTGCTTACTTGGTAACGCAAGCACAAACCGATAATGATCAAGTAGTGGTGCGATATGTGGATTATAAAAGTGGATTGGCGTCCGTTTATAAGTCTATAGGGAAGGTGGAGCTGTACAAGTACGAGAAAGGACCCGTTGTGACGACGAATGACGTACATCGGAAAGAATCGAATGGCTACTGTCGGCTTGATAGACACATTTTCCGCTGAGAAAAGAAGAGGGTTCACCAAGAGCCTGAGTCAGGGAGACCGGCTGTTTTACCTCCAGATGGCACTGATGACTTTCTGACAAGGTGAACTTTTGATGAATCGCTTAGCGTTACTAATGATTGCCATTTCAATTGCGTTGCCAACTCTATCATCCAAATCTTCATTCTCCTCGCGAACAAGATTCCGCGTCACTGGATCGGCGCCGGAGTAAACCGGCCAGCTGGTAACCGCGACCGCAGCCAAGTCGAGGAGGTTATCTCCATACTCGCGTAGACACCTTATAGCTAGAATCTCGCAGAGATGGGCCCGGGAGCAGGAGAGAGCGGATGTCGTGAGGTTGTCATCGCGGAAAAAGTGTACGCGATTCAAAAGTAGGCAAAACACAATAGACTTGTTGCCCTGGTCCTGAAGATTACGGTACTTCTCAGCCAAAGGGCGAACCAACGTGTAAGTTAGGTCGGGCCCGGTTAGCTAAAGCTAGCATTAGATATGCACGATGCTCTGGATGTTGGGGAGAAGACGGACAGCGTCATAAGATAAAGGGGTATCTGATGCCGGACTGGTTTATTAATTGGGCCCGTATGTATGCGCAACTCGACGCACCAATGAAATGCTACATAGTATATTGGTCAGAGAGGGTATGAAGAAACAGATATGGTCGCACCATGACATCCTTCAAGTCGATATCACCTCAACGGCAGTGACTTGTGAGAAATGTGACAGACATACCGTCCTGATCATATGTATGATTGGAAATACGGGAGTGGACTCGATGTCCTCGATTAACAAGAGTGGTTGTGACTGTTCTGATGTTTCGTGCATCATCACAGTATTGGGTGTTGGGGATAAGAGAAATTTGAGAAATGGCTCCAACCCGTCTCCGTCCATGAGGCCTGAGGTCGCGCGCTTGAAACTCCGCAAAGCACGCGTCGCGTTCCTTCGCCCGCGCAATCACTCCCTTGTCACCGACGGTCCTACACGCAGATGCAGGCCCAGCCCGTCGTGCAGCAACCTCAACCAGTCAAAATATACAATGCCGTGTACTCCTCCGTCCAGGTGCGGGCTATTTTTTCCCTTTCTCGTGGCATCCAGTCACGCGTTTGTCAGGTATATGAATGCATGGTTCGAGGTATAGCGGTTATGCGCCGTCGCGCCGACTCCTACGTCAATGCCACTCAGATATTGAAGGTGGCTGGGGTAGACAAGGGCAGGAGGACCAAAATACTCGAGAAGGAAATACTTCCCGGAAAGCACGAAATTGTGCAGGGCGGCTACGGAAAGTACCAAGGAACATGGTCCGTCAAACTTTCGGTGTAATATCGCTTGCACAGTCGCGCACCTGACGTGGGCATCTACGCAAAGGATACCGCTTGAGAGAGGACGAGATATCGCTCTTCAATACGGTGTCGCCAATCTCCTCGCCCCACTATTTGATTTCATCCCAAGCTCGGGCTCACTCGGTGCTCTCCCAACTGCAATTCAGGCAGGCAGTGGTAAGACCCCTCCTCTCCCCTAACTTCATGTTTAAATATGCTCCAGGTGCACCGGGGAATTACTTGCCCTCTTCTCTTCCTTCGGCACCAATTATGCCAGGATCTGCCCTTCGTCTTCTGAACCAAGGGCGAGCACAAGGTCTTTTTACTCCCTCAACATCGCAGCACCAAGGACTTGTCTATCCCCCACCACCAGGTGTCGTTTATACTGGTTCTCCAGCCCCTGTCGTCCCAGGCGTGTCCTCTACACCTCCCCCAATAAATACGCTCAAACGGACGAGATCCGGGATGGAGGCAGGGTCCACCGGGATTCCTGAAACAATCCAGTCCCTCATTACTGCCCAAGGTTCCGTGAAACAATTCATATAATCTACCGTTTCCTCGCCTGATATTAGGTAAAGCAGACCTCGCTAGACCATTGTCGGCGGCAGCCGCCCCACAAATCAGTACAGATGACAACCCGTCCTTCTTAAAACGCGCTCGTACCGAGCCGCTTCTTGCTGGCGAAGCGCATATCATCTCCAGTCACACACAACCCCAACCATCAGGGTCACATCAGCCCCTCTCCCACGCCGAATCTCGTGGCGAGATGGCGCCCCAACCCATCAATGGGGCCGTTCACCCTCACGATGGGCCCACCACCACGATGAATGGCGCGTACGCAAATGGCACGACTGACGCAGAAGATCACAAAACACGGTTCGCATCAAAGCCTGTCGTACCTCGGAATATGGATCCTGCTGCGCCATTGAAAGATCATCGACGCGCTGCTATCATCACTACTATTCTCCAACGTGACGACCCGAATGCAGTCCTAGAACTCATCCGCGAGGTTCCACCCGAAAACAGTACCACAGGCTCTCACGTGGATTGCGTTCTTGATGAGCTCGGCCATACCGCATTACACATATCCGCATCGCTAGGCCGACTCAAGGTCGTGGAGGCGTTCATCGCAAGTGGTGCTGATGTCCACCGAGGAAATTATAACGGCGAGACCCCACTGATCCGTGCTTGTCTGCTCTCAAACAACTTCGACCAGCAGTCGTTTGGAACACTAGTTTCCTTACTCTACCCATCAATTCGGACACTCGACACAGCTCGTAAATCCGTGCTACACCATGTCGTTGCGCTCGCAGGCGTGCGCAATCGTGCTATCATCGCATCGTATTATTTGGAACAGATCTTTCTCTGGATTGCACAACATCAAGAAGGTGACTTCCGCACGGTGGTGGATTTACAAGATGAACACGGGGACACAGCCCTGAACATCGCAGCCCGCGTAGGAAACCGTGGTCTCGTAAGGTCCTTCTTGGATGTGGGCGCTAATCGCATTCTGCCTAACAAACTCGGATTACGCCCAGGCGATTTTGGTGTCGAGAACGAAGTAAGCCGGGAGTAGCTGATGTCAGAGCTCAACTAATACATTACTCGCGACAGGAGCTCGGCGGCGGCCCTCGTGTTGAGGATCTCATCGCGTCTTTACGGTCCGGCCCTTCAGCACCGGTGCAGAAGAGCCAAGATGTGATAGCGGGTGATGATTTTTTTGGCGTAGCCACGATCCTACGACTCACGCCATGGCCATAGACATGACCGCTATGATCCAAGGCCTCAGCGCCGACTTTGCCGCGGAGATCAAAACAAAGCAAGACAACCTGGACGTCACGCAGGCACACCTACGCGCGGCCACGCGCGAGCTCTCCGAGCAGCGCAAACAGATCCAGGTGTGGCAGGCGCGCTGCAGCGAGCTGGACCAGGTGATGCAGCGGATCCGCAACGTCGAGCACGCGCTCGTGGACGAGGAGAACTTCGACTGGACGGGGCGCACGGGGCTCGACGGACGCGACGCGCTGGAGAGCGCCGGCCCTGCGTTCCGCCGGCGCGGACAGAACTCAACCATGGCCGGTCTCGGCGGGCTCGTGGACGTCTCGTTTAATTTTGACGCGGAGCCGGTTTTGCCCGCGGGCGACTCGGCGGCGAGCTTGGTTCGCTTGCGTCGGATGAAGACGTGGCACGTGCGCATGGAGGCGCTCGTGCGCCAGCGGCTGGAGAGTTTGCGCGGCGCCAGCGCCGAGCGCGAGTTCCAATGCAAGAAGATCGTCGCTTTGTGCACGGGCGTACCCATAGACAAAGTCGAAGAGGTTTGTTTTTTCTCTCCGATTCCTCCGATTTGATGTGCGCTGTCTTGGTCTGATGGTTGATTGGTCAGATGCTCGATGATTTGGTCGTTGCCGTAGAGAGCGAAACGCAGGTTGTTGATATTGGGCGAGTGTCAGGTTTCATGCAGAAGGTGAGAATCGAGTCCTCGTTTTTCCTGGCGGACCATGTCTCCCGATTGACACCACGCAATCTGATCTATCCGCAGGTCCGTGACGGTGTAATTTAATTCGTGGAATTTTGCCCTCAGGAATGAACATCGTGATGACATTCGCTATCATAGGACACTGTATTTTATAGCTCGGTGCATCTGTTGTTGTTGTCATTGTTTTTAACTCGTAGCATGCTATGGTGCCAACGCGACACGCTGGTGTCGTCAGAGTCAATTAATTACATTCCGCTCTCACTTGCAAACAGCTGGAAATTCCTATTGTACGTGCCCGATACCAGCAACTTCGAATCTGCGGACAGATCGACCGACATGGCCTTGCTTCCGTCGGTTTGCAAGGTCAACAGCAGCTGCCAATCGTCCGCGCTCCACACCTTAACCAAACCGTCGTAACCCGCGCTAGCAAAGTACAGACCCGGACGATAGCGCCATTCCTGCGCGAGCGCCTCCTGTTTTTGCTCAGCCGTCAGCGGCAGAGAGGGCGCCGAGCCATCCTTGCTCTCGTCGCCGTTGGGCTCTTCGGGCTCTGCTTCGGTGACGCCATTGATTTGGGTGACGCCGCCGGCTTGCGACTTGACGATGTGCGTGGGAACGGTCCCGTCGGAACGGAAGAAACGGACGTCCGATACGTTGCTGAGGTGCGCAGGGATGGTGTATTGCGCCTTGAGTGAGCGCATGTCCCATATTCGGATGGTGTCGTCTGACGCGCCAGTCGCGATTTGGTACCTGTGGGGAGCGTCGACGCCAGATTACGGAGACAGGACTACCAACAAGTACGTACCCATTTGGTGAGAACGCCATGGTAAGTATGCCTTCGACGTGACCGTCGAGGACCATCGCTGTCCGACCCGTTCGCAAGTCCCAAACACGGCCAATAGCATCAAGACCACTGGGACCAATGATAAATGTAGGGTTTACGAGGGCAAGGAGATATCTTACGCCGAGGCCGCAAGGGCGCCATCATCCTGGAATTCAACTGCATACACCTCCCGAGAGTGACCCTCTTGAAGTAAAATTTCCTTGGACGTATTGATGTCCCAGAGTCGCCATGTCGTATCGAAGCTTGCGCTGGCAACATAGTTGCCAGAGGGGTGGAAAGCCACCCTGCAAATGCGGTCCTGGTGACCTTTCATGACCGAGATCGGTGTTTCGCTGTGTAAAGTCGGTGAATGTAACAAGGCAGACGCGCCGGGATACACAGACCTGTTGAGTGACCATACGTTAACACAGGCATCTCCAGCTCCACTGACCAAGTTGACCGAATCTACGCTTTGGGATAGAGTCGCTTGCGGATGCCAGGCGACACCACCGACTCGGTCACTATGCCCTAGATTTAGGATAAGAAATGGCAATGGCCTGAGAGGAGATGTTCGAGCTCACCTCTAAGGGTACGAATGGGTGTACAAGCCGGGACGTTCCATAACTTGACGGAGCCAGACCAGCTACCGGTGGCCAAGGTTTCGCCATTCGGCGCAAATCGGACAAGGGATATTGGACGATCATCCCCAATTTGCGAGCCAAGATTTGAGAATGTCTTCGCGACGATACGGTGAACGAGGGGAAGGTAAGTGCCAGACTGGACGGTACCTTCACATCGGCAAAGACGCGTTTTCGAATGTCGATGATCCGACTTAGAGGGAGTCTGCTGTCTATTTTCTGTTGGGCGACGCGCTTTTGGGCTCTATAAGGAAGTCGAACAGGAAGAGAACGTAGTAAGCACCTTGGTAGAGGCCTAAGCAGTAATAGGGAAGTCCAACCTGGGGAGAGAGAACTCGGCTATACGCCTGCGCGCTTCCAAGAGCTCCAGTGAGCCCGGAGAGAAAAATTCCTCCGCCTACGCAAGAGAGTACGATGACAACGAGGTATAGAGGACGACAAGCACCAAGCACGCACCTCTTCTTCGCTCTCAGACTCAGACTTTGCATCCACTTCCATGACATCCTCCCCTCTTGCAGCGTTGATTTGGGAAAGCACATAGATCAAACGATCACGCCTGTCTGCAGCCTATGGTAGTAGCATCTTTATACCATCGAGCCAAAGAGGCTTATTGGACGTACCCGCTCGCCGAAGAGCGTGATCGGTTCACCAATCTCCCTCAAGCGCGCCTTTACGCGGTTGTCATCCGTCGGGACAGCCATGGCCCGGGCTTTCTTTTTCCTTTCGAGCTCATCGAGGATAACTTTGTTCTCGATACGAGCACGTTCTGAACCCAGGTAGTTTCCATCGTCGACGAGATTGTCGAAAGTGAGGTCGGACATGTTGCACCCGCATTACATAAGAAAGTCCCTGTTTCAAGTAACTTGGCTATCACTGTATCCTCTGCACACAACATCACCACGTTCTTCACTCCTCTTTCCTCCTAACCACCACCCAGCATGGCAGTCTTGTCGTTGCCACTCTACTTTAGCAACTCTTTCTGGACCCAGGACTACAGGAAGGGTCTCGAGGTGCTCTATACCAAACTCGAGCAGGTGCGTGTGCCTGCCCACGTGTCCCACTTCCATAGTCTCACCTAGCCGACGTCCAACAGGGCACCTCAGAGAACGACGAAATAATCGCTTTCATTCGGGTGAGATGCACGACCATGCCCATAACCGGTTAACCTAAAGCCGCTGCTTCTTCAGGCCCGAGCGCAGGCAGAGGAGAAAATTGGTGCCACTCTTTCAACGATTCCCACGGCTACTGCCTCAGGTGAGCTCTCCGACTTTTGTCGTGCGGCGCTGTGGCTAAACCATGTCTCAGACACCGGCTTCAGCGCCGATGATGGTGCAACGCTACTCATGGCCTTTCGTGGGATACAGTCTGAGACGGCACAACAAGGTGGTGTTCACAAATCAATCGCACGCGAGCTCCACCACCTCGTTGCAGACCCCTTCGAGTCATGGGCCAAAGGTTACCATGTGCGTCATAGTGATTGTCGACTTCTCCTTGCCTTTAACCCACGGCATGCCATAGGAGAGGCTCCAGGCTAGCAGAGCTACCCTCGTTGACGGCCATATTAAGACCTACGAACTTTCCCAGGCCGAAGTACGCAAGTTTGGCCCACTTAGATGCCCTGTTGACACACTCTCATGCAGGTCCTCAAGCTCAAGAACACCTATTTTTCAAAGGTCCACAAAGCAGATGAAGCCGAAGACGAGTAAGTGCGCGACTCTCCGCACACGCTCGATTGATGTATACGCCAATTTTCAGCGTCAAGTTCGCTCCGAATAGCGAACTGAGTGACAAGTACACCACTTCGCCTCGTCTTGCCCCTCGCGACAAACCAGTCAGAACAGCAACTGTGTCGGAACGTATCGCTCAGAGATTCAAGGACATTCAGAAAAAGGCAGCTAATTTTGCCGACAGTGCACCTAGCGATGAGAAGTCGCAGCTTCTCTTTAGCGATGACAAGGACGCCCCCAAAGTCGACAAAGGGAAGGGGAAGGCTGTCGCCGAGCCCCAAGATCACATCATTAGTCACTCGCCCCCTCCCTTATCGCCACACGTTTCTCCGGCGATACTGGACGTCGAGACCTCATCATCACCGTCACTCCCCGAGCCTCCCGAGCCCATCATCCTGGCAGGTCTCTCGCTTCCACCCACCGCCGTCTCCGACCTCCTTTCACGTGCATTATCTGAGTTGGAGTTTCGACCCATACGCCTCCCTATTGTCGGAGAATATCAGTGTTTCACAGGCGAAGACTTTGCCAGCTGGCTCAATAAGAACGTTCAAGGGTTCGAGGGGAGCTTTGAGCGCGCCGAGCAAGCCGCGCGAGAACTTACCGAGCGTGAAGGCCTCCTGAGACGCATTGGAGACCTCGGAAACGCCTTCGAGCCCATAGACGACGCATTTTACCAGTTCCGCCCAAAGGCGTTTGAGCTCGGCAAACCCCCGACCAAAGAAGCCCCGACCTCTCCTACGAAGCTCGCGCCCGTCGCCGAAAACCTTCTTAAACGTTCCAATACTTTCCTTAACGTTGTCTCCAAGGCGCTGACCACGAACCAACACGCCGAACCCCTTCACGTACGTGCGAGGATTGAAGCCGATGTGGCAGACCGCGAATATCGCATTGCAGTGCGGAAACTTGACAGGCAGCGCCTTGGCCTTGAGGAACGTATTGAAGATACATTGAGGGTTCTCCAACGGTGGGAGGCTGAGCACCTGCAGGCAGTCAAAACGGTTTTGCTGCAATTCCACGGGACGCTTTCAAATCTCCCTCGCGCTCTCGAAGCACCCCTCGAGCGTTCTGCATCCCATATTGCCGCTTATCTGCCCGACTCGGACCTTTCTGCGCTCATTGAAAGGTACCGGACCGGACCATTCCGCCCACAACCACAGGTATATGAGAGCGTGGCTCACGATGACTCGGACGTGCTCTTCGGCATTGATTTGAGGAGATGGTCTGAGGGCGGATGGAACTCCCTACACGGCGAAGCTCAGAACAAGCCTCTCGTTCATCCAGTTTTGACCACGCTTTTGGATGGATTGACCCAAGCGTACCCTAGACTGCCGAATGACGCTGGTGAGTCCCCCGTCTGCTCCCCATTAGTCCACATTGTCATTGTGGGGTGTAGAGAGACGCAAGTCCTGGATCTACGAAGTTCCTTTAACTGCAGTCCACCACCTCCGCGAAAGCCTTAATGCCATCCATCCCGAGCAACCCATACCAACTGATATCGTGACCAAGTATGATGCTCCCGTACTAGCGAGTGCCGTGAAACTATGGTTGCTCGAATTGGAACCTCCGATTGCACTCTGGGAAGGTTGGGAAGATTTGCGTCGCATATATCCAAACGGTTAGTGAGATTACTGGTTACATTCTTTGCCCTAGTATTGACGACGGTCTCAGTCGGTTCTGCCGCTAAGGGAGAGAAGGAGTCTACCGACGAACACGAACACTTGGAAGCCTTAAAGATGGCATTACTTCGCCTTCCAAAAGTTCATTTGTATGTTCTCGACGCGATTGTGCTTCATCTCAAGACGTCAGTCCCTCACTTTCTCTATCGTTTGTGTAATCCTTACGGTCTCTATCAGGCTCATGGATACCACTGACGTAGAGGAGAGTGATGAGGTTTACGTGACGAAGCTGGCATTGTCCCTTGGCCGAAGTGAGTTTCTACTGCTATACGTTTGTGTCCGACTGAAAGTTGCGCTAGCCATTCTCCGCCCGAGGTACGAGACGAGCGTCTCAGTCCAAGATCGCCACCCGGCAATGTTCTTCGTCGATCTTGTCAAGCACTACGAAGAAGTCCTCCCTCCTACTATTGCGAAAAAGAAAGCCGACACAGAACGTAAAGTGCCCCTCCGGAAACGGACTGCCCCCATCGACATGCGGATAAGCAGAACCAGACTCTCCGCAGGAAATGACGCCAGGGAGTGGCTTGCCGGCCAACGCGCGCAGGGAAATGTTCCACCACCTGTCCCACCACCCCTTCAACAACCATCCGCTCAACCCCCCGTTCCGCCCGTGCCTCCACCTCCAGTCTCGGAGTCCGTCCCAAGTGCTACACTACCAATCACAAAGTCTCTTAACATCCCGCCTCCGCCTCCGCTTCCTGTAGCGAAGCCCACGCCCGCGCCTCCGCAGTTGGCCGCCCCCGTTCCAGTACATGCGGCTCCTGCGCCAGCGGGAGATGCGGACCTTCCCGCCAGACCTGCTTTCAAATCTCCTCCCCCCGAAGACGACGAGCTGCCCCCTAGGCCCGCTTTCACTTCCCCGCCGCCAGAGTCCGATCGCGAGTCACCGGCGCCTGTCCCCGCTGCGGCACCCATCAAAGTCTCACCGCCAACACCGTCGCCTAAACGTCGCAATAGCGGCTCGCCTCGCCCGAATCCCGGGCGCACCGGTACCCCCCGCATGCGCTCGCCGTCGAATTCTTCATCGCCGCTTGCCTCATCCGCTCGCAGCGCTTCGCCCGCCGTCGGTCAAAGCGAAGACGAGCCATTGAACAACTCGAACCGAACGTCGCTCTCGCGGGCCGGTTCGTCCGAGACGAGCCGCTTACGCCAGCCACGTGGTTCGCGTCCACCGCGAGGCGGCGGCAGAGGCAGCGTGAGCTCTATTGTGTCGAACCTGAACCGTAACTCGATCTCTTCTGATCCTCGGACGTCGCCTCCGCCGTCGGCGGGACTGCAGCGTGGAGGCCGTGTGCGTCCGACATCTGGGATTATCGACGAGAGGCGGCGGAGTCTGACGGGGCTGGCGAGGAGAACGATGGATAGCGACGCGGAGGAAGGCGTGGTCGGTTGAAAGGGCTTCGTTTTTCGAAAACGGCGGTTGGGCGGTAGGTAGGAAATATGCGGTGGTGAGGCTTAAGGACATTTTATGCGCCGCTGAGCTCTCGAAAATGGTCGTTATCTATGAACACTCTTCACCATGTCCCCCGTAGCGAGTCATATACTTTGCTTATATATCTTTGTCAAACGTGGACCTATCTGAACTCCCAGAAAACATATGCACAGATGCCGTAATATTAGAGACCGCTGTAGTATCAAGCCTGATTGGAATACTTGGCTATGTCTCCGCATGGGCGAAAGGATGTTTGCTTGTTTCGGATCATGAACTGGGAAAATAATCGAGATAGATAGACACTAGATAGACGTCGAAGAGCCAAAGCAAAGCGACGAGGTAACAAGGGAAGTGCTCGTCCCAGGTAAGGCGCGCGAGCGCACTCCGCGCCACCTCGCACTGGCAGCGATCCATCAGAAGGCCCTTCCGTCATTGTTGCGTCTGAGCCCGCCGACGCTTCCGCAACTTCCGCGTTGAGCTCCTCTATCATCGCCTCAAGGCTCAGATCGTCCGCATCTCCGAGAAAGAAGTGACAGATCAGGGGAGAGACGAAAAGTGTGATATATTATTTTGGAGGATGAACATGTCCGGTGTGACTGGAGAGGAGAGGGTCTGAATGAGCGAGACATGGTTGTGGAGGTTGCATCTGGCTACTGGTATCGACGGTAGGGGTCGCTGGATCGGCGTGCGTGCGTTTTGATGCAGAGATCACAGGTCAATGTCAAGACTAAGGTATAGACGTCAGGAATAGACCCGCGGCGGTCACCATGGGGTCACGGAACCTGTCCAAACATATCGGGAGCTCTCGTGCGGACGTCATAGAGGTCATAGAGCGAAGCAAAGCAACCTCTGGGCGCCTCCCGCGGTCACAGATATCACGGGAAAATGCGAGGAAAGGCTGAGATCACAGTTTCGTACAACTCTATTACACAGGTGTCATCTTCTACTGCGGCCATGTAACTGCCGTCAGGTGGGTTTAAATCTCATAACATAGGTAGTTCCTACTTATCAGTTCGACTCTGTGAACTGCACGATTTGAGGGAACCACTTTCTGGTATCGGGAACGCCCCGCATTCTATATGCTACTGTTGGCTACGCCTCAAGGGCCACGGCATACCATGTATGGTCCGATTTTCGAGTAAACCCTTGAGCTAATCCAAGTGCCTTGTCACTCGGAGAGGCATAGAAGGTAAAGGAGAAGGGTCGACGGAGGAGGTAAAGACGTAGACAAAAGGGTCGAAGTTGCGTGGCTCACCGCGACTACTGTATGATCATGTCGTTTGACCACTTGGCGCTGGTATACCAGACAAGTCCCAGTACGAGGACGAGGGCGAAACAACAAAGTCTACAGCCCGCATGATCATTGACGTCTCGGCGGCCATCATAAACCAGGCTCCTCATAGACAAGCGATTTGCGCGCTTCGGCAATGGTCTGATGGGGCGATCTTTGAAGGGGTCAACCTCCTGAGACGAGGATCCGGTGCTGTTCATAGGGACATTGTCGAGGGCAACCTGGCCACTCGTGGGATTCGGGACTATTACTGGGGAGGAATTCATGCCTCTGGCACATTCAACGGGTTAGCAAACCTCTAGCAAGGGGTTTCGTGTCGAACTCACCGGGACTTGAGACTATCGTACTCAGCCTTGAGCCCCTCCAGACGCTGGTTCGCGAGGCATGCGACCTCTTTCACCTCATCCAAAGAAAGACGCGCAGCACGTTCGGCGGAAGCAAGGCGAGAAACGGTGCTTCGTGACTCCAACAAGTCCTTAGACAAGGATATCTTGTCACGATTGAGGGCCGTGATGCGCTCTTTGAGGGTGGTAATCTCCGACTTGAGGCCGTCCATCACCACCTGGCCGCTGTCGTCCATGCCTCCTAGATAAACGCGACGGAGAGGGGGAGAGATGAAGACGTGGTATTTACTCGGTATGGTGGACAGATCGGCGAGGACTGGTGTCATAAAGGTCAACAGCGGGCGATGCAAAGATGAATAGGTGCACACTACCTGTTGGAAATGAGGCACGGCATGAAGGGCACGTCGCCTCGTAAGGATGTGAGGAACGGCGGACATGCGCGTTGATGCAAGGTTCACATGTAAGGTGGCCTGGTTGGAGCGCATGAGGAATCTGGATACAAAATGCTATAACCGCAGCTCACCACACGGAGTGACTACGGGATTGCGGAACTTGCCCAAACATATGGGACACTCCCGTGTGGAGATGGTGGAGGACATGAGATAAAAGGAGAGCGACGGCCGGCTTCTGCTTTGCGGGTGAAGAGATGAGATGCTCAAAGAGTGTTGTAGGCATAAGCTATCGTGCTGCTATCGTGACTGATCGATCTGTTGTGGCACTGAACAAAGGCTCGAGGAGCGGGGGTTACGTACTGTTTACCAACGTGTAAACGTCGACGTTCTTTCGTCGACTCATATTGATGCTCGTCTGAACAGAAGGAAGCCGACACAGAACATAAAGTGGCCCCTCCGGAACCGGACTGACTCCATTGAAATGTGTGTGAACAACACTATAGCAGACTCTCCCCCCGAAATGTCCGCAGGGAAATGGTTCTACCACCGTCCCTCCACACTCTTACTCGTTCAAGCCCCAGTCCAACCTGATTCTGCCCCCTGCGTCCAACCCCTCTTGGTCTCGAAACCAGCCGTCACTCCTGCGCCCTCCGGTCACACAGCATCTCAACATTCTCCCTTCCCCTCCGCTTCCTGGCCCCGCTCCAGTACTCGCGTTCCCTGCGACAGATGCAGATGTTCCTGCTCGGCCTGCTTTCAAATATGCTCCAAGTTCCCCGAAGCTGATCGAGCTGTGCTCCCTTGACTCGCCTTGACCTCCTCGCCACCGGAGTCCGAACCCGAATCATCGATGCCTGTCCCCGCTGCGCGCACCTGCCAATGTCTCATCACCAACACAAACGCACAAACGTCGTAACAGTGGCTCGCCTCGCCCGAATCCTGCACTTACCGGTACCCCCGCGTGCGCTCGCAGTCGAATTCGCCACTTGCCGCCTGCTCAAGCAGCCCTTCACCCGCCGTCGGTCAGAGCGAAGACGCGTCACTGAACCCAAATCGAACGTCGCTCTCGCGAGTTGGTTCGTTCAAGACGAGCCGCCTAACGCTAGCCACGCGGTTCGCGTTCGTCGCGAGGCGGAGGCGGAGGCAACGTGAGCTCGATCGTGTCGAACTTGAACCCCAACTCGATCTCGTCCGACCCTCGGACGTCGCGTCCGCCGTCGGCGGCAGCGCGGGGGCCGTGGGCGTCCGACGTCTAGGGTAGTCGAGGAGGGACAGCGATACAGAGGCAGACGTGCTTGGTTGAAAGGCTCATTGCGCTGTTGAGTGTACGCCGAGCTATGCGCGGTGAGGCTAAGGACGTTACTCTATCTATGAGCTGATCCCTCGAAACGATTGTTATCTATGGATGCTCTCCATTCTGGTGAGTCGGTTACTTGACATTAAGGACCCGTAAGGATTACTGGAGTATCAAGTCTGATTCGAGGACACGGCTGGGTCTCTGAATGGCCGAAGGGTTATTTGATTAGGATCATGAACTAGGAAGACGAGACATCAACGGCAAGTCAATACATCGACGGTGATCTATGATGTCCGGCTTGAGTTATGTCGGCGCAGAGAGAAGGTGGACGAACTTGGGGTAAAGCGCCGAATGGGTTAGCCCATTATCTCATCCTTTTTGCTGTCTGACAGATCCGTCGTCATCTCTCCTTCACTACGTGGCATCTTTCACTCCTTTCTCCTTGATCATCTATGTCAGACATGCCATCATATTGCTTCTCCCTTCGTGGATCACCCGCATGGTGGTCATACCCACCGTCTTCGCTCAGCATTGCTCCTGTGTGCCCTGCAGCAATGCCCTCAGTGTCCACGCTGATGCGCTTCTATTGACTTACATATTTTTGTCGCCGATCGTTGACAGGTGTTTGCCAGTGTGGGTAGCGCGCGATAAAGTTACTACATTCTCGACGAGCGGAAGTCAACCAACGTCAACTTTAGAGTCATTCGGTTTTGCTTCAGCTGAGTACGTCCACCCTCTCTTATGTGTCATGTTTAAATGCGGAACAGGGACAGTGCATCGTGGCTGGCGAGCTGCTTTGCACGAATCTGTGACTCCGCCAAAACATTCTTCGTTCCATACTACAGTAGTAGATCGCGTCGTAGGGTCAGGCCCCGCCGGTCTATGGCTGATTGGATGTGCCCCTTTGGCTATGGCACGGGGTAGAGACGTGTGAGTATCGGTCCAAATACCATTAATCTTCAATCTTCAGTACGTGTCGACCGAAACTTCGTAACATAACAGTGTATGTGTGGATCGCAAGTAAGCATAAACCGGCGCTCCAACGACGCGCATGGTTCAAGATTCGAAGGAGAGAAGATTTTCTGTCCGAATTCTACGAACGGGATAACACGACAGGTCAGCTAAGCGTCGAAAGAGTAAGTAAAGACCGCCTAGGGGGCACACAAGACGCTCTTCGAGAACAACACGGTCACATTAGTTGCTTACACAAACACAGACTACAAGCAAGCC